>Ga0105237_10000246_pt1 | contig 76627 bp, 61 predicted proteins | sample KBSC24metaG_FD_81520 | JGI IMG/M metagenome (GOLD analysis project Ga0105237, IMG submission 81520) | Corn rhizosphere microbial communities from Kellogg Biological Station, Michigan, USA - KBS C2-4 metaG | ecosystem: Host-associated > Plants > Roots > Rhizosphere > Soil | place: Michigan, USA...
GGACTCCTGTCTGTGTCGCTTCGCGACGATTTCAATAAATCATCGCGAAGCGATACCTCAAGGAACCCGCGTAGGCGGGTTTATCACTAACGGTGATCTCACTCTAGCCGCGGTTTCAACCGCCGGGAGCATAGGAACCCGCGTAGGCGGGTTTGTCACCAACGGTGATCTCAACCTAGCCGCGGTTTCAACCGCCGGGAGCGCAGGAACCCACGCAGGTGGGTTTATGCCGAAGGCATTCTGCCTCTAGCCGCGTTAGCGAAGCTGGACATTTCAACCGCCGGGAGTGCCTCTTACTTCTTAACTCGTCCAGTTCCCGCAGACAGAGCAAGTGCTCCAAGGCATGCCACAGCAAGGCAGAATCCGTAGAAGATGCGGAAGGAGGTAGGGAAAGGACGGGACGGGTCAAGGGCTCCCGCGGCAATTCCCGCGGCGGCCAGGGAGATGCCGATGCGTGTGGTAACATCCCCGGGGCGGCTGCCGAACTTTGCGGGAGCCTGGCTGCCGGGATTGCCGACCACGCCCGTGAAAAAGAGAAGCACGCCCGATGCCACGCCGATAATCAGCGCAGCGATATAGAAGTGCAGGAGCGTGGCGCAAACGATCGCCACCACGCTCAGGCTCACAAGCGCAATGCGTCCCATATTAATCATGACTTGCCTCCTGCCGGAGGCTGCGGCGGCTGGGATTGGCCGTAAGGCGGCTGAGACTGTCCATATGGCTGCTGAGGCTGGCCGCCTCCGTAAACTTGCGACTGACCGTACGGTTGCTGTCCCTGACTATATGGCGGGGCTTGGCCATAAGGCGCAGCGCCCGGCGCGCCCTGGGGAGGGTTCGGTGGCCATGTGCCCGCAGGAACAGACGCATAACCGGGAACGGACGGCGGCCAGTGAACGAATCGATACATGCCCACAGCCGTAGCAATGATCACAATAGGCGTCGTTACAAGGCTGCCAAAAATCACGACTGCATGACCAATCTGCAAGACCACAGCGGCTGCAAGGATATACAGCCCGGCCATGGCCCAGTGCTTTCCGAGCATCTGGCAGCTCTCACCAAGCGCCTGCAGCGGTCCCAATCCCTTAACGACGATAAGCAGCGGCGCGAACATCCACACGCCCGCCAGCACAAATGCAGGCACTGCGCACATCATTGAAGCTACAGCGAAGGGGATGAATGTGAGTACGGCCAGGGCAAGAAGACGCAATAGCTCGCCGGCGCCTACTACGGTGTCTGAGACCGAGATCTTCCGGCCGCCAATCTGTTCCCAGGCCATACGGAACATACCGCCGTAAAGCACAATGGATAGCGCATAACATGCGAAAGCGAATACGAAAACGCCCGCCATATACTGACCGAGGCTATGGTATGGAGGCAGGTAGGGAGTATTCTTGGGCAGAGCGGCGCTATTGCCGGAAATCAAAGCTGAAAAAATTGTCCGGTACATGGTGAATATACCGGTCACTACAGATACCGCGAACGTGAAGAGCGCATTCAGAAAGCCCTCTACAACCGCTGCGCCAACCCACACGGGCCACTGCTTTGCAAAGAGCGTCCATGCCGTGCCGAACCAATTCATTTCGACTTTCGGACCGGCAGGATCATACGAGCTCATGGGAACTGCCATCGGCGTCTTTATTCTCCTTGCGCAAACTCACGGACGGAACCTCAGGATCGGCCGGCCAAACGGATTCGACAGGACTTGCGGCGCTTCCGGGACCAACAGCGCTTTGCTGAGATGCCATATTACCACCATATCCGTACGGATTTGGAGGCAGATGCCCGGATCCTCCCGGAGGAGGCGGGTATGACCAGCCGCCGGGAGACGGTTGAACGCCTGTCATAGAGCCTCCGACAGCTTCGGGCGGCGGCGGCCATACACCCTCCTGCGCGCCGCCGAACCCCGCCATTGCGGACGCACGCGCAACGCCGCCAAGCCGATAGAAACCTGCCGTAACGGCCAACACCGCAACCGGCACGGTAACGAGCGCGCCGATGCCTAACATCGCGCCCCCAAGACTGGCCAAAATCCAGAGAACGAATGCAAAGACTGTCGCCATAAACCACTGCCCGCGCAGCATATCGAACGACTGCCGGCAGGCATCGATGGCGCTCACGCGCTGCGTCACCGCAATCAGCGGCGCAAACATAAACAGTCCATGACCGATGATCGTCGGGATGCCGCAGCCAATGGAACCGACTATTGATATCGCGGTATGCAGAAGCCCAAGCCAGATCAAAGCCCCCAGGCTGTCTCCGATCGAGAGGAAAGTCAACACGCCGACTTCTTCGCCCTGCAACTGCTGGTAAGCCATCCGAAACAAACCGCCGGCGAAGACAAAGGAGACAATGATCATGCCGAACACAATGAGAAACATGACGGCATACATGCCCAGGATCAACCCGACCGGAATGTTCGAGGAATTCCCCATCTGTTTGGAGGCGTGGTATCCGATATACCCCATGGCGGGAACCATCGCCAGAATATAGATGCCGAACATAAAGGCGCCGGCGAGAAATGTCGCGCCGACCCAAGGCCAGGGGCGCTGAGAAAAGCCCCGCCAGCCGTCGGCGATCCAGTTAAAATCGACCATTGGCGGCTGATAGATGGGAACATTCTGTTGTGGAATACTCATAATCGTTACTTTAATCAGGTTATACCTGAGGCGGCCGCTCCTGTCTTGGCGCAGAATCCACCGGACGATGCGTTCCCGGCCACGGCTCACGCGGCTGGCGTGGCGAGGCGGTCCTTCGTCTCCCCCCGGAGGAAGTTCCACGTCCCGATGTCCCGCCGGAATTCCCCTGTGGCGGAGTGCCCTGCCCCGCATAATCATGCGGCGGGCCATATCCCGGCTGCGCTGTCATGTCGATTGTACTTTGCGGAGCATTGCCCCACGACGGAGACTGCGGCTGCGCCCATCCTCCCTGAGCCGACTGTGGAGCAGGGCCATACCCATAGGGCGGCGCGCCGATTACAGGCGGTGTTTGTCCGGGCGCAGGCGGCCAAACTCCGCCTGGATTCGCCGGTAAACGAGGCTGAGCGAACTCACCGCGAAATCGCATGAACCCCGCCGCGACGGCGAGAAATATCTGCGGAATTACGGCAAACTCACCCACACAGCAGAACGCAAAGCTGAGTGTCAGCAATATGCCGGCCACCACGTGGAAAAATCCGGCCATAAACCAGTTGTCTTTGAGCGTTTCGATGCTGCGCGAAATCGCTTCCAGCGGCCCAGCCCCGTCAACAATCACATAGAACGGCGCAAACATCAAGAGACCTGCAAGAATCACACCCGGCACGATACAGAGGCAGTAGCCCAGCGCCACCAGCAGCGATGACAGCATCATGGTGATGGTTACAGGCAGCAAAATGTCGCCGACCTTGAACATGTCGCCAAGGCTGATCGTCTCTCCACGCGCCTGTCGCGCCGCCATCCGGCAGAGCCCCGCACAAAGCAAGCTGTCGACAACCAGTTGCGCCAGGATGCCGGTAAGGCCGCCGAGAGTGGTAAAGATATCCACCAGCACAGACAGTCTCGGATGACGGCTATGTGAGAACGCCGGCAACGGATCGATGCCGAACAACGTGCCGGTAACCGAACTTACCGCTGCATCAATGCCCCATGCAATAAGGATCGCAAAAATCCATACCCCGGCCTGCCTCCCAAATAACGTCCAGCCGTTCGACAACCAGTCAAGATCTACCTCTGCGCTGCCCGCAACGTACGGGTGGGCGCTGCTCACGCTCATTCAATAATCCTCGCATCAAGATTGTCCCGAATCTCCGGGCTGCCGATCGCCGCCCGGCTTATCATAGTCCGGGGCAGGCATGTCGACCCATGTGTCGTCGACGCGTCCATGCCAATTTCTTGGAGGCTGTGGAGGAGCCCGCTGGACAGGCGGCTCTGCGCCGGGCGCAGCAGGCTGGCCAGGCATAGGATCTGCAGGCGGCTGACCATAAGGCGCTTTGTCGAGAACAGAACCCTGTGGCTGACCATAAGGAGACTGCGGCGCGCTCGGCGCTGGCGGCCATGTCCCGGGCGAGGTCGGTCCGGCATACATTTGCGCCGTGGGGCCAGGGCTACCCATAAATCGCGTAAATCCGACGGCTATCGCCAGGACAAACTGTGGAATCACGGCAAACTCTCCAACACAGCAGAGTAGAAAGCTCAGTAAGACAAGGAGGAAACTGGCAGTAAAAAACGAGGCCGCCATGACCCACTGGTCCTTCAAAGTGCTCACACTGCGCGATATAGCCTCAAGCGGCCCCACACCCTGTCCCACAACGAACAGAGGCGCGAACATGAACAGGCCGCTCAAAATGAGCCCCGGCACAATGCAAAGCGCGAAGGCGGGAACCATGCAGACCCAGGTAATCGCCGACAGACCAATCAACGGCACAAGCACGTCGCCGATCTTGAATAAGTCGGCGGGAGAGAGCGTTTCTCCCCTCACCTGCCGAATAGCCATCCGATATAGACTGCCCGACAACACTCCGCCCACGACTGCTTCAACAAACGAAGCAATGGTATGAATCGGAGAATCGAGCCTCAGGAAATTCCCGAAATTTATGGAAGTCGCTCCGCGATGATTGAACGGAAAATCAAGAGAGAGTCCCGTAGCTGTATTGATCGTTCCCGTAACAACCCCATCGACAATGGATGCAAGCAGTATTGTCAGCACCCATGTGGTCGACTGCTGTTTGAATAGATTCCATCCATCAGAAAGCCAGCTAAAATCAACTTGCGGCCTGTAGTTCGGAGTCCCATAATTTACGCTCACAAATACCCCCATGCCATATTGTTGCGCTCAGACATTCATCACCCAATCGATCTTCAGTTCGGGGGCGCTGAGAGGTAATCCTCCAGCAGGGCCGCCACGCAGTATGTCAGACACCACTCTCACGAAAAAGTGACCGCAAACTCAAAAAGAGTCTGCGGCCACTTCGACAAAGCAAAACTAACTCACCGCCTAAGCATTCCTATCTAAACCGTCACTCGGCGGATTTTCACCAACCCAGCGGTTTCCGGATTGTTGTCCATCGCCGGGAAAATTATCGTCCTCCGGCAGGATATAGGACGACTGCGGCTGCCCCTGCGGCGGAAGGACAGGAGGCTGCTGCCCCTGTTGCGCCTTCGGCGCTTTATCGAAGATAGACGACTGTGGTTGGCCATAGGGAAACTGAGGCGGCGGTTGTCCGTAAGGCGATTGACCGGATTGGTTTTGCGGCGGCTGGCCAAATTGGCTTTGCGGCGGCTGCCCATACGGAGGCTGGTTATACGTTCCTGGCTGACCGTACTGACCAGGCTGGCCATAAGGCGGCGCTTGCCCGGGCGGGGGCGGCCATGCCGATCCAGGAGCAGGAGGCCAGGCGCCCGGCATCGGCTGGCCATAACCGGCTGGCATTACCGGCATACCGGAAATGCCGGCCATATCGCGGTAAGCCAGCGCGGAAGTGATGCAGAGCATTGGAATTGTGACAAGGAATCCAAGGCCACAGGTTACGATACTGGCTATTATCACCCAATGCCACACCAGAACGAACAGGGAGGCATTGATCCAATCCTGTTTCATCGTCTCCATACTGCGCGACAACGCCGGCAAAGCCCCCTCGCCGTCAGCAACCATCGCGGCCGATGGAATCAAAAAGGCGCCGGCAATGTAGATGCCCGCACAGAAAACAAAAAAGCCCGCCGTGCTCAGAAGGCCAAAAATCAGCCCCAACAGCAGCATATTGCCGAAATAGCGGACTCCGCTGAACGCATCCGCAAAGGTGACACGTTCGCCCCGAACCTGCTTTACTGCAAGACCGTACAGACAAGCGCCTTCAAAGGAGAAGATAACCCAGTACACCGCAAGCGCAACAAACGCTCCGGTATCGGACATACCGGAACGGTTACGGAGAGTGGATATTGAAGAGGTTGTCTGTGTATCCGGAAACACGGAATCGAGAATGCCCTGGATGATGCCATTGATCAATCCAAATATCAATACAGTGCCGATCCAGATACCCACAGCACGGCTGAAGATATTGAACGATTCGGAGAACCATCCCCAATTCAATCGGCCCGGTATACCGCTGGGTCCCGGGACCGGCGGCTGATAGCCGTATCCCCCGCCATATGGAACGCTCATGCGTGCTCTCCTGCGCTCAATTTGGAATTCCTAATCATACTGCGCTGCTCAGTTCGGGAAGCTCCCGAAGTAATCCTGCCGAACGCCGGCTTTCCGGTTTGCTCGAACGCAAACAAAAGCGGCCGCAAACTCGCGAAGAGCTTGCGGCCGCCATCAATCTGTATCGAAGCCCAGAGGATGCGATAAGTCGTCTTACTTGTCTTGAAGAGCGGCAACGCCCGGAAGGGTCTTGCCTTCCAGGAACTCAAGGGATGCGCCGCCGCCAGTCGAGACATGCGTGATCTTGTCGGCGTAGCCGAGCTTCTCGACAGCCGCCGCAGAATCGCCGCCGCCGACGATGGTGATGCCTTCGCTCGATGCCAGCGCTTCCGCCAGGCCCTTTGTGCCGACAGCGAACTTGTCGATCTCGAAGATTCCGGCCGGGCCGTTCCAGATCACCGTGCCCGCGCCCTTAATGATCGCAGAGAATTCCTTGATCGACACAGTGCCGATATCGACGCCTTCCCAATCTGCGGGGATCTCATCGCTCGGGACGATCTTCGTCTCAAGCGAATCGGGATCTTCGCCGAACGGGTTGCCGTTCACGACAACAACATCCACCGGAAGCACGAGCTTCTCGCCGGCATCGGCAATGATCTTCTTAGCGAACTCAACATTGCTTGCGTCGAGAAGCGACTTTCCGATCTCAAGGCCCTTTGCCTTGTAGAACGTATAGGCCATGCCGCCGCAGATGATCAGCGCATCGACCTTGGGCAGCAGGTTCTCGATAACGGTGATCTTGTCCTTAACCTTCGCGCCGCCAAGGATGGCCACAAACGGCCGCTTAGGCTCTTCAATGGTCGTGCCGAGGTAGTCGAGTTCCTTCTTAAGAAGGTAGCCGGCGACGGCGGGAAGATGATGCGCGACACCTTCGGTGGATGCATGGGCACGGTGAGCGGTGCCGAACGCGTCGTTCACATAGAGCTCAGCGAGATCCGCAAGTTTCTGGGCAAATGCAGGATCGTTCTTCTCTTCTTCGGGATAGAAGCGGACGTTCTCAAGCAGCAGCACATCGCCGTCCTTAAGACCGGCGACCAGCGCCTCGACTTCCGGACCGATCGTGTCCGGGGCAAGCGGCACTGTCTTGCCAAGCAGCTCGGTGAGCCGCTCGGCAGCAGGCTTCAGGGAGTACTTCGGCTCGGGGCCGCCCTTCGGCCGGCCGAGGTGCGACACCAGAATGACTCGAGCGCCTTGCTCCGACAGATACTGGATGGTCGGCAGGGCAGCACGGATGCGGCGGTCATCGGTGATCGCGCCGGACGAATCCTGAGGCACATTGAAGTCGACGCGGACAAGCACACGCTTGCCGGCGACATCGATATCTTCGACCGTTTTCTTGTTAAAGCTCATGGGGTTTCCTCGAAAGGGTTTGTAAAAGGCGCCTGTAGTATACCCGATGGCTCCCCGGACTCCCCTCCCCCACCCCCTCCCCGGAGGAGAGGGGCTTTCGGAATAGTAGATGCATTCGATGATTCCCTCTTAAAGTCCCTCTCCTCCGGGGGCAGTCGCCACAGGGTGTGCCAGTCGGGTACGAGGTACACCCTTCGGTGGCGACTCCTTCGGTACCCGACTGGAGGGATTTAGGGAGGGGAGCCTACGCAATCGCCCTCACCCCGATAACGACCGCCTCGCCGTCCAGCGAATGTTCGGCGCGGAACGCCGCCGTTTCGACGCCCCCGATCGTGACGACATCCGCCAGCGTCTGCTCTCCAATAAACGTCCGGTGGGTATTCACGGCCTCCTGAACGCTCGCGGGAACCTGCAGAGTCAGCTCGATATGGTCGGAAATCTTCAGATCGGCTTCCTTTCGGGTCATCTGCACCTGGCGCACCAAATCACGAGCCAGACCTTCGCGCTCAAGTTCTGGCGTCACATTCGTATCCAATGCCACGGCTCCTTCGCGGTCGCCGAGCGTCTGCACGGCTAAGCCTTCGGCAGCGATCAGGCGCATGGTATAGTCTTCCGGCCCAAGAATCTGGCCTGCGATTTCCACATTGCCGCCTTCGAGCTTCGTCCAATTGTCACTGCGCGCGGCCGCCATCACATCCTTCATAGCTGAGCCAAGCCGCGCGCCAATCTTGGGGTTGACCTTGAGCTCCAGCCGGCCGAACTCCTCAACAGAGCCTGTCAGAAGGATCGACTTGACGTTCACCTCATCCTGGATCAGCGAAAGATAAGGGTTCAGGCGCTCCGGAGCGGGACCGGCGATAGTCAATGTCTGAAGCGGCAATCGAACGCGCAAGTTGCGCGTTTCACGGATACCGAGTGCTGCGGAGCAGATATCACGAGCGCGGTCCATATCCTCCACGAGGTCGTCATCGGCAGGAAGTTCCTCCGGCTTCGGCCAGGAAGCCAGATGAACGCTTTCCTCTCCGGTCAAGTCCCGGTAGATCCGCTCGGTGAGCAGCGGCAGGAAGGGCGCGGCGACGCGGCAAAGGGTAGTCAGCACCGTGTAGAGCGTGTCGTAGGCGTTCTGCTTGTCGGCATCCTTCTCCGACTTCCAGAACCGGTCCCGGCTGCGACGCACGAACCAGTTGTTCATGGCGTCCAGGAAGCGCGTGATCACCGTACATGCGCCAGGAATATCGTAGACATCCATACGGGCCGTGACGGTCTCCACAAGCTGCCGGGTCTTGGCCAGAATATAGCGATCGAGCACGGCCGGCGAATCGGTCCGGATCTCGGCGCGGATGCCATCAGTATTGGCGTAGAGGCAGAAAAAGTAGAACGCGTTCCAGATCGGGTTCATCACCAGGCGCTGGCACTGCGCAATCGGCGCGGCATCCATCTGCACTTCCAGGTCGCCGCCCACAAGCAGCTGGCTGGAGACGAGATACCAGCGCAGGGCATCGGAGCCGAGTGAATTGAAGATGCCTAACGGATCGGGATAGTTCTGCAGGCGCTTGGATAGTTTCTGTCCACCCTCTCCCAGCACGACGCCGTGACACATGCAGTTGCGGAACGGAGCACGGTCGAACAGCGCCGTGCCCATTACCATCAGCGTATAGAACCAGCCGCGGGTCTGAGCGATATACTCGACAATAAAGTCGCCGGGGAAGTGCGTCTCGAACCGCTCCTTGTTCTCGAACGGGTAGTGAAGCTGCGCGAAGGGCATGGAGCCGGATTCGAACCAGCAGTCGAGCACCTCTTCAACACGCCGCATTGTGCTCTTCCCGGTGGGATCGTCCGGGTTTGGACGCGTCAGCGGATCGAGTGACGGACGGTGCAAGTCCGGCAGGCTCACGCCGAAATCGCGCTCGAGTTCCGCGATGCTGCCGTAGACATCGATGCGCGGGTACTTCGGGTCGTCGCTGATCCACACGGGAAGCGGAACGCCCCAGAAACGGTTGCGGCTGATATTCCAGTCACGCGCATTCTCCAGCCATCGTCCGAACTGGCCGTCGCGAACATGCGCCGGCACCCAGTTGATGCCCTGGTTGAGCTCCACCATCCGGTCCCGAATAGCGGTAACCTTAACGTACCAGGAGTTGATCGCCTTATAGATGAGGGGCTGATCGGTCCGCCAGCAATGGGGATAGTTGTGCGTGTATGTCTCATGCTTGATCAGCGCGCCGCGATCCTTGAGTTCCTTGATGATCGGCTTGTTGGCATCGAAGACAAGGAGGCCGGCATACGGCGGCACTTCATTGGTAAAGCATCCGGCGCTGTCAACCGGGCACACCACCGGCACCCCATTCTGCTGACAAACGGCAAGGTCGTCCTCGCCAAAGCCTGGCGCGATGTGAACGGTCCCCGTTCCTTCCGCAGTATCTACAAAATCTGCAGCGAGAACCCGGAATGCGCCTTTGGTATCCTTGAAGAAATCGAAAAGCGGTGTATACGTGCGCCCCACGAGTTCACTTCCCATGATGGAGCCCACACGCTGCGCATTCGCAAGCTGCTTCTCGTATTTGGAAACGGTGCCTGCCCCGACAATATACCGGGCAGCGTCTTCCTCATAGATCGAATATTCGATATCCTTGCCGACGGCCAGCGCCAGGTTTGATGGAAGCGTCCAGGGGGTGGTAGTCCAAACAAGAATCTTGGTCGGCTTAACATCACCAGGCAGCGGATCAAGCTCGAAGAGAACCGTCACGGCGGGGTCTTGCCGGGGCCGGTACGAGTTGTCCAGACGCGTCTCAAAGTTCGAGAGAGGCGATTCCACGGCCCAGGAATACGGCACCACGCGGTAATCCTGGTAGATCAGGTCCTTGTTCCAGAGCTCCTTAAAAGCCCACAATACGGACTCCATGAATGTGACATCCATGGTCTTGTAGTCATTCTTAAAGTCCACCCAACGGGCCTGACGCGTGACATACTGCTCCCACTCACCCGTGTACCGGAGCACAGCCGACCGGCAGTGGTCGTTGAACTTGTCGATCCCATATTCGGTAATCTGCTTGCGCCCCGAGATGCCAAGCTCTTTCTCAGTCTGCATCTCCGCCGGCAGCCCGTGGCAATCCCAGCCAAAGCGCCGCTCGACATGCTTGCCCAGCATCGTCTGGTATCGCGGCACGATGTCTTTCACATATCCCGTCACCAGGTGCCCATAGTGCGGCAGGCCGTTGGCGAACGGAGGGCCGTCGTAGAAGACGAACTCGCTATCAGGATCGGAATGCTCGATGGAGCGCTCGAAAGTTCGCTTCTCGGCCCAGTAAGCAAGAATATCCTCTTCAATCGCCGTGTACTTCGGCTTCGGGTCGACGTTCGGATAGGGATGCGATGGCGATAGATCAGAGGATGTCATTGGTATTTCCAGCATTGGTAATAAATTTGAAGGCATCATCGAAGACGCCGCTGGAAAGATTGTACCTCAGGCGTAGAATGAGGGGCAGTATATCGGTCAGGAGAGGAGTCTGTCAGGCTGCGATGCGGATCGTCAAAGTGGATCGTCAGCTTGGGCTTACAAGGCGATGGTGCAGACGCAAAACTTCCCGTTCAGTTAATCCAGAGATATAGTCGGCAACCCAGCGCGCTGATGGAACATCTGGCGAACTACGGATAATCTCTTGAAAGCCAACAGGAAAGAGTTTCAGATCATTCTTTTCGACAGCATCGAAGAAAATTTCGAATAACTCACGAATCATCTTACGCTGACCATACTGAATCGTAGCCAGATCACTATGTTCGATTACATAGTGCCATGTAAGTTGCTTGAGCATGGCGGTCTGTCTAATGGCAGTTTCATTGATCGTTACGGACTTGCCATCAGGCGATGATGCAGAATCAGTAAGCTCAATATCTTCTATATATTTGCCAATAAGGATTGAACTGTATGACCATAACTCCCGGTTTTGAACAAGACTACCTTCATATGGCGTCTGTAGATTGAAGAACTTGAGGGCGTCAATGAAGGCCTTTTTGTGAGATTCGGGATCTAGATAGGGACATCGCTCGAAAGTCGCTTCGAAGAACCTGTTCAATTCCTGACGATAAATATCGTCAGTATCATTCCAGCGTTCAGCTCCTGCAGCGAGTGCATGCAGTGGAATGAGGCCGGCACAATAAAAATCAGCCATATCATGGATTGCATAGGTGATGTCATCAGCCCAATCCATGATCTCCGCCTCAACAGACCGAATAAATTGAGTCAAACCACTATTTTCGCGAGCAAATTCAAAAATCGCCCGCTCCGTTTCATAAACACCCCATTTCTTCTGCTGATTGGGGTTTTCTTTGTGAAACTAGGGATATTTAAGAACGGCATTAAGAGTCGCGGACGTCAGATTTAAGCCTGGATTCAGCCCATCATTGCCGGCGAGGCCACTATCGCCTACGGTAAGCTTTGTCAGGATTCTGAAAGTCTGTGCATTGCCCTCGTAGCCATCGTCTACCCCTTTACCTTGCACGAGATCGTTCAGTTCCTCTTCTGCAATATGTCCGAATGGGGGATGGCCCATGTCATGCGCAAGGCCTGCGGCTTCAGCAGAGAAAAGATCAACAGAGAGTTCTTGAGCAAGGTCTGGCTGTTTTTGGGACAATTTACTTGCAAGGCCACGGGCAAGTTGACCGACTTTGAGGGAATGTGTGAGGCGGTTATGAACAAGCACTCCGCCATCGATAGCACGTACCTGGGTGACTTCGGCTAGCCGTGCAAAATGTGGACTGTAGAGTACGCGATCACGATCAACCTCCTGCTCTGTACGATAGAGACTTGGAGGCTGATCCGAGTGAAATCGTTGGTATTGATTGCTCACGATGTATGTTGAGGACGTTGCAGGGTGAAATCGTCGGTAAGTTCCAAATCACGACGCTGGAGCAATCCAAGTACGGCAGATTTGATCTCACTGCGTTGCAAAGGAGGAGTAGCCTCTTTTCTAACTCCTTGTATAACGTCTTCCAATTCGTGAGGATGCGGTTCGCCGAACTGGCTTAAAACCAATTCCATAATCTGATTGCGTTCCATACGTTGATCCTCCATTCACTGAAATTATACCTTGGCGCACTCAAGACATAACTTGGCAAACCGAGACAATTACAACTTTGAATGACGCGCGCAAACGGTTCTGAGATTATCGAAAGGCAGGATAGAAGGGCATTGGGTCGCAGGTCCAGTGACTTCTCAAACGCTGCACGGTCTCCCGTGCAGCCGCGCCCATTACTGGGAGATGGGCGAACTCCTCAGCCGTCGCGGCAAACTGCTCCAGGCGCAGGAGAACACGCTGCCGCCATGTCGCGCTTCCCCAGGTGAAATCATTTTCAAAGTCGCGATGAACCATCCACATCCCGTTACTGATGATCCAATAAGCGCAGGCTTCAGTCATCCCCATGGCAAATGCCCTATCATCCCCGGCTTCGGGCAGAGCCTGGCTCAGACGCTTGCGATAGGCGCGTTCCACCGCCGGGGCCACATCCTCCGGCAAACGGTTCGCCCAGTAACAATGCGGCATACTCAGACGGCAGTACGCCGCATCCAGAAGGCACTGATGATATCCACCACGCTCGAAATCGATAAGGCGCAGACGCCCCGGTGTAATGAACGTGTTGTCAGGACAGGAGTCATTGTGGACATAGGCCCGGAAGGGTGACGGCCCCTCGAACGCTGCCGTCAGGTAGGCATACTCGTCCCAGAAGGCCGGAGCGACTTGCTGGCCGATCCGTTCAAATCCCTTCCGCAATTCCCCCTCTAAGGCGCGCAGGTCGCCCCACCCCTGCGTATCAAGCAGATTGCCCCAGAGTTTCCAGTCACGCGGCACGCCCCGTGGCCCTAAAGCGTCTCTGATTTGCCGGTAGAGTGCTTCATGTCCCAGCGTATGAGCGTGAAGTTCTGCGAGAGCTTGCGCGTGCATCGTCAGGCATTCCCGCGCGTAATCGGGATTGGTTCCCTGGAGAGCGTCCACGAGACTTGAGCCCGTTCCCAGATCCTCAGAGACGACAACACATGCGGAGCGGTCTCCTACATAAAATTTGGGAATCAGCCCCGTATCCGGGAGCACGCTGTTTAGAAACTCCAGCCCCGCCCACTCTTCCAGAAGCAATTGTGAAGGGTTTCCTTGCGTCGAATCGGGATCCAATGGAATACCAGGTTCCGCCAGCGCTTTTTTCACGATGACACTCGCAGGCATGCCGTCAGGCGCATCCGTGATCACGAACCGATAACATTTGTCCTCCCGGAGCGGTTCTACCTCCCCTATTTGCACCTTCCCAGCCCATGCTTCGGTCAGCAGGCGTTCGGCGATAATAATCAAGGAAGGGTCGAAGTTCGGCTTCACGGACATACGGTCCTCCTGACGAGAGACCAACACAGGTCTGGCGGGCGAGGTATAGCGCCCCATGATCGCGCTAGGCCGTCTGATCACCGAGTACATCTGCCCAGGTCAACGTTTCGTTCTGGGAAAGCTGCACAAGAGTATCGATACCGATCGTGTTGATGAAGTCATTGATTTTATCGCCCAATTCGTCTGACAATTGCATAATGTCGCGCTCGGCATCGCTTGCCTCGTTGGCAAGGATCCCGATTGACGGATATGGCTGTCCTAAATGATGCCATTGCAATGAGACGACCTCAAGTTCAATCCCCTTGGGCAGGGTCGCGATGTGGTCGATATACCTTAAGATATAACGCAGACAACGAACACAAACGTCATTGCTCAAACGTGAGCCGCGAGGTGGGAAATCCTGGCAGACAGGATAATAGCCTTTATCTTTGGGGTCGGTCATGTGCGTTTCTTTTACCTTAGCGCAACGATTACGCGCTCAACTTGCGGGCAATATGGCAAAGCTTCGTACAACCTACCAGATAGTCGTCATGGGCGGTTTCGTATCGGGCGGCGCGCCGAACGCCTGGCGGAATTCAGGCATGTCTGCGACCGGGCCGAGGACGCGGAATTTATCAGGCGAATGCGGGTCGGAAAGCAGCCGGACTTTGAGCGCTTCGGGACGCTCGATGTTGCGATAGCTCTGGGCGTAGGCAATGAAGAAGCGCTGTTCGGGTGTAAAACCGTCGATCAAGGTACGCGGTTTGCCCTGGATAGCCTTCTCGAATGCAAGGTAAGCGATCTTGAGACCGCCGAGATCGGCGATGTTCTCGCCCTGGGTCAGTTCTCCGTTGATATGCAGGCCGGGGATGGGCTCGAAGGCCGAGTACTGCGCGATGATCCCCTGCGCTCTGAAGTTGAAATTGGTGAGGTCCTTCGCAGTCCACCAATCCTTCAGGTTACCATGGGCATCGAACTTGCGCCCGCCGTCATCGAAGCCATGCGTCATCTCATGGCCGATCGTCGCGCCGGTGTCGCCGTAGTTGACGGCGTCATCATAGCGGACATCGTAGAACGGCGGCTGCAGGATACCCGCGGGGAAATTGATATCGTTTCGCGAGTCGTCGTAGTAGGCGTTAACCGTCGGCGGCGTCATGCCCCACTCCGTCAAGTCGACCGGCTTGCCGATCTTGTCGAGATTGCGCTGGAACTCAAACTCTTCGGCCCGCATCGCGTTGACGACATACGACGGGTTCATGACATCCAGCCTGGAATAGTCGCACCAGCGATCCGGGTAACCAACTTTGATGACCATCGAATCCAGCTTGGCGATGGCCGCCTTTCTTGTACTCTCTCCCATCCAGGGCAGCGTGGACAGATCCTCACGCAACGCGGCCTTGAGGTTTACGGCCATGTTATAAGCGCCAGACTTGGCCTCGGGCGAAAAGGCGGCCGCGACATAGAGCCGGCCAAGGTCGTCGCCGAGGGCGTTATCGACGGCGGCGAGAATGCGCTTCCATCGTGGACGCTGCTCTTCCGTGCCGTCAAGTACCGTGGCATAGAAATGGAAGTGCTCCGCGCTCAACGCCTTATTCAAGCGCGGTTCCTCGGTATCGATGAGTACCCAGCGCAGGTACGTCTTCCAATCGGCAAGAGGCGTCTGCGTAATGGTGGAAGCAAGCGTCACAAAGAAGTGCGGCTGCCCGACATCGATGCTCTTCGGCTCCTTCGTCTTCAAGGCCGAAAAATATGCCTTCCAATCGATACCGGGTGTCGATGACGCGAAATCTCGCAGCCGCATCTTGTGATAGTTGGCCTGCGGATCTCGCAGGTCGACAGGATCGCTGGATGCGAGGGCAAGTTTGGTTTCCAGCGCCAGAACAATCTGCGCATCCTTTGCCGCCAGATCGGGCGTTTCACCCATAAGGCCGAACGTGCCGACGATATGAGCCAGGAAGGCATCGCGAGTAGCCTGCGTCTCTTTGTCTGCCCGGATATAGTAACCACGTTCAGGCAGGCTGAAGCCGCCCTGGCTCACAGAGGCGATCTGCTGCGAGCTCGCGCCGGGGTCCTGCTCCACGCCGAAGTTGAACGCGGCCCCCACTCCCACGCGATGCAGATGCGCTATCTCCGACATTAGCCCGGACGTATCTCGCACGCTATCGATAGCGCTCAATTCGCCCGCAAGTGGCGTAATGCCATCAGCCTCAATTCGCGCCTCATCCATACCGCTGCGATAGAACGCGCCGACCTTCCCCTCCGGGCTGTTCGGATCAGTCGATTTGTCTGCGGCAGCCTTTTCAGCGATCGTCCTCAAAATGACCTGGCCACGGGTTTCTACTTCATGGCCGACACCTTCGCTGCCTTCCTCCGCCGGAATTACGGCATGCGCCAGCCAGCCGCCATTCGCATACTGAAAAAAGTCGTCCCACGGCTTAACAGCCGTATCCATCGCACTCAGATCGATGCCATCTGCCCCATTATCCGCAGACATAGCGGCAAAAAGCCTTTCATAACCTACCATTGAAGTAGTCGACAGGCTTTTAGCATAGGAAGGCAATGAGGCAGGGACAAACGTGAGAGCAAAAGCGACGCAGAGAGCCGGCTTTATGGAGGATGATCGGCAGCGGAGCGGCATAGCGTAATCAGTTCTTTCACAGGGAGAAAATGATGCAACAGCAAACGCCGGCGTTTACAGATCATTGTAGCATAGCCGTGAAATGGGGGGATACAAAGGGAGAGGCTGCAATCAGTCTCAATCGCAGCCTGCGCATTTTACGTAGTGAAGTAGTGACCTGGCTCGTACTTCTTGGTCTTATCGACCTGCAGATCGCCGCTCGGAGTGAGGGCGACATCGAACCAGTAAAGGGCGATCAGGGCAGGACCATGGGTCACATTGCCCATATCATCGTACTTTGAGCCGTGGCAAGGGCAATCGTACCCGGTGGGCGAACTCGCGACGGTGCAGCCGAGATGCTGGCACACCATCGAAATTGCGCCGATCTTATCGCCATGCCGGACGATCGTCACTTTCTGGTCGGCTATGGTTTGCTTGGCTCCGTCGGGCAAGGCGTCCGGCTTGCCGATCGTAAACTGAGCCGGCGGCCCATATGCCACATTCGGCCAGAATGAGCGAAACGCCTCACCTGCGAATCCGAGGACACCGACTCCCACGGCTGTCCATGCCGTAAACGAGATAAAATTGCGGCGAGTTAAATCCGCCTTTTCGTGTTCGAAGTTTGTCGATTTTACTGCCATGATGCCATCCTTTCCAGCAACATAACACAGTCAGTTATAGTCCCTCCGGCGCAGGCGCGCGCAGAGCGGCAGCGTAGAATGTGACGAAGCTTCGCAGCATCGCCTCAGGAGTGCGCCCCGGCCTCATCGGGGCATGTGCCCAAACGTGGAGGATCCCACCCAGTATGTAGTGAACGCGCTCCGCAACCTCGTCTTCCGCAAGGTATGGAAGACATAAGTGGAACGCGGCTCGAAACCGGTCAAGGGTAGTCTTTCGCAGAGCCCGGTATTCGCGCCATGCAGAACCGTCGGCGTCGATACGCAGACGGCTGGCAAGCTTTGCGAAGTGCGGATGTTCGAACCCAAGGCGAATACTTGGCCCTACCATCGCGGAGAGCAGAGCCTCGATTGTCGGATGCCCATCCGTTTCAGCTTCGTCAAGGAGGCGAATGCATTCGCTGTTCAGAGGGATCAGACGGCGCGCGACAATCCCCTTAAGCAGCCCCTCTTTAGAACCGAAATAGTAGTTAACGGACGCGATATTGACGCCGGCTTCACCCACGATCGAACGCACGGGCGTCTCCGCAAAGCCGCGTTCAGCAAAGAGACGTTCCGCCGTCTCAAGCAGCCGCGCGCGAACATCAGATTCCTCAGCGGCAGCATCGAGTTCCGTTATTTGCAAATCGTCATCGTGAGACAACGTCATCAAGGCTCTCCCAATCTCCACTACAAACGTTTGATCATGTAATTCAAACGTTTGTTTTAATTTACGTAAAAGGATATGTCACAAGTTCCTGTCGGTTATTCAAACCCGCAGGCTCCCCTCCCCGGAGGAGAGGGGCTTAAGAATAAAGAAGTGCTTACGAATACGATTCCTAACTCTGGCTCCCTTCCCTTCGGGGAGGGTTTGGGAGGGGAGCCTGCGATACAACAATTCACATCTCAAAATCTAACCGGGCGGCACGCAAAGCATTCCTACCACAACGCTACTGCAGTCCCAGGAATACAGTGCGGTCGGCAAGTCCGGGGTTCGGCGATACCAGCAGCAGTCCGAGAGTCCTCTTGAGTTTCTATAGGACCAACCGTTGTTGACACATGCCTGCAGAAACGGGATGTTGTAGCCGGTCTTCGCCAGCCAGCGGAGGCAGATCCCGTTGAAACCACCGGCGTCGGAACCGTAGCCGGATGTCTGCAATGTCACGCCCCAGTGATTTTGCACCCATCTGCCTGCGGCAGGATACCGGCTGGTATCCCCAAGGAAGTAAGCCGTGGCGGCAAACGTGCCGGAATCGTAAGTGTTGAAGTCGGTTCCGTTCGGGCTTCCCTTCACCGAACCGGTGGCATCGTCGTAGAGATACGTGATCTCCCAGGTGTGGAATGCCTGAGACTTGGTTTTATAACCGGCATCGCCCAGCGTCTGATAGAGCAAATACGCGGCGACACCGCCCGGGCCGTTGACGCACCCTGTTTTGATATCTTTATTCGTATTCCACCACATCCCGGTGTTGACCGTATCCCATCCCCGGTTCCAGGCGATATTGAAGCTATTCGCAGCAAGAGTGCGGTAGGTGGTATTGCCCGTCAGCTGATACGCCCTGCTGAAAGCCATCGAGGCCCACATCAGGTCGTCATTGTAAGTGTTCCATGTCCAGTCGGTTCCGTTTCTGGCCGTAAACCCTGCGCACAACTGATTAACTATAGTTGCATTAGCAGCATCACACGCAATCTCGATCTGCTCAGCGCCCTGCCAGAACGAGGTCGGAGTGCCGCTGCCGTCCGAAACCCTGTAATATCCCTGGGCTCCGTTGTTAAGCGTGTAATAGAAGTTGTTGTTGTAACATGCCAGCGCCGTATTTTTGTCGCCGGCGGTAAAAGCCCTGACACTCTCGATCGTCCCCAGCATAAGCATCGCTGAGGCTGAAAGGCAGCACAGAGCGGACAGTTTTCGTACGTCTTTGTTTCTCTTCATCCTGAACTCCTCTTCCTATCGGATATTTGCGTCTAAAGATCCATTCACTCTATACAGCAAATATATCTATAGATACATCACAAGTATTCTCAGTTAAATGCTATGTCGTACGGTCGACTCATCTCATGCAATCCCTCCTTTACCAAACGATCCACGACCTTCATTAACGAGACTCGGTACGGCGGTCATTCTATCACGTTCCGAAATGCGTGTCAACAGATTCAGCCAATTTGGTATTATTTCGATATTTATCCGTAATTATGGTCTATTTTAGAATAATTATCAGACCAAAATTACAAATATCAAAATATGGATTGACACTTAAACCAAACCGTGATAATATGCACATCAGTAGAGGCGTCATATTCAGGCGCCGATACTGGTGACATTTCTTGTTCTGAAGGAGTTCTAGTTCATTAATGAAACGTAATGCCTTTACTTTGATTGAATTGCTAGTTGTCATAGCAATAATCGCGATTCTCGCCGCAATCCTATTCCCTGTTTTCGCCAAAGTTCGCGAGAAGGCGCGCCAGACCAGCTGCGCCTCCAACATGAAGCAGCTCGGGCTCGGCATCGTGCAATACCTGCAGGACAACGACGAAACATTCGCCATGGGCAACCCGAACTACGGCTACACCGGAGGCTGGGCTCACCCTATCATTCCGTATCTGAAGTCTGTCGATGTGTACAAGTGCCCCAATGATCCCACACATTACGCTCCGGCAGGCGGCGGTGTCTGGCAGGACGTCTCCTATGCCATGAACGATTCTCTCCTTGGCGACGGCAACCGCGATTCCGGCGGCAACAATCCGCGCGTGACCGCCATGGCTGCACTCAATGCTCCGGCTTCGACAGTCATGCTCTGTGAGGTATTCAATGCTACAATGGATATCAACAATGCATCGGACACGACCGACTTCTCTACGGGAGCGACCATGGACCAGAACTTCTGGGGCGGATGCGCCATGGGATGTGTCGGCCGTTACGCAACCGGCAACCCGATCGGCCATAATCTCGCCTACGCCTCCGGCTTCCAGACCGGCGCCCATACCGACGGGTCGAATTTCCTCGCATGCGACGGTCACGTTAAATGGCTGAAGGCCGTGCGCATCGCTCCGGGCAAGGACGCGCTGAACGCGAACAACCCGCAGGACGACGCCGGCGAGCATGCCTCAGGAACCGCATACATGAACGTAAACGGCGGCGGATCAGGAACCGCAGCGCTTACGTTTAGCAAGATATAGCAAGCGCCAGCCGTTTCGTTATTGCTGGCTCCCCGGCCCTGCAGCGGATATTAAGCGAAGCACTGCACTCGCAGGCTCCCCTCCCCAGCCCTCTCTTCGAACAGGCGGAGACGCCTATTCCCACAAGGAGAGGGAGGCAGATTTAGGAATCGTATTCGAAAACATCTCTTCTCTTGCCCCTCTCCTCCGGGGAGGGGTTGGGGAGGGGAGCCGACGCATACATTAATCGCCCCCCAGAAAGCCCAACTATGCCCCTTGCTCTGTTCAGTAACCAGTCAAACACTTTCGCCCTCTCTCATCTATCCGCACTGTCCTTCCTTCTCCTCGGCATCCTTCCCCCATCCGCACACGCCACGGCCAACCCTGTCGTCTCAGGAAATGCCCGTTTTACGGTTGTCACCCCCTTGTGCATTCGGCTGGAGTATTCGCCCGATAAGAAATTTGTCGATGCGCCGTCGCTGTTTGCCGCCGGCCGGTCAGCCCGCTTCAATAACTTTTGCCTGACACACAGCGGCAAGTCGACTACAATCGACACCGGCGCGATCCGGCTGACCTATACACCTGACGGCCTGCCATTCTCCACCGCAAACCTTCATGCGGACATTCACACCGGATCTGTTAACGCGCAGTGGACTCCCGGCGCTTCCAATCCCGGCAACCTCGGAGGGACGATTCGAACGCTCGATCAGGCCATTGGGCCGATGGACCTGGGGCAGGGTCTGATCTCGCGCGACGGCTGGTACCTGCTGGACGATTCCAAATCTCAACTTCTGACGAACGGCTGGGTTCAGTCTCGCCCGGCAGGTTCCGGCACGGACTGGTACCTCTTCGGCTACGGTCACGATTACCGCGCCGCCTTGAAATCCCTTGCCGTCATCGGCGGTCCCGCGCCGCTGCCGAGAAAGTATGCCCTGGGGGCATGGTTCTCGCGCTTCTGGGCTTTCTCTTCGGACGACTACCGAAAAATCGTCGCCGAATACGGCCAGCATGACTTCCCCCTCGACAACATCGTGCTGGACATGGACTGGCATAAAGACGGCTGGACGGGCTGGTCCTGGAACCGCAAGCTGCTCCCCGACGCCGAAGCATTGCTGCCATGGTTCCACAGCCAGGGCCTTCACACGACACTGAACCTGCATCCCGCGGATGGCGTTGGTCCGCAGGAGGACCAATATGCAGCCTTTATGAAGGATATGGGCGAAGATCCGGCGAGAGGCAGGACGATCCCGTTCGACGCCGCCGATAAGAAGTACATGGGCACGCTGTTCAAAGATGTGCTCGATCCGCTTGCGCGCGAAGGCGTCGATTTCTGGTGGCTGGATTGGCAGCAGTACGAGTTCACACGGTCCATCCCGGATCTGACCAACCTCTTCTGGCTGAATACGCTGCTTTATCAGAATACGGAGCAGGACGGCCGGCGCGGTCTCTCGTTCTCGCGCTGGGCAGGCTGGGGCGACCACCGCCACCCGATCCACTTCTCCGGCGATGCCAACACCGGCTTTCCCATGCTCGCCTTCGAGGTGCCGTTCACATCCACGGCCAGCAATGTGGGCTGCTTCTTCTGGTCGCACGATATCGGCGGACACTGGGGCGGCCGCAATGAGGAATCGTACACGCGCTGGGTGCAGTTCGGCGCGACCAGCCCCGTGCTGCGCTCTCACTCCGTGAAAGATCCCACCACGGATCGCCGGCCCTGGAACTACCCGAAGTGGGCCGAAGATTCCATGCGGATCGCCTTCCACATGCGCGACGAGATGTTTCCCTACATCTATTCAAGCGCCTGGGAAACGTGCCGCGATATGGTCCCGCTCAACCGCCCCCTCTACATCGACTATCCGGGAACTGAACAGGCATATCATAATGCCCAGGAGTATCTCTATGGCGATGGTCTCCTGGTCGCCCCGATCGTGACGCCGGGTGTCGGCCCCGGCCATGTTTCACACCAGACGGTTTGGTTTCCCAAGGGTTCCGATTGGTACAACTACTTCACGGGCGAACGCTACGCAGGCGGCTCCGATGCGCTGGTTTCGGCAGACATCAACGAGTTCCCCCTGTTTGTAAAGGGCGGCATGCCTATCCCCATGCAGAACTACACGCCGCGCATGGCGGCAGCGCCGTTGAACACTCTGCGGGTACGCTGCTATCCCGGCGCTGACGGTCATAAGGGCGTATTTACCCTGTATGAAGACGACGGCCAGACATCAGCATACAAAGACGGCGCATTCTCGACCACGCCTATATCCTATATACGCCGTGGCAGCACAGTTACAGTTTCGATAGGTCCGGCCAAAGGGCACTACGCGGGACAGGTAACGCAGCGCGATATCGCCATCGAACTGCCGGACACCGTTAAGGGAAGCAAGGCCATGATAGACGGCAAACCCGCAGCCGTCATTTACGACGCTGCCAAAATGATCAATACGATCAGGATCCCGGCGCGCTCCGTGTTCAATGCGGCAACGGTCGTTGTGCAGGCTGTGCCGGCCGATACACGTAAGCTCGCTTCAGCCGCAGCCCTGCGCCGCATCGGCGGCATCCTGGGGAGTTTCGACTTCAACGGAAGCGCAACAACCAGGAATCTCCTGAACACCGCCCTGGCAAAGACGACTGATCCGGCGCTGCATGCTGAGCTGATGGCCGTCGCGGGAATCGGGCTGGTTTCCCATAGCATGGCCCCATATATGTACGGCGGAGAGAGCCGGGACCTGTTCTTCTCCACGCCCGGCATTATCGATGGCGAGAGAGTGACAGCTATGCCGCTCGGCGCCGAAACGTCTACACACTCCGTGCCGTTTGATGCAACCGGGCCAAAAATCACACGAAACGGCAGGCAGGTCACAATGCCGGGAGAAGTGTCATTCATGATCGGCGGACAGAAACTGCGGCTGACGGCCGGGCCGGCATGGGCAAGAGATCTGCTCGGCAGCGACAACGTGGCAGCCAGAGCGAAAATCATGGTGAGCGGCTCCGAGTACGGCTACTCTCCGGAAGGCGCGACCGATGGGATCGCCGAGGGCTACCCGCAGGATAAAGACAGAGAATGGTCGGCAGGCGCTGGTGTGGGAGCAACGCTGCGACTGGAGTGGAACACAGCGCAAACAATCGATCGGATCGTCCTCTGCGACCGGCCGAATACGACCGACCAGATCACATCCGGGACACTCACATTCAGCGACGGCAGCACGCTCGATGTGGGAGCGCTGCCCGATGACGGAACGGCTCTTGACCTGCGCTTCGCGCCCAAAAGCATTACATCGGTAACATTCACCGTGACCAGCGTCAAGCAGGGCACCAAGAATGCCGGGCTTGCCGAGATCGGCGTTTTCCGGGCCGGATAAGTATGCCCCACAAGGACGGCATCACGATAATGTTCCGGCCCCTGTGTGGTAATCTCTAATGAGAGCGCAACAATGCGCAAACAGAGCAGCAATTAATCCGAATAAAATCTATGCGCGTGAAGAACAGCTACAACTCAAAAGACGAGGCCGTCGCCGAATCGCTTGTCGCCGTGATCCAGTCGGGCGAATATGCCAACGGTTCGATGCTGCCTACCGAACGGACTCTCTCCGAACGGTTCGGGGTCAGCCGGACCACGGTCCGCGGGGCGATTGCGCACTTGAAGGATCTGGGATATCTTGTGCAGCCCCCTGGCTTTCGCCCGCGTGTATGCCTGGCGTCGGATCCAGCAGAGGCGTCGGAGGAACAATCCGTACGAACGGTGGCTCTGATCTGCGAGGCAATCCACCCGAGTTCCGGCGCGGATATCTACCGTGGAGCCCAGATTGCCCTGCAAAAAGCCGGTATCCCTCTGCGCCTCACGGTCTGCGAGACCAGTTTCCCAAGCCTTCATCAGGGCAGCAGCCTGGAGGCTGAGCTTTTGGGGCGCCTGGAAGCCGGAGAACTCGCGGGGGCAGTCCTGTGGTACACGGTCGACAACGAGAATATCGAGCGAATACGCAGGCTGGTTCAGCGGCGCACGCCCCTGGTGTTCATTGATCGGTTCCCTGAGGGCGAGGTATGCGATTTCGTGGCGACCGATAACCACCAGGCGATATTCGACGCCGTCGTGCGTCTGGCGGAGATCGGCCACCGGCGCGTCGTCTTTATCTCAAGCGGAGACCGAGTCAATGCCGTTCGGGAACGTGAGGCAGCATTCCTGGATGCCACATCGAGCCTGGGCATGCTGTCGGCTCCGGATGTCGTCGTGAACTTCCCTCCCGGCATTTCCGCGGATGTGGAGGGGGCGGTCATCGAACTGATGTCGCGACCGAATCCCCCAACCGCCCTGTTCGCCATCAATGATTTCATCGCTCATGCGGCAATCAACACCCTGCGAAAGATGAACCTGTCGGTACCGGAGGATGTGAGTGTCGTGGGGTTCGATGACCTCGACCGCTATGCCGTCCATCAGCCGATGCTCACATCGGTCCGGCAGCGCTTCCGGGAGATCGGCCAGCGCAGCATGGAACTCCTGATCGACCGACTCACGCCTGGCCAAATCGATCCCGGCCTGCGCATTCAGATCCGCTTACCCGCCCTGCTCCACGAACGCTCCAGCTGCGCGCCCCCGCCAAATACGCCGGCCTAATGGCTCGGCCGGTAATAGCCGGCTTTTACCGTTCCGAAGATCGGATCGCCACCGAATGTCGCAGTGTTGAACGTAACTGTTCCGGTCACCCCATGCAGGAAGTAATAGTGTCCGTTAGCGCCATAAGCTACATCCGTCGGTGACGAAAATGAGGCGCTTCCGCCTTCACCTGCGCACTGGGTGTAAGGAACAATGTAGCCTGACTTTGCGACGTTGACTGCCGGATCGCCGCCCCAGGCCGCGTTGGTAAAGTTGATCGTGCCGGATGTGCCCCAGTTGAAGAAATACGCCCCGTTGCCGCCATAGGCGGCTTCAACCGGCAAACTAGCCGTAACGCTTCCGCCTTCGGTAGCGACCTGCCAGAACTGCCGGGCTAATCCCGATTTTGCGACACCGAATATCGGATCCCCTCCGAACGTCGCGTTGCTGAACGTAAAGGTGCCCGTCACGGCATACTTATTAAAGAAGCTGCTGTTAGCCCCATAGGCCGCATCGACCGGCTTGCCAAAATATACCGTCTGGTTTTCACTGGCGACAGCACTGTAATTGAAAGCCGTGTTGTAAATCATCGAGCACTTTGCGGCGTCGGCAAAGTCCATCAATATCGCGCCATACCTGCCGCTCGCGTTAGCCGCAAAGTAGCTGGTCAGCCGTGGATTGATGTTATTGGAAACATTCGGAATATTGGGGATCCCAAATATCCCGCTCTGCACGCCGCTTGAGAAGTTGACATACAGCGTGTTCGGGCTGCCGTTATAGGCCTCGCCGAGCACCTGAGAGATCTGGCTCCACTTCGTATCGTTATTTGAGACGTTGTAGTTATCCTGAACTCTCAGGGCGCCGCCATTTCCGGTGAAAGTCGTGTTGTCCGGCCAGTTAGAGGCGTCAATCCCCTTCGGCATGCTGCTTGCGCCGAAGCGGCGGAAGAGGACGATCTTTCCGCGAACCTGGCTCAGCGTTGGGATGCTCGATCCGAGGTACCACATCCCCGGATTCTTCGCCACATAGGAATCGAAGGTCGCCTCAAAGGAGCGCGTATTTCCGGAAGCGTTGTACTCTTCCTTGACGCTCATGATCACCGTCTCACTGGGATTGGCATTCAGGAAGCCAATGGTGGCATTGAGGACATCGTCAAAATTTGCGTTCTGATACACTTGCCCGTGATGGATCGCAAACGCATCGTTGATGTGGCGACACCTGATGTCCAGAAACCGTACGCCCGCGTTCAGCTGATCGCCGATCGTGAGTGTTTGACAGATCGCCGTGCCCGACACCGGCTCATACCTTGCTCCGGAATCGTGCGTTCCCGGTATGGAGAACTGTGAAACCGCCAGGCCACTGTCCAGCCCATTCATCCAGTTGTTGCCGGCTGCATTCGCTCCCAATGAGAGCGCGGCCAGACTAATCGTCAAAATGCCCTGCATGAGTATTTTCATATTTCGCCGTTCGTCCTCAGATGTTAGGCTCTGGCATTGCCCCGACGGGGTGCCCCAAGATCCTGGCGGCCGCTGCCCTGGCGGCTAAAGCCACGGGCTAGAGAGTACAACTGTCCGCCTTCGCGGACTAAGAAATGCGGATGTAATCCGCTCTTTGTGCCCGTAGGAGCACTGTTGTACTCTCTAGGCGCGGTTTTAACCGCCTGCCAGACTATACAATCTAATGGCTGGGGCGATAGTAGCCGCCCTTCGCCGTTCCGGAAATCGGATCGCCAAAGGTCGCGTTATTGAAGGTGATCGTGCCGGTAAAGGCATGGCGGAAATTATAGTGTCCGTTGGCGCCATACGCCAGATCGGTTGGAGCCGAGAATGTCACGCTCTGGTTCTCTCCGGCAATCTGCGTGTATGGCATGATGTATCCCGCTTTTGCAACGTTGAAAGCCGGGTCGCCGCCCCATGCCGCGTTCGAGAACGTCACCGTGCCCGATGTGCCCCAGTTGAAGAAATACGATCCGTTGCCACCATATGCAGCTTCCACAGGAACGCTGAACGTGGCGGAGTTTCCTTCGGACACGCTGGGCCAGAACGATCTGGCAAGTCCTGATTTGGCAACGTTGGGGATCGGATCTCCCCCGAATGCCGTGTTGCTGAATGTCTGGCTTCCCTTGACCGCATATTTATAGAAATAGCTACTGTTGGCGCCGTATGCCGCATCGACCGGAGTAGTGAAGTTCACCGTCTGGTTTTCACTGCAGACGACGTTGTAATTGGATGTAGTGTTGCTGTCCAGCGCTCCATGAATGTAGTTAGCATATTGCAGCATCTCGCCACCGTCGGCCGGGGGATTGCCGCCGGTATTGGAGGGCCAGAGGAAGCCACCCACGCTTCCGTTGTTCTTCCAGGCAATCATCTTGTTCTGGAAGGTGGCATCACGCTCCCAATCCCAGTAGCCGGGAATGACTTTCATTCCACCGAAGTAGTTATTCCATGCCCCGGGATCGTTGCCTGCGCCGCCGTCGTAGCATTGCAGATAGATGGCGTCAACGGTGTTGCCCAGGCCCGACTTTACGGCCGACCAGTAGCCCACATTGGTATAGGGACACAGGGTCACCTTCATGCCCACCGCGCCTACCATATTGCCGAAGGACACTGCGGAACCGGAATCGTATGTCAGCTCGTCATCATAATCAATAGCATTAATTCCAAGACCATTCTTTAATGCCTGAAGGTTTCGATAGAGAACGGTACCCGATCCGGTGCCGTCGGCAGCGATCCGGTTCTTGATGTTGCCGAAGCTGGCGTCGCCCCACTGTCCGATGCACATCTCGATGCGGCCTATTGAGGAAGGCGCAGTGCGGCACTGATTGAGCAGACCGGGCCAGGCAGCCGGCCCGACGTAAGCTCCATTCTGAACGATCGGATTTCCGCCATAGGTGAAGTCGCCGTTTGCGCTGACACTCATGGTGAAGAGGATCATGGTCGTCATCCCGGACGCCCTGTAGCCATTGATCTCAGCCGTGGTCAGGCCGTCCGTGTACCCCATGTTGCCGGGGCAGAACATAACCGCGGTCGCGTTCGCGGATGCTCGCTGCGGATTTACAGCGCCGAGGGCAAGCGCGCCTGCCCCTAACAGTATTGCAATACTTGCTTTAGAATCTTTCGGAAATAATCGATGACGCATGCTGGTTTCTCCGATGAACATGTTTGCTTCCTTGGTTTTATTTTGGACGCTTGGATTTATGTTGGACTTCACAGATACGCAATCATAACACCAACGTATGGTGTTGTCAATATCGCATTACTCACAATCAGCCTTGATTCGCAAAATTTTACTCAAGTTTTTTATGAAATCGTTTTGGCTTGCCTTGAAAGCTCCTATGAGGCTATTGGCGGCAGTAATCAATCGTTTACCCCGCGAAACCACTCCTCCAATATCTGCGTTTACCATCCAATCGCCGCAGATCAAAGACCGATCCTATATACAACAAAATGGCGATGAGGCTTTTTCATGATAAGTAAAGATCGCGCCATAGTGATCGCTATCGTAGCGATTCTGATTATCTTGCTTGCGACTCCGGCACGATGGACGGTTATCAGCCAGCTGCCCATCAATACACAGATGGGACTGGATGCAGGCCCTAAAAAGCCCGTGTCGATCGTGGGAACGCCGGTGGAGCATGATGTCGAGGCTCAAATCGCGTCGGCGAACCAGCAAGACTATGAATCGGGCATGTTGAATGGCAGTCAGGCGCTAGAACGATGGGCTCATTTGACTGCCCTCTACAACCGGAGGCCCGATCAGCCAGCAATTATTGCGACCCTCCTCCGGCTGCAAATGATGGCCTTTCATGACGACTATTCCAAACGCGATCTGTTTCTTCAGGTAGCGACTCGCGATGACCACGGCTCGAACCCTCAGAATTTTCTGACAAACATGGAATCGGAAGCGGCTGCCGGCGAACGCCTCGAACCTGACAATGCCTATTTCTCATTCATGCGCGCCACGATCCTGTTCACGATAGGCCGCGATGACGACGCCGTCCAGGCCATCAAGGCTGCGGGAGACAAAACCAGCTGGAATGAGTACCTCATTGCGGAAGCTTCCGGCTATTGGAAGCTTGCCGATCTGCGATCTGATGGGCCGAAAAGCATCAGGGACTTATCGATCATGGGCGCCGTTCTGTTTCCACACTATGCCCGGCTTCGGACCGCGGCGACCAGCGCAATCTACTGCGCCATGCAGCTCGAAGAAAAGGGGCAGACAGAAGACGCCCTGAGTATTCGGCTGGCCGTTATGAAGTTGGGGGCTCTCATGCGCTCCACTCAGGCGCAGTCCGCAATCACAGCATTGGTCGGCATCGCCATCGGTAATATCTCTATCGAACGCCCTGGCGGCGCGGTATTGATGAGGCCGTTCACGGACAGCGGGGAAGATAACGCAACGAGCACAAGCCGCCTGGCGGAGTTCACGGACTACTTGAGACAAACACACCATGAGGGCGCAATTGCGCCGATCACAGATGAGGTAACCAAAGGACAGGAAGCCAGGGCGATTCTCAAGAAGACACTTGCAGACAAAGGAATTTTCGCGGAAGGCATAAGATACAGTCTCTGGCATATGGGAGGCATGGCATATTTAGACAATCTCATCGTATTAGTCCTGTTCATTGCCGCAGCCGCCTTTGCTATACCAAGAGTAAGCCGCTTCAACACACGATTGACCGGGATTGCGCTGTTAAGCGGCATCGGTATCGGCACTCTGGTCCCCTTCCTGCCGCAGGCCAACGCGACATTCTCCAAAGGCTTCACGACGGCGCTTGGATGTACCGCTGTCGCCGAAATCGTCTTCTGCTGCCTGTTCTATCGCCTGCTGAGAAATATTGAGCGTCGCAAATCGATACTTGGATATTCGGCAATCGCAGCCGGCGTCACGGCCATCATTCTGTGGCCGATCAACTATGCCATCAGCGGACAAATCAGCAGCATCCAGGGATTGTTCTCATCCGACACATCCTTCGATCCAGGCTCCCAAATCTGGCCGATCGGCTGCGTCGTTACCGCCTTACTGTGGATCATCACCGGCATTGTCAGCCTTATCCGGCGAAGCCCCATTGTTCCGAATTTCCTGCAAAGGTTTGTGACATCAGGCCGTGTTGTTGCCGTAACCATGCTTGCTCTCTACACCGTCTATGCCGTAGTGATAACAGTTTGGGATCAGCGACTGGACCAGCAGTTCCGAAAGAGTGCAGGACACGAAATTGCTCAGGCGGCTGCAATGACCGGCCATCCATGGCCAGCCCCGACGGATTTCAGCGCTGTGCGCTAGCCCTCAGTTCACCTGACATTTTCTGCCCGGGACAGCCAATCAACATCAGATCAATAAGTGACCAAAAAGAATCCTGAGATTCAATCTTGACATATAGAACAGAACCGCTTATAATGATTACGATGCAACCTAACCGGTTAGGTTAGTGAATGAGTGATAGCCGGTAATCACTATCAACCGCATTTGGTGACTGTCGCAATACTATTGCTTTAGCGGTTACCGAACCGGTTAGGTGTCTTATTGAAGTTACTCGATCGTTATATTTTGAAAGGAACGATTATATCATGAAAATTAAAGCCTTTACTCTTATTGAATTGCTCGTCGTCATAGCTATCATAGCGATTCTCGCGGCCATTCTCTTCCCCGTCTTCGCCAAGGTCCGTGAGAAGGCTCGCCAAACCTCCTGTACTTCAAACATGAAGCAGCTTGGCCTGGGCATAACGCAGTACACGCAGGACAATGACGAGTTATTCCCGCCTGGAATGCCCAACGTGGGATACAGCGGTGGATGGGCGCACTTCGTTACCCCCTACCTCAAGTCGCCGGCTGTCTATAAGTGCCCGGACGATTCCTATACCTACAACGGACCGCCGCCGGCCGGCACGACCGTGCAAAACTGGGTGTGGCAGGAAGTTTCCTATTCTATCAACGATTCGCTTCTGATGGACGGCAACCGCGATTCAAGCGGCAATAATCCGCGCCCAACGACTTTGGCCGCGCTCAACGCTCCAGCTTCGACAGTCATGCTCTGCGAAGCGTTCGATGCCACCACGGACCTGAACGTAGCCGATGCCGATAACGACTTCTCCACCGGCGCGACCATGGATAATCAGTTCTGGGGCGCATGTACCTCGTTCTGCACGTCCAAGTACGCGACCGGCAACCCCGTCGGCCAGAATCTGGTCCTTTTGCAGGGATCGGGCAAGGGCATCCACACCGACGGCTCGAACTATCTGGCGACCGACGGTCATGTGAAGTGGCTGCGAGCGACCCAGATCTCTCCAGGCAAGGATGCAGTCAACTCCAACGATCCGGAGAACGACAGTGGCGAGCACGCTGCCGGAACCTCTTACATGAATGTCAACGGCGCGGGATCTGGCAGCGCGGCGCTCACATTCAGCAAGATCTAACCCATACGTTTCAGTTCCACCGAACTCAAAAAGGGCGCGTTCGCCAAAGCGAATGCGCCCTTTTCCATGAACAGCTCCAAATCCCCCAAGAGAACGACGCATTGAGCAGTCACTCACGGCTCCGAACGCCGAATGGCATCTTGCCCACCTTTGGACAGGCTGTTCGAACTCTCGCTGTACCACAGGTTCTTCGGATACGCTGGATCTGACGGATCAATGTAGGACATTGTCTTCAGGGGTGCGCAGCGCCTTATATGGCCATCCGCAAGGAGAATGTTGCACTGGCTCTCGTGGCCAGCCCACAGTTTGCCATTGCCGTTCAAGAATCTGGCGGAATCATCGGCATCGAAATCGTAGCTGGCCGTTCCCGTAATCTCGCAAACGGAGATGAGATTGGCGGGATTCGGATAGTCGGCCATTGTCAGAGCCTTTGCCCCTGCCGGAGCGAATGCCCCCAAACCCTGCGATCCGGCAGGCAATCGATATACTCCGGAATCGTTGGCCGCATAGCTGATGGCAAATCCGTCCAGCGCATCGAATTGAGTGCGTGATGGACATAGGAAGACCTGACGCCACCTTATGTAAGGGAATATTGCCGTACGCCATGTCTGCGTGCCGCTTCCACGCTGCGTCACATTTGGTAGCTTGCCATCGTAATCCTGCGTATACTGGACCAATCCAAGTCCGATCTGCTTGAGGTTAGACGCGCATGCTGTTGACCTGGCTCTTCCCGAGCCCCCGGGAACAACGGGAAACAAAATCGACAGAGCCAAAATTACAAGACACCCTACCCCTAACACACTGACGATATTCACCCGGACATTGGCATACTGAAATCGGTTAACCATAAATGTACCTGTGGAGCCTTTTCGGATCTCACTGCCTGTTTGTTAATATTATGATCGACGTTATATGCGCACAACAGGTTCGAGAGCTTGGCTTCCATATCACTTCATTGCGCCAGCCGGTGAGCAAGTCACAGTGCAGCGTGTTGAACGACATCGACACCGGATACGGACAACGGCGTCGTTGTGTTGCGATACCACATATTCTTTGGAGGCTGTTGAGTGTTGTCTGAATGTGATATTGCCTCGCTCGGGTCATATCGCCCAAGATGGCCATCCGCAAACACGATATTGAGCTGGCCGTCATGACCGGCCCACAATCGGCCATTCCTGTTCAAAAACCGAACGGAATCGTCCGCATCAAAATCGTAGTCTGCAGTTCGTGTAATCTCGCAGAGGGAAATCAGACTCGAAGGATCCGGGTAATCGGAAGTTGCGAGAGGCTTTGACCCCGCCGGAGCAAACGCTCCCAATCCCTGAAATCCCACGGAATGTCCGTAGACGCCGGAATCGTTGGCAGCAAAGCTGATCGGAAAGCCGTCCAGCGCGTCAAACGGCGTCCGTGACGGGCATTGGAAGACAGAGTGCGACTTGATATAGGGATAGATCGCCGTACGCCAGGTCTGCGTGGAGCTTCCGCGCTGCGCAACGTTCGGAAGCTTGCCATCGTTGTCCTGCGCATACTGCAGCAAACCAAGACCGATTTGCTTGAGGTTCGAAGCGCATGCGACAGCGTGCGCTTTCTCGATTGCGCCTTCACGAAGCGAAAAGAAAATCGCAGCTGCCAGAACGCCGGATACGCCTGCAAGAAGCACCTTAAATAAGATCGAGCGGATATCGGCCCACTGAGTTCGAAAAGCCATGGATCAGCCTTACTGCGCCTCGCAATAAAATCAGCAGCCTACTTGCTGCATTTATATATAACGCTACAGGGTCATGCCGGTTTCGATCTTTGCTCCCTACTCCTTCACCACCCCGCTGCGCCAGGCATACACCGCTGCCTGCGTGCGGTCGTTCAGGTGCAGTTTGCTGAGGATATTGGTGACGTGAGACTTTACGGTCTTCTCGCTGATGAAGAGCTTTTCGGCAATCGACGCATTCGAGAGGCCTTGCGCAATGAGCTGCAGCACTTCTTTCTCTCAATCAGTCCGATCAAGAAGGCGATGAGGCGCTGGGGCGGCTTGCAGGGATTGGATCATTCGTGAGGCGACACTTGGGTGCAGTGTCGCTTCGCCGCGCGCCAGCGATGGGAGAGAGGCCTCTCAATGCGGGAAGGACATGTACACCTGCGTATTGACCGCCGTGCCCCAGAATGCCCATAAGGTCGGGACGATGTAGTCGCCGAGGATCAAGCCCAGGAAGAACGGAACGGCCTGGCGATAGATCTTCACACCGCCATATCGAAGGATCGACGCCTTAGCTGCCCACGCGATGAGGAACGGGCACCACATGTACTCCATGGATTGCGTCCCGGCCAGGGCATAGCCGATGGGATGGAACGGCCACCAGACGACGGCCTCGCGCAGCGCGGCGAGCGTCACAACGATCACTGCGCCGGCGACCATGCCGCCAACGGACCTAGGATCGGCAGGCGTGGGATGGTAGAGCCATCGCGCGATCTCCGACAGATGCCACGGCCCCAGCCCCTGCAGCGCCGGCCGCACCTTCGCCGATGCCGCCCCGAACTCATAGTACATATGCAGGTAAGCCCAGAACGCCACGACGCCGGACACCGCAGCAGCCAGGAGAAGTCCGCATAGCAGCTGGCGGCGATGCGTATTGGTCTCCTGCCCCATCTTCAGCGCCTCAAGCTGATGCGGCATGGCCGAATCCCGGAACTCGTTGTCGAACCAGTCCAGGTATCCGAACATGGTCAACGTCTTGGCGTCAAGACCGCGAACGCCCGTCATATCGAAGATGATCGAGTGGACATTGACAAGCGGTCCCCAAACCCATCCACTGCCTGCCTCGGCAAAAATGCGCGACAACACGATCAGAATCAGGATATAGAGAGCCCAGAAAACGATGGCCACCCAGAACGATATGCCGATCACCATTACAAAGGCCGTCAATGCGACCATGCCGGCGATGCCGCCCCAGAAGGCCACGCGCGGAGAGAGCGGCGCATAGGGATCGTCGATCTGCCTTGCCAGCTTGACGTCCCAGGCCGAGCGGCATGCATCCCAGATAGGACGCCGCGCGCGCCAGAGCAGAAACACCCCAAGAGCGACAAACGCGCCCACACCCTGTTCGCCCACAAACGGGGGTTGAGCATATCCGCCTCCACCCTGATCCAGCCCCAGGGCGGAACTCGCCACATTTTCGAGCTTGGTGAGCAGATAGAAGAAGACGCACGAGAAGGAAACTTCGCAGGACAGCAGAAATGCGATACCGATTGCAAACGGATAGAATGCGAGCGTAAAGGTGCCGATGCTGCTCCACGGCTCGCTGACGAAATTCTGCTCAAGATGCCACTCATTAGGCTTGATCTTTACCGACGGAAAACCTGGCAGAAAGAAGTGGATGTAGTTGATCGACTCTAAAACACCCGCGATCAAAAAACCGCCCCACATCAGCTTGTTGCGAAAGAACGGGGTCTCTCCGGCGGATGCCTCCGCGATCTGCAGAGGAAGCTGCACCAGAGGAAATGTCAGCTTCTCCTCGTCAGCCCACTGTCTGCGCACCAGCGATGTCAGGCAGAGCGTCACCCAGCAGATCACAAAGATGAACGAACACCACACGGCAACCGGCACAGCCCAGTCCTGGAGGACGTCGGCGCGGTACATGGTGGAGTGACCGCGATAGAAGTCGTCGATGACCGTCTTGTTGTGCGGTATGAGATAGTGCGGAATGCGGAAGAGGAACTGCGCGTAGTGGTTGGATTTTGTCTGGAAGTATTCCCCGGCAGGCAGTATATTCACAAGCCACTGGATCTGCCCATAGCCGGAAACACACACGGAAATCGCCAGCATTGAATAGATTACCAGCAGTTCCGATGGCCTCAGTCCCGCGCGCCGCGCGATCTTCCTAAAGATCAGGTTGGCCACCGCCACCGCGAACAGCATAAAGACAGGTCCGCGAAGCAGCGAAGTCTGCCCCCAGAGCATCGCCTGCACCACGACATACGCATAGTTTCCAAAGTACGTAGAGACCGGTATCAGACAAAGTCCAATGAGAAGCGCGCGCCAGAAGGGCACACGTTCTACCAGAGCAGCCGCACGTTGGGCATCTGCAACACGCTCAGAATCAACGACATCAGGCATCCACCGTTCTCCTTGCTACTATCGGCCGGCATGCCGCAATGCTTCGACCTGAAGTGCGGAAGTTCCTTCAGGCGAGGCTCTTTGATGTACACTATCGTCAGTATTCCGCTCACAATATACGGAATTTGATGAATCGAGAGACCGCCAGCAGTGGATATTGAAACGCAGCTTCTCTACTACAACCTGAACGGCTCCGCCATCGGGTTTGTAGAGTGGTCGAGCATCTATAAGAACAGCGTGTGGACGTTCGAGGGTTTGCGGACTATCGATACCTACTCGGTAACGTACATCCTTGAGGGACGCTGCCGTTACATTGAACCGGGCGCAGAGGATCTTCAGTTCGGCCCCGGCAACCTGTTCTTTTGCTTCCCGGACGTTCCCCATCGCATCGAGCCCGTCGCGGGGAGTCAGTTCAGCGAGGTTTGGGTAACGTTCGGTGGTCCCGTGTTCGACCTGTGGTGCTCAGCCAACCTGTTGGATCGACGGCAATTCCATTTTCATCTCGATCCCGTAGAGTACTGGCTTGGCCGTTTCCAATCTCTCTTTGCCGGCGTGGGAAGCGAGGCGCATGATCAGCTGTTGATCGTTTGCGCGCTGCAATCGCTGCTGGCGGAGATGATGTCTCTGCAGAGTCAAGGCCGGAGAAGCCGTGAAGATATCGAATGGCTCAACGCAGCTAGGCTTGCCATCGACTCCGTCGAGCGCTCAGAGGATCTGGAGATACCCGACATCGCTTTTCGGATGAACATGTCCTACTCGAACTTCCGCAGAAGGTTCGTTCAACTGGCGGGGACACCGCCCGGGCGTTACCACATGGAACGCCTCATGCAGCGCGCATGCCGATCGATGTCGGAATCAAGCATAACGAACAAAGAACTCGCCGAACAGTACGGCTTCTGCAACGAGTTCCACTTCTCCGAACGCTTCAAACAGATCGTGGGCATATCCCCACGCGAATTCCGCAGACGGCTGCGAAGCAATCGGGGAAAATCCTCTCCCTCAGGCGCTGTCGCGCCTCTTCCCTCTCCGAAACGGAAAGGGATGTCCAAGAATCGTTGCCCAGGCGACTCTGACATTTGCGTAGATTGAGATCATAAGCTCAACTCACTATAGAGTCACCTGGTTATCGAAAATCGGACGCCTCTTTCCGTTTCGGAGAGGGGAGGCGCGCTAAAGCGCGGGGGAGAGGATTCCTGATAGCTCCCCAAAAACCTTCAAGCCCGGCAGCGCATTGCCGTCATGGTCGAAGAACGAGCGGTTCTCGAAACCGGCGAGATTGGCGCTGTTGTCCGGCAAGTACTCCGCAGCCCACCAGAATATGCCGATACCTCGCTTATCCGGAACATCCATGACGATCTTTGCCAGCGTTCGAATGAACTCCGACTGCCCTTCTTTGCTGCGCTTAATGCCCACAATCGGCTCTTCGGGCTTGCCGATCGAATCCATCTCAGTCCAGGGAAAATCCGTCTCGGCGACGACTACCGGCTTTCCGTAGCGAGTGGCAGCGTTGTTGAGGCAGTTTTTGAGGTCGCCCAGGCTCCCGTGCCAGAAGGGATAGTAGCTCTCGCCGATGATATCGAACTTGACATCCTGCGCCTGAAGATTATCGAAGTACCACTTCGTGGAGTTCCAGTCGCCCCCGCGATCGATATGGACGATCAACCTGGGCATATTCTTGCCGGAAGCATCTTTGATGCCGCGAATGGCGGACTTCATCAGCAGTCCCAGTTTCTGCCACTGCTCCGGTGTCTCATACTTGCCGCCGACGCGTCCTTCCGGCCACATCATGCCGCCGGTGATCTCATTGCCCACCTGGATATAGTCCGGCATCGCACCTGCCTTCTTAAACGCGGCGACGCTGTCGCGGTTGTACTCATACATCCGCTTCTCCAGTTGATCGAAGGAAAGATCCTTCCACGCTTCCGGCATGTTCTGATGCCCCGGATCGGCCCATGAATCGGAGTAGTGGAAGTCGATAAGGATGCTGAGTCCTGCCTTCTTTGCGCGAACGGCAAGCGGAATAGTGTATTCCAGGTTGTTGATGCTGTTATACGGATCCTTCTTCGCCTGTTCCGGGCTGCTGGTAAACAGGCGAAGGCGCACACAGTTCACACCGTTTCGCTTCAGGATCATAAAACCATCGTCCACTTTGCCTCCGTCGGCATAGGTCTTACCGTGGGATTCAAAGAAGCCGGCATGCGAGAAGTCCGCCCCCGCGATAAAATGGCCGTGCGTATCCGCAGCCTCCGATATGGTCGGAGTTAAAGGCAGCGTCAAGAGGGTCATGGCTGCAAGGATCCAATTCTTCATCGTTTCAGGTCTGCTTCAGTTGTTCAGGATATTGCCGCGCCGACATCTCAATTATAGAGGAATGCCGGCAAAACACCATGCGCGCAATGATCGTAAACATTCAGGATATGATCACGTTCTCTACATCCCCATCAATAGAAGGACTCTTCCCCAGAATACGTGAAATATCCGGCAGCAAAAGCGCTTCAGCGCCAGGACTTGACGCGTATTGTTACAAGAGAGACAACCATGAACTATTCCCGCATTGCCGTGGGCGCCGTTTTGATATCGATGTCTATTGCCGCTCCCGTCTGCGCCGATACTTCAAAGGTCATCCTGCCAATGAAGGCAGGTGCGGAAGGGCAGGTGACGGCCAGTTCGAGCCAGGTAACGACAGCGCTCAGCACAAGCGGCCTGACTGTCACAATTCAGCCGGGCGCAGATAACTATCCAGGGATCAACATCAAGCCCCGAGGAGCATCCTGGGATCTTTCGGCTTTCGGCCACGTCGAGGCACGCATAACGAATACCGGCGCAAAGCCGATCTCTATCGCCCTGCGCGTCGACAATGACGGGAACTGGCAGGACAACCCCTGGAATACCGAAAGCATTACCATCGATCCGGGAAAGTCAGGAACGGCCAAGACAATATTCGGCTATGCATACGGCCTCAAGCCGGGCTATGCTCTAAAGCCGAACGCGATCGTGAACATGGTGATCTTTACGGGCAAGTCTGACGAAGCGCAATCATTCCGCATCGAATCGATTACCGCTGCCGGACCGGCCGGGGAAGCTCCGCCGGTCGCGCCGGGTGATGTGCGTGTCAAGCCAAAGGATGGATCTCTCCTTAATGCGGATACAACAATCGATTCCAACGGCTTACAGACAGCGCCAGATAATTCCGGCGGCTTGCGCGTGACCCTGCCGGCATCAGCAACGGAACAATCGCTTTCCATTAAGCCGAGACAGGGACGCTGGGACCTGCGTGACTTTACGGAAGTAAAGGCCCGACTGCGCAACGAGAGTAAGGCTCCCATTTCTCCGCGTATGCGATTGGACAGCAACGGCGGCCAGTCCGACTGGGTGACAGGCGCTTCCATTGCACCAGGCGCTACGGCAGAAATCGCCGTTCCATTTGCGGGAATAACTCCGGCGAACCTCAACAAACAGGGAACGGGCAGTCGAATTACCAGCGATGCAGTTTCAGCGTTCACGATCACCGTGGATGGAACGGCAGTTGAACGGTCATTCCGGGTGATCGCGATAGCAGCCGATACACCTAAACCAGCCCTGCCAGCATGGCCTGGCAAACGGCCTCCGGTCAATGGCGAATGGGTAAAAACCCTCGACGACGAGTTCGACGGCACGAGCCTGAATAAATCGATTTGGAGCATCTACGGCGATAACTACTGGGACAAGCAGACCCACTGGAGCAAGGATGATGTAATTCTGGGCGGCGGTGTCGTAAAGCTGCGCTATGAGAAGAAGACCGGCTTCAATAACGACGATCCCGCGCAAAAGCCGAGCGACTACGCTGCCGGTTACCTCCACACATACGACAAATGGACCCAGCGCTACGGATACTTCGAGGCGCGCATGAAGCTCCCCTCTTCTCCGGGGTTGTGGCCGGCATTCTGGATGATGCCGGATCGAGGAGATAAAGCAGATCCGCAGTGGAAGCGGCAGGACACCGCGAACGGCGGCATGGAGTTCGACATCATGGAACACCTCACGCGCTGGGGCGGCCATCGCTATAACATCGCCATGCACTACGACGGCTACGGCAAGGATCACAAAAACCTTGGGTCAGATAAGATCTATATCCAACCCGACAAGGACGGCTTCATCACCTGCGGCCTGCTCTGGACACCCGGCTCAGCTGTCTACTACGCAAATGGCCGTGAAGTGCTGCGCTGGATCGACCCACGCATATCCAATGTCCCCGCAATGCTGATGTTCACGCTGCCGATGGGCGGCTGGGACAACAGCCCCCTCGACGACAATAAACTCCCCGACGACTTCACCATCGACTATGTCCGCGTGTGGCAGCGAAAAGATCTCAGCAAACTGCCATAGATTCCCAGCCGTACCCTATGCGCACAATCGTACAGTGGCATCTTATCTCAATGTCTACTCCACAATGATGCGGCCAAATAAGAAGGCCACTACATGGATAAAGAATAACGCCATCGGAAGCGGCAGAAGCAGATAACTCACGTCTTCCCAGCGCACAGGAAGGTTGTCGCTGCGATTGCGGACGCAATCGAGTAGAAAGGCGGGAGTGCCGATAATGAGCGTCACAAGCGCAACGGCGCTCTCCATGTGAATCCACGCCAGCGACCGGATCTCAGAGCCCCGGGGAACGCCAAGCACGACCGTCAGCGCCACAATCGACGCCACCCCGACCATTATCAATCCCAGCGAGACCGCAAAACGGCTGACCATCGTCATTCCATTCTCTTACAGCCACCATTCGCCTCCCGGCATCTACAGCGGCTCCCGGTAAACGATAAACAACCGAACGCGCATAAACGTTCTCGCGGGGTCGGCAGCAAGCCCGACAACGCCCTGGGCCTTGTTGGGTGTTCTTCATCATATTTCTCTTTTACATACGTTAAAGATACGCATAATGTCATCGCGAACATGGGAGCAATATCTTCATTCGAAATCCGCCGCATAGCTCGCATGCAAGCTCATCAGTAAAAATCCGTCAATCATCCCAACTTTTCCATACTTCGCCCCGACATTGATAGTGTCCCCAGGTATCCGGCGCCGTCCACAGCCGGATACCAAGGGCCAATCATATTGAATTGCCGGCGGAGAATTCTTTGGAAAGCTGTACGACACAATCCGAACTACTGCCCCATGAGAACCTCATGTGCGCCTGCATTCCGTTTCAGGACGCCGGCGGCGTGCATACCACACGCCTGATTGAGAGCGCGAAAGTGGATTGGCCGGAGTTTGTGCGGCAGTGCGTCCGCCACGGAATCGCCCAGCACGCCGCCGATTACCTTGAGCCCTATGCAAACCGGCTGCCACAGGATGTCTGGACATGCCTTGAGCGGATTCGCCACGCCAACGGCGAACGCAATGCCGTCATGTTCACCGCAGCATCCCGCCTGCTGCTGGCGCTGGCGGCGGCGGAAATACGCGTTCTTGCCTTAAAGGGAGTCGCCCTTTCCCTTACAGCCTACGACGACCCTGGTGTGCGCCCGTTTGCGGATATCGATATACTCGTGGACGCCGAGAACATGGATGCCGCCGGACGGATCGCGGAAGAGTGCGGTTTCGCTCTCGACGGCGAGGGAGCGCATCCCTTGAAGCACCACGTCGCTTACCGCGCTCAGGCCGATAAAGATATATTGAGCGCTACAATGGCGGCGGAGTTCGATCCTTCGATCACCCCTGAGATCCTGGAACGTGACAGTCGCGCGATCAAGCTGGAGATCCATCAGTGCCTCGTGCGATCGGTAAGCGGATTGAGGAAGGAAACCGATCAGTCGGCATTCTGGGATCGTCCGCAGATCGTATGCCTGCCCGACGGAACACCGATGGCGACACCTTCCATCGAAGCCAGCATCGTTCATCTCTGCGAGCATGCAGCCCAGCACCGGTTCGACCGTCTGCTCTTTGCAACGGATCTCGTTCGCATCATACACATCAATAGCAACAATATTTCATGGGATGCTGTTGAAGCGATAGCTGTTCAATCAGACACGGCGAGCGGAGTCTATAGAATGCTCGATCTCGTTCGCCGGGAGTTCAATGCTTCCGTGCCCCAGGAAATCATCGACACGCTGCGTGTGGCCGATATCGATGCCAGCCTTGCTGCAACACCTACTCTCAAGCACGTATTTCGCACGGGCAATCTGGATATCCGGGAAGCCATCTGGGATCAGGCGCGCAATTCAGACTGGCGCGGCTTCCTTTCTACAAGCTGGCAGATCGCCTTTCCTCCCGCGCCTTTCATGCGCGATATTTATGGCGACCACTCGCGGCTGACAATGGCTGCGCTCACTCTGGCAAGACCGCTACAATTGACGGGAAGGCTCGCCCGCGTGCTCTGCAGGCGGCGTGTCCGCGGTCTCCATGCCCAACTCGCGAAAGGAACCAGAAGCGCGTGAAACACCTCAAGCTGTTCATAGCTCTTTGTCTTATTCTTCTTACTCAAGCGACCGTGCGGGCAACCCCGTTCTTTGCCCGCACTTACGACATGACCTGCAAAACGTGCCACGCCGGTTATCCCCGGCTGAACGAGTTCGGATTGAAGTTCAAAGCGAACAATTTCCGTATCGCCGGCATGGACGCAGGCGAGTTCCTGGCATGGCAGAAGACACTGCCGGTGTCCGTGCAAGTCTCGCGCTATAACGAGAAGTTCCTGCCCGGAAAAGGGCACGCGGACTACACGGACACACAGGTGCTGGCAGGCGGGCTTCTGACAAAGAAGACAGCCTTTTATCTGCATCATTCACTCTGGATCGATAACGTTCCCGTTCCCTTCCCAACCTATGACGCCTGGGTGCAGCAAGTCCTGGATGAAAAGACCAAGACCATGCTCAAAATCGGACAGTTCGAGCTGCCGTATGCCTACAGCCCCGGCACACACCTGGTCTCGGCATTCCCGCCGCAGATATTCGGCGTCGGCCTGGCAGGAAACGATGTCCGCCTCGGCTCGGCATTGCGCGGCGTTCAACTGAGCGGCCTCGTCGCCGATAAAGCCCGCTGGTACCTTGCATACGGAACGCCTTCCACGCTCACGCCAGGCAACATCAACGGCCGGCACGAGTTCCTGGGGCAGTTCCACGACGTATTCGCTCGCGTCTCGACGAGTGGCTTCGACAAAAACATCGGCGCATTCACATACCTGACCGACCAGGCCAGGAATCCTGCCGATCCGGGCAGCACGGAGCGCGGCTACCGCCTGGGTCTCGACGGCTCATACCTGTGGCGCGACTACCAGTTCTTCGCCATGTCCGTTTACGGCGAAGATAAAGACCCGCTTGGCGACGGCCGCCGCGGCACGTTCCGATCGGGTTTTGTCGAAGCCGACAAGATGCTGCTGCCATGGGTTGGCGTCAACTTGCGATTGGAAGCGCAGTCGGTAAGTGTCGGTGGAAGGCAAACCTACTCCGACGGCAAAGGCATCGGATTGCGCGTCTACCCTGTCCCGTTCGTCCGGCTGACCGCCGAATACATCCGCCAGGAACACGACCGCAGCGAAAGCGCACTCTCTGCATCGACGGCGTTTTAAGAATGACATCAATGACCTGGCAGCAAACGAAGAGCGGAATAGACTACCTTCCAGCGCCCGACCGGCTCTGGAGGAAGGCGCAGACACCGCTCACGGCCAGCTACAACCTGCTTGGTATTACAATTGAGGTTGCGACCAACGCGCCCACTCTGGCGGCTCTGGCCGATGATGTTTTTGGGCAACGCATAGCCTGCGATCCCCAGGTAATGCCGATGCGACTGGATGTCTTCCTGCACGAGGCTCCGGAAGACACACATGGTTCGGCAACGATCACGCGCATCCGAAACGACTGCCTTTATGTCGTAAACGGCGGAAGTTTCGGAACTGCCGACCGGCCCACGAACACCGCCACGGCATTTGTGACGCCTTCGATGCTGCAGGATACACTGACTGCACAGGTCGCATTCCTAGAATGCCTTGCGATGTTCCTGGTATCCCGGGAACGGCCGGTTACATTGCACGCCGCAGGCCTTATCCATAACGATCGCTGCATCCTCGTAACAGGTATCCATGGCGCAGGCAAATCCACGCTGTCCTATGCATGCGTGCGCGCCGGCTTCGGACTACTGGCCGAGGATGTCGTATTTGCGGCCGAACCTTCGGATACCGAAGACGGACCGCTCGAAGTATGGGGCAATCCGCAGTTCCTGCACCTCATGCCGAACTCAGTGGGCTTCTTCCCCGAACTGGCTGCGGCAGCGACAATACGCCAGCTCAACGGCGAGCGAAAAATGCGGATCAAGGTCCCCGCGCTTCGCGCAGACGCTGCAATATCGCAGCACAAAGTATGGGGCGTCTGCTCCCTCGGCCGCTCATGCGGCCCCGGAGCAATGCTCGTCCCGCCGGACTGCAGCCACATTCACCATTCGCTCACACACTTCACCGGCGATCCCCCGGTAGACCAGCGGGCCATGGATATCGCAGCAGACAGATTGCTGGCAGGCAGAACTGCCCACCTGATTGTTGGAAAAGATCCCGCAGAGGCCGTCGATGTGCTGCGGCGGTGGATGGAGGGGTGAGAAAAGCCCTCAAATGCGCATCGTAACCGTCAACTACTACTATGACCGCCACATGGCATCCCCGGATGAGCTGCTGGACAGGTATGCCACATTGGTCGATTGGGCGAACGGCCTCAAGAATGCAGGTGGACAGGTGACGGTCGTACAGCGGTTTTCGCGCGAAAAATCGATGGAACTCGACGGGGTGAGTTATTTGTTTGTTGCCGATGCTGCCGTACGCTTCGGCAGCATCCTGGATCGAGCAGATCGAGTTAACGCAGCGGCTGCGAAAGCGCAGCCGGATATCGCGCATGTGCATGGGTTGATGTTTGCCAGGCAGGCGCAGCGATTGAAACGATCTATTCCGAATACGCCTGTAATGCTGCAGGACCATGCGGACGCCCCTCCTGTCAGGCCGTGGGCGCGTATGGGAATGCGGGCGGCTCTGCAATCTTGCAGCGCCCTGAGCTTTTCGGCTCGCAGCCTTGCGCAGCCGTGGATCGACGCAGCGATGATCGACAAACAAATGCCTGTATTCGAACTTATGGAAGGATCGAGCCGCTTCCGGCTGCAACGCCGCGACACCGCACGCACAGTCACCGGTTATAGTGGAGATCCAATTTGTCTCTGGGTAGGACGTCTGAACGACAACAAAGATCCATTGACAGTCCTTCGCGGATTTGACGCAGCTTTGACGGCCCTGCCGAATGCACGGCTTCTTATGGCCTACAGCGAAGCGGACCTTCTCCCGGATGTCCACGCATGGCTGGCCGCCAATCCGAATGCGGCATCGCATGTTACGCTCTTGGGACGTGTGCCTCATGCGGAACTGGAAGCGATTTACAATAGCGCGGACTTCTTTCTGCTCGGCAGCCATCACGAGAGCGCCGGATACGCCGTGATCGAGGCGATGTCATGCGGCGTCGTGCCGGTCGTCACGGCTATCCCATCGTTTGAGAGGCTCCTTGACGGCGGGCGCTGCGGCGCATTGTGGCCTGTAGAAGATGTGACGGCTATGGCCGATGCCCTTGTCGATTGCGCAACGCGCTGGACACCCTCAACGCCGCAGACGATCCGCGCTCACTTCGACTGTTACTGGGGCATTGATGCCATCGGCCGAAGCGCCATGGCTGCATATGCCACTCTTGAAAGGCCGGCGATTGCATGAAGATTGGAATCGTCGCGCCGGGCGGCTTCGATCGCAGCGGAACTGAACGGGTCATCCCCGTATTCCTGTGGCTGGTGGAGAGACTGGCCCGGGAGCACGAGGTCCATGTGTTTACGCTCCGGCAAGGGCCGGATGAGGAGCAGTATCCGCTGCTCGGCGCAACCGTTCACAACATCGGAGACCGCGGCGGAAGGCGGCGTAGCGCGGAACTCATGGCCAGGACAATAGCGGCAATCGGACGCGAACACAACCGTGGACGCTTCACAGTCTTGCATGGTCTGTGGGCAGCGGCGAGCGGACTGGCCGCAGCCATTGCGGGAAAATGCTGGCTGATTCCGACTGTGGTAAGTGTCGCAGGCGGTGAGATGTCGAGCGTGCCCGAGATCGGGTACGGCAGTCAGCTCTCCTTGAAGTCACGAATGGAAGTCGGCCTATGTCTGCGACTGGCGGATGTCGTCACGGGCGCTTCCGAGTGGATGTGCCGCTCTATCCGGAAACACCGCCCCGATGTCCGCCATGTCGTGATGGGTGTGGATACGGAGGTATTCCAACCGGCGTTCCAGGAACCGATCTTCCAAGACATGTCCTCCCATACCCGCCCTCCTTCTATGATCAGTCAGAGACGGCTGGGACTGCAGCGCAGAGGACAGGATAGGAGAGGCTCGCACATTATCCGTAAGGGCGCTCCGGTTCGGCGGCCTCGTTGGGGGGCAGCGCCGCGATCTATCAGGAAGAGAGATGAGACGGAAGCTGGCGTCAATCAGAACCATCCTGCACCGAATATCGAACCTTCACGCGCCTACCGTCTGCTGCATGTCGGCAGCTTGAACCCTGTGAAAGACCAGGCGACGCTCCTGCGGGCATTTCTTGAGATCGTAATCGAGGAACCGTCGGCCCATCTGGACATCATCGGCATTGACACTTTGAACGGCGAGATACAGCGCCTCGCCCATGACCTTGGCCTCGATGGCGATGTAACGTTCCATGGCTGCCTGCCCAGCGAAGACGTCGCCTCCTTTGTGCAGAAGGCAGACTTGCTTCTGCACACATCGCTCTCGGAAATGGGGCCGATCGTCTGCCTGGAAGCCGCAGCTTGCGGCGTGCCGACAGTTGGAACGAGCGTCGGTCTGATAGCCGATCTTGCCCCGGAAGCTGCTGTGGCCGTTCCAGTCGGTGACCACCATGCGCTCGCGCAGGCGGCGATCGCGCTGCTTCGAAACATCGATGCGCGTCGCGCCATGGGAAACCGCGCTCTGGAGTTTGCCCAGGCTCATGACGCCGACTGGACGGCACTGCAGTTCGAGTTGATCTATGCGGATCTGGTATGCCGCAGCGGAGACAAAATTATCAAGGCTTGTCTGCCATCTTCAGCCCCCAGTCCCTTCTCTCGCGCAATGGAGAGAAGCCAGATTTACCGTCTCCCGTTAAGAGAGACGGTTCGAGGTTATCAGGGACTGAATTCGCCCCCAACAGGCAGGATGAGAGTACACGAACTGGAACATGAGGAGCTTGCCACCCGCTCCGGAATCCTGAAAGGCTGATCTTGACATGACAGATGTTCTGCTGGCCCACTCTTATTTTCTCAAATACGACGCGAAGCAGCAGGAGAAGATGAAGCCTTATCCTCCGCTCGCAACCCTCTATGCCGCATCACTGCTGCGGTCCGCCGGCTATTCGGTGGCCCTGTTCGACGCCATGCTGTCGGACGGCGAGCACGAGTTCCAACAGGCGCTTCAGCTGCACCAGCCAAAATATGTCGCTCTCTACGAAGACAGCTTTAACTTTCTTGTAAAGATGTGTCTCACACGCATGCGCCGGGCCGCACAGACGATGAGCGAGTCGGCACGGCTGGCAGGAGCAACCGTAATCGCCGCCAGCCCCGATGTAAGCGACCATCCGGAGGCCTATTTCCATAGCGGCGTGCAGTATGCGCTCGCCGGTGAAGCGGATCATACGTTGCGCGAGCTTCTGGACTCCCTGACAGGCCGCTCCGATAAGGCGCTCGCCGATATTCCAGGCCTGGCATGGCCGGACACCGATGCGCCCGAAGGCATTGTCCGAACCGCTGAACGCAAGCCTGAACGCCACCTCGACGTATTTCCGCTGCCTGCCTGGGACCTCCTTGACGGCGCCCGTTACCGAAAAGCCTGGCGCGATGCACATGGGCACTATAGCGTCAACATGGTCACCACACGCGGGTGCCCATTCCACTGCAACTGGTGCGCAAAACCCATCTGGGGCCAGCGCTACGCCATGCGGTCTCCAAAGAGCGTTGCCGAGGAACTCGCCCTGGTGCGCGCGCATCTGCAGCCGGACCATATCTGGTTCGCCGACGATATCTTCGGTCTCAAGCCCGGATGGGTCGCCGAGTTCGCCCGTGAGGCGCGAGAACTCGATGCCATAACGCCATTTACGATCCAATCCCGCGTGGACTTGATGACGGAATCCACCGTGGCGGCGCTCAAAGAAGCCGGCTGCGAAGAGGTTTGGGTCGGCGCGGAGAGTGGCAGCCAGAAAATCCTCGACGCCATGGATAAAGGCACACAGGTCGAGCAGATCGCCGCAGCGCGGGCTCGGCTCAAAGCAGTGGGCATCAAGGCGAGCTTTTTCCTGCAGTTCGGCTACCCCGGCGAAACCTTTGAAGATATCATGGACACCGTCCGAATGGTGAGGCGAACACTCCCCGACAATATCGGAGTGAGCGTCACCTACCCTCTTCCAGGCACGAAATTCCATGAGATGGTGCGCGAACAGCTCGGCCCCAAGACCCACTGGACAGACAGCAACGACCTGGCGATGATGTTTCAGGGCACATATCAGTCACGCTTCTACAGGCATCTGCACAGGCTCATCCATCACGATCTCGAGTTCCACCAGATACTGGCGAACGGCGGACATATGAGCGAAGATGACGGCATCGCTATTTCTCTGGATGAACTCACCTCCGAATGGGCCGAACTCGGACGCTTAAACGTGGAAGCCCGGAGTGAAGCGCCAACACGGGTAATCCATCATGGCTTCCAGCTGAAATCTCCGGACCTGACGAGGGAGTGGAATTAGAAATGGCGGACATCCTCCTGACACATGGCTACTTTCTCTGGGAAGATGAGAAAGAGCAGCAGATCATGAAGCCGTACCCTCCCCTCGGCTTGCTCTATCTGTCGTCCTACCTGAAACGCGCCGGTTTCGCCGTGGACCTGTACGACAGCACCCTCGGCACGCGCGAAGGCCTGTTTGCAAAGCTGGCGGCTGAGCCCGGCGGCGTGCTGGGCATTTACGCAAACCTGATCACACGCGGCAACGTCCTCGCGATCGCAAGGTTCGCCAAAGCGCATGGATGGACAGTCGTGGCCGGTGGCCCTGAGCCAGCGAACTATCCAAGCGAGTACCTGTCGCATGGAATCGATGTGATCGTGGTAGGTGAAGGGGAACAGACCCTGGCAGAACTGCTGCCGGCGCTGTATGCAAAAGGGCCGCACCGGCTTGAAGATGTCAACGGCGTCTGGTTCCGCAATGAGGACGGCCGCATTGTCGAGACGACGGCCCGCGATCAGATCGACGACATCGACAGCCTTCCATGGCCAGACCGGGCGCAGGTGGATATCGACCAGTATGTGCAGATCTGGCGCACGCATCACGGCATGGGAAGTGTCAATCTGATCACCGCGCGCGGCTGTCCTTACAAGTGCAAGTGGTGCTCGCATGCCGTTTACGGATACACACACCGCCGCCGAAGTTTCGTGGACTGCGCAGCCGAAGTCGAAGCCATCCGTGACACCTATCACCCCGATCAGGTCTGGTATGCCGATGATGTCTTCACGATCAACCATGGCTGGCTGAACGGTTACTCAGCCGAACTCAAGCGCCGCAATCTGAAGCTGCCGTTCGAGACAATCTCCAGGGCCGACCGAATGATGAAGGATGACGTGCTGGCCACGCTCGCGGACATGGGCTGCTACCGGATCTGGATCGGATCGGAGAGCGGCAGCCAGCGCATTCTCGACTCCATGAAACGCGGCGTTACAACCGAGCAGGTGCAATGGGCCACACACGCCGCACAGCGTCATGGCATTCAGGTCGGCATGTTCCTGATGTGGGGATACGACGGCGAGACGATCGAGGATATCGAGGCCACCATCGACCATGTAAAGAAGGCGAACCCAGACATATTCTTTACAACGGTCTCCTACCCCATCAAAAACACACCTTACTTCCACCAGGTTGAGGACCGCCTCCAGCTCAATAAGGAATGGGCCGAAGCTACCGACCGCGACTTCATCGTCACCGGTCGCCACTCACGGGCCTACTACAAACACGCCGACCGCTGGCTCAGAAGCGATGTCGCCGCCTATCGCCTCGACATGCTGGATCCCCTGCAGGCCGCCGAAAAACGCCTCGAAGCCGCCGTGGCAAGGGAAGCCCTGCTGGCAACGGCAGGCGAGGTGGAAGGATGATGAAGTTCAGGACACACGCAGTCTCCCCTCGTTCGCCAGAAGCAGACACAACAGGCACCGTCGCAGGCTCTCCCCACCCCTCCCCGAAGAGGAGGGAGCAAGACTATAGAAGCCCTTGCGTTCCTGAGTTCTTAAGCCCCTCTCCTTCGGGGAGGGGTTGGGGAGGGGAGCCTGCGTGTGCCACTACAGTCTCCGGGACGAATTCCGCTGGCCATCCCTTCGACACCATGGCCGCCGACTACGACCGGCAGTTTACGGACAGCCTGATCGGACGCCTGATGCGTGAGGCTGTCTGGCGTCAGGTAGACGCGAAGTTCCGAGAAGGCGACCATGTGCTGGAAATGAACTGCGGCACCGGCGAAGATGCCCTTCACCTCGCGAGGCGCGGCGTTCAGGTGCTTGCAACGGACATTTCGACGGCGATGGTGGAGCAGGTCCGAACCAAGGCGTCGATTTCTGCATTCGGCGACCTCATCGAAGCGCGCCGGATAGCCTGGGAAGACCTGAATGATTTAATGGGCGCGAGCGTTCAATTCGACGGCGCGCTGTCCAATTTCGGCGGTCTCAACTGCGTTGAGGATTTGCGAGGAGCGGCAAGGGGCCTATCGCGGCACATTAAGCTCGGGGGAACAGTATTCCTATGCATTATGGGACCGCGCTGCCCCTGGGAATGGGGCTGGTATCTGGGTCATGGCCAGGCTAAAAAGGCGTTTCGGCGGTTGCGCCGCGGCGGAGTGGCATGGCGTGGCATCACCATCCGATATCCTTCCATACGCGAAACAGAGCGCGCATTCTTTCCCTGGTTCCGCCTGCGCCGTGTAACGGCCATTGGCGCTCTGGTTCCTCCAAGCTACGTGGAAGGGTGGGCGCAGCGGCACCCTCACCTGACCACGTTTCTGGACAGGATCGAACGCCGTTTTGAGTCGCATCCGTTTATGACGGCGCTGGCCGACCACTACCTCCTGGAACTGGAGCGCCTGCCATGATGAAGGCCACATTGACGAAGCGGCGGCATCCTATCGTCCGCGCCGTATGCGCGCTGGGGCGGCGCGCAATCCTTCCGATGCAACGGCAATACCTGAAGCGGCGCGTAGGCCGTCTTATGCTGGAAAATCTCGACGGTGTTCCATTGATGGTCCTGCCGCAGGTATTCAATCCCACAGTTTTCGGCAGCAGCCGATTCCTTGTGCGGGTTCTGCAGAGATACGCAGGAAACGATACGGAAGGCAAGCGCGCCCTGGATATGGGCACGGGTTCCGGAGCTGGCGCGATCTTCGCGGCTCGCCTTGGCTACCGCGTAACGGCCGTCGATGTCAATCCGGAAGCCGTTCGCTGCGCCACCATCAACATGCTGATGCTCAAGTTGGAAACGCAGATGAATGTGCGGCAGGGCGATCTGTTTGAAGCCGTGCCCGGCGAGCGGTTCGACCTCGTGCTCTTCAACCCGCCATTCTTCCGCGGCGCGCCAAAGAACGATCTCGACAAGGCATGGCGTGCCACAGATGTGCTGGAACGGTTCGCAGAAGGCCTGCCCCATGCCCTTACACCGGATGGCATGGCTCTCCTCGTATTCTCGACGATCGGCGACCTTGACGGCGCGCTCGACGCCCTGAGGGCCAACGGGATGGAACTTGAAACCGTAGCCGAGATGGATTACGCCAACGAGATGCTTGTCGTGATTGCCGCCCGCTGCGCGCAAATACCGGCGCCCAAGCGAGAAGTGAGATCGAATACGATCATCGAGATCGAACAATTCGTCGTGAAGAGCGCTTTTAGGTAGAAATTAAAACTTGCAATGAACAACAAAGACGGCAGCTTGCTGAAACCTCGCGTCATCCTGATTAACCCGCGCATGTGTTCCCGCAAGAGCATGCGCATCCCGCTGTCGCTGCTGGCGCTCGGCGCGGTGCTCGAAGGGAAATATGAGTATCAGATCATCGACGGCAACGCCGACCCGGATCCGATTGCGAAGGCCCGCGCGGCGCTGGCAGACGGCTCGCCCGCGCTGATCGGAATGACGGTCATGCCCGGACCGCAGGTCGCGCCCGCCATCGAGATTGCCACGGCGCTTCGGATATCGCATCCGGATGTGCCCATCGTTTGGGGCGGATACTTCCCCACCCTCTATCCGGCATCGGCCATCAACGCTCCCTATGTGGACTATCTCGTGCGCGGACAGGGCGAGCAGACGCTGCTTGAGCTGCTGGAAGCGCTGCCTCATGCAGGATCGCCCGGCGTGTTTTCGTCGGCGATGTGCACGGACGCAATCAGCAATATCCGTGGCCTAACCTGGAAGGACGAACACGGCGTCCACAATAACCCGGACCGCCACTTCCTGCCCCCCGAAAGCTTCCCGGCGCTGCCGTACGAAAGACTGGACAACGTCGAACAGTATCTGCGGCCATCCTTTATGGGTACGCGGACAGGCGTCCACCAGGCAGCAATCGGGTGTCGTTACCGCTGTTCGTTCTGCGGCGTCGTCTCGATGTTCAATGGGCTCACACGCCTGCAGCCTGCAGATCGCATGGTTGAGGCGATGACCACGCTTCGGGACAAATACGGCGCAAACTCCATGCAGTTCTACGACAACAACTTCTTCGACCGCGAAGAGACGAGTGTGCCGATGCTGCAGGCGATGTCCAAGATGGATATGCCCTACTGGTGCTATGCCCGGGCCGATACCCTGGCTAATTTCTCGGCCAAGACATGGGACCTGATACGGCAGAGCCGCCTGCGCATGGCCTACATCGGCGCTGAGGCGGGCAGCGATGCCGTACTCGCAAGCATGAAGAAGGGAACGAAGGTCGAGCATACATATGAGGTGGCTCACCGCTGTCGCGAAAACGGCGTCATACCGGAGTTCTCGTTCGTCCTCGGCGGTCCCGACGACCCTGAGGGAGAGATCGAGAAGACCTTTGCATTCATCAAACGGCTGAAGACCATCCATCCCGAGTGCGAGGTAATCCTGTACTTCTACAGCCCCACGCCTCGGCGAGCGCCACTGGTACTTGGAGACGGATCGGCCCGCTTGCCGATCATGGACCAGTATGGCCCCGACGGCCCCTCGCTCCCGACCACACCGGAAGAATGGACGCAACCGGAATGGATCAATTATGTCTGCCATCAGGATGCCCCATGGCTGACGCCGCAAATTCGCCGGCGCGTACACGATTTCGCCTCCGTGCTTGCCTGCCGCTTTCCGACAGTTCAGGACTATAAGACGCCACAATGGGGAAAAGCTGTCCTGCAAGGCCTGGCTACATGGCGCTACGCCACGGGACGCTATGAAAATCACTGGGAGCTAGATCTTGCCCGTCGAATGATCCCATTGCGTGTGCCCCAACAAGAGAGCTTATAGGGGATGTAGAATCCAGCCCAAAGGAATGGTACACTTCTTGTTAGACTACATCATAACTGCACCCATACGGCTTGCGCCCGGAAAAATATCCTCGGCGGCTATTAATGGCGCGGAAATTGCATGTTATGACCCGGTATACGATTCCATTGGCGGCACAGACTTATGGACAGGCGAAGAAAACTTGGGGGTAACGGCGTCAGAAGCGCATTTACTTTAATCGAACTGCTCGTCGTGATAGCGATCATTTCGATTCTCGCTGCGATATTGTTCCCTGCCTTCGTGAAGGCGCGTGAGCAGGCTCGCCGCGCCGCGTGCATGTCCAACGAAAAGCAGCTCGGCCTCGCCATCCTGCAATATTCCCAGGACAACGACGAATACTTCCCCAACGGCATTCTTGAGACGAGAAACGGCCGGATCTGGCAGGGAGAAGGGTGGGCAGGTCAATGCTCTTCTTATATTCGAAGCCTTCCCCTCATGCGATGCCCTTCCGATCCCACCACGGCCGCATCGTCGCACGAAGCCCCGATCTCCTACGGTTACAATATCAATTTTGTCGCCCCCGGAGAAGTATACGACAACGATATAATCGGACGCAAGCATAGTGAAATATCGGCGCCCGGCACGACGGTGCTTCTATTCGAAGTCGAGAACATCAGCGCTAACGTGAGCCTCGTTGACGAAGGCGCGATGACGATGGACCAGATCGGCAGGAACTTTTCGTCGGCGGGAAACGGACTCGACAACCGCCTTTACGGACAGACCGACGACACCACAAGCATCCGCGACCAGTACGCCACAGGCTACCTTGGCGGCCGCCGTCCCTTCGATCCGGCAGCGACACAGTTCGCGCACGCCGAAGGCCGGCACACCGGCGGCTCGAACTATCTCATGGGCGACGGCCACGCAAAGTGGCTTGCCGGCAGCCGCGTATCTTCCGGCCTGGATTCTACGCAGGACAACTGCAACCAGGACGACACCCCTCACCTCAGCGGATGCCTCGGCACATTCCAGGCTGCAGGAACCGCAGCCACTGGCAGTACTTTCACAGCCACATTCAGCACAAAATAGGATCTCTTCCGGCAATCCCAACTTTTCCGGCATATTCGGTCGACTAATTTAGTAGAGCGGCGGAAAACGACCGCCTAGGAGATTAGGATTGGCCCTGCGCTGGTTACAACGCAATACCGGAGACACACGCGATCTGGAGCAATCGCTCATCGCGTCCGCGCGCGGCGGAGACCGCGCGGCCTTCGATGCCCTCATGTCGCGCTATGAAAAAGCGCTGCGGGCATTTATACAGCGGCGCGCCACATATGCAGCCGCGGATGATATCCTGCAGGACACATGGATTGCGGCCTGGCAGGGTATCAAGAAATTTACGGGCAAGTCGAGCTTCAAGGCATGGCTGTACGCGATCAGCGTCCACAAGTGTGTAGACTACCACCGCCAGAGAGCGCGGGCAGCTCAGTGGGAAACGGTAACCGAACAGGATGCCCTGAGCGATACCGGGATCGATCCATACGCCGCATCCGAACTTAGGCACACAGTGCAGGCCATCCTCAGCACGCTTCCCGCGCCCCAGCGCGAACTCGTAGAGTTGTACTACTATGACGAGCTTACGCTGCCGGAGATATCCCAGATTTTGAATCGTAACCTGAATACCGTAAAGTACCAGTTCTATCGAGCCCATACCCTGGTGGCGCAAGAACTCGGGGAAGCATCCGCCACGGGGCAGGCGCCAGGTTGGAGAAAACGATGAACTGCAGAAACACGGATCACGACCTCTTGTTTCTGGCTCATGGAGAATTGTCCTATGCACGCCGGATCATGGTGCAGCAGCATGTGCGCTCCTGCCCCAGGTGCCAGGAGCGCCTCGCGCAGCTCACGGCAGCATCCTATCAGATCGCGGCAGCCATCCGAGAGCCACACATGCCGGCCTGGCGGCCGCGTGTCTACCCGCCGTGGACAGCTCCCCTGAAAGACGCGCCGGTAGTGATTGCCCTCATGGTAACGATCTCAATCGCCATCGGGATTGCCGTCACAAAGTCGACATCCTTCAGCCATGGCTGCTCCGCTTCCGTAATACGATCCGTGCCTGGAAATAAAGTCGACCAGCCATGCCGCCCCGGCCTTCCCAGCGATCGCTGCCGCTAACACGGCAGCGGTTTCTACCGCACATCAGCTCCCTGCGTTGACAGCCGGCGCAAACGGGTGATATCCTGTTGTCATATACAAGGATAAAAGTTTTATTGCCGTATGACAACGCTTAAAGATATTGCACGGGCCTGTGGAGTGTCCGCTGTAACCGTCTCCGATATTCTGAACAACAAAGCCGGCGCTGCGGGAGCGGAGACAAGAGAGCGCGTGCTTGCCGCAGCCCGCGAGATGCACTACCGGCCAAACATGGTCGCCCGAGGTTTGCGCAACGGCCGCACGAACGCGATTGGCGTAATACTCCGCTATGGCGGCACTCCGGGGACGTCCAATCCGGCCGCCATGATGCTGCTGGATAGCATCCTTGCCGTCAATACCAGGCAGCACAAGACTACCATCCTCGTCACTACGGAAGATTGGCTCGACGAGCAAGGAATGTCGCAAAACGCCACCCTGACGGCCTGCGACGGCATTATCGTAACCGTTCCCCCGAACTGCGACGACTTCAAGCCGATCATGGACCGTCACAAACTCCCCTTCGTATCCATTGGGACAAAGAGCGACCGTGAGGACATATCATATGTGGACATCGATAACGTGGCCGCCGCGCAAAGCGCCGTGGCGCATCTCGTAGCCAAAGGCCACAAGCGCATCGCCTACTTCTCCGATGTCGACCATAAATACTTATTCGCACAGGAACGCTTCGAAGGATACAGGCTCGGAATGCAAGCGCACGGCCTTCCGATCAGCCACGATTGGGAACTGATCGGGCCGAACCCCACGACCGACCTGGCAACTCTCTTCCGCCTCCCCCCGAAGGAGCGCCCTACCGCCCTGTTCTGCGTAACCGACTACGCCGCGCTCCCCGCGCTCAATGTCCTCGTCGACGAGTGCGGACTGAATGTGCCCGACGACGTGTCCCTGATGGGCTTCGACGACCTGCCTGCAATCTCCCTAATGCGCCCCGCGCTCTCTACAGTCCGGCAGCCCCTGATGGAGATCGCGGAAACGGCAGCGACGCTCCTTCTGGATATCATCGCCGGTCGCGAAAAGCAGGGCAAGAAGATCCTGCTTCCCGCAATGGTAATCGAGCGCGATTCTGTGACACCGCCGCGCTAAACAGATCCTGTCTCACTTAATGAACTCCATCGCACACACAGCATATACTTACTCAACACATTGATTTTTCTCCGTCAAACCACTAGAATTCGGCACATAAAGCGCATCTTAAAAATATTTTTCGAATTAAAATCTCATATGTGCTAAATTCTCCTGTGCTGTGTGGTATACAATGACTCATGAGCACACGCCTGTTGGAACTGTTCGGCCCTGAAAGCATAGACGTGTTGCGCGCAATCGCATCCGAGACCCGGCTAAAGATGATGACACTTCTGGCCGACGGCGATATGAACATCAATGAGCTTGCCGCAACGATGGGGCTTGCTCAGTCAAGCGTGACCCGGCATATCAATGTTCTGGAAGAGGCAGGACTGGTACGGGCAGAGCTTTCGCCGGGAGCTCAGGGACAGCAAAAACGATGTCATCTTTGCTACGAACGCTTTCTGTTTGCGCTTGAACACATACCGCCTGCTCCGGTGCGCATCGAGGAGACCGAGATGCCGCTGGGGTTGTATACGCTTTCTCATGCAAGCGCGCCCTGCGGACTCGCAAACCATGAAGGATTGATCTGGAGGGACGACAACCCTCAGGCGTTTTTCCGCCCCGAACGCGGAACCGCTCAGCTTTTATGGATGGCGGACGGCTTTGTGGAATATATTTTCCCGAACACCCTGCCGCTTTCGACCGATATTTACCGCCTGGATTTCGTGGCGGAAATATGTTCGGAAACGAAAAATTACGACAATGACTTTCCATCGGATATCACCCTGTGGATCAATGGCGTGGAAGCCGGCACGTGGACATCGCCCGGGGATCTCGGCGGCAAGCGCGGGCGTTTGAACCCGGAGTGGTGGCACGATCACAACACGCAGTATGGCCTCCTCACCCAGTGGTCGGTGGACGACAGCGGCGCCAGCGTCGATGGAGTTCAAGTCTCGGAGACAAAACTGATGGACTTGATGCTCATACCGCAGCAACCCATCACGATCCGCATCGGAATAAAACCCGATGCCATCAATGTAGGCGGCTTCAATCTGTTCGGCCGCGGGTTCGGAAATTATGAACAGGACCTTGTCCTGCGCCTGCACTACGGCGCGCCGCTGCTGTCGCGTGAAGGTGATGCGCACCATTCCGGCATGGAAAGGAGGATGGGCAGAATAAATCCGTAGCGAAGCAGAACGCTGCAAGGGAAATAGAGACCGTGATAGGAAAAGATTATTAAAACGTATCAGTAAAGCAATACATGCAGATCAGCGATGCAATCTTTTAAGCAATAACTGACCTGAGCACAATAAACAACCTGGCCGGCAATGCGGCGTCGCAGATGGGCCGTTTGCCACATTCGTAATTGCTCTTAGAGAAAGGACTCAAATCATGCTTACCCAGAATACACGGCGCAATCAAAATGGATTTACGCTTATTGAATTACTCGTTGTCATAGCAATAATAGCAATTCTCGCTGCTATTCTCTTTCCTGTCTTTGCAAAAGTCCGCGAGAAGGCCCGCCAGACCAGCTGCACGTCGAACATGAAGCAAATTGGCCTTGCTATGCTGCAGTATGCGCAGGACAACGATGAATACGCGCCGTTGCAGGGCAACATGGCGGCAGGATGCGACCAGAATAACGCCAACTGTAAGGCACAGAGCCTCTGGAGCGCCACGATGTGGGGCATCTACCCCTATGTCAAATCGGGTGGCGTATACAAGTGTCCCGATGACAGCACCAAGTGGGCGTCAAGCTATCTCGTCAACAACAACCTTTACGGCTCGCTTGCGATCTACGACTCCCCCGCCATCTCCGTCGCCTTCGTCGAGGGAATGGTTTACGGCCAGCCGGATGCCTGGGCGCCGAACCGGCCGGGCGACTTCGATAACGGCCTGAACGGAGACTACACCGTATTCTGTGTCGCCGACCGCCTGATGGCGCGACACATGGACGGCACGATGACGAACATCCTGTTCGCAGACGGCCACGTAAAGGTCAGCCGCCCCATCGCAAAAGGGCTCATCAACGCGGTAGGCTCCACCACCGCCGACCGGCAGACCAAGGCCGATAGTCTGAACGTCATTCTCCCGTTCGCCAATCCCGCACAGTCACTGCCACAAGGAGCAGTCGGCACAATGTGCGTGGTAGCCGGCACCTGCGCCCCGCCGGACACCGCGCCCACCAGCTTCCCAACCAGCGGACCATGGCAGAACTGGCAGTAGGAGGTAAGACCCACCCCATCCCCTCCCGAAGGGAGGGCGCGTCCCGGCCTGCGATATACGTTTCGCTTCTTGACCATGCGCCAAGAACAGCAAGCCCTTTCGATTTCGAGAGCGCGCCCTCCCTTCGGGAGGGAATAAGGGTGGGTCTGAAACGGCAGGCGCCTCTGATACCTGGGAACGACGGCTTGATCGGCACTCGCTTAAGGACGTCACTCATGTTAAAGATAGCAAAAACTACATATATATCTTTCCCATATACAACTGCTCTCGCCCTCATTGCCCTGCCCTATCTCCCCTGCTCCGCGCAGTCGATCCAGGCTCAGAATGGGCAATCCGGCACCGCCTTCCTGAGCGTCTACCAGGTCGGCAACGCCCCCACATTCGGCACGTATGGCGTATCCGTCCGGGTGCAAGGGGGAACGGCGCAGTTCCGGCAGGACGCTCCCGAAGTCGTGGAGGTCGTAACAAGCACAACATCGGCGACCGCAATGGGAAATTGGAATTCCTGGTCCTATCAGAGCGTCACGCAGAATAGCTCCACGCAATTGACCTGTATGGGCAGTATCCCGAGCGGTTCCGGCACCGCCTTCAATTTCACGGATGTCTACACCGCGAATTCCGACGGCAAATCCTTCGACCTTCAGCGAACCGTAAAGGTCGCGACTCCCAATACCGCCGTGGATAAGGGGTTCTCGACCCGGTTTGGCCTCTACAGCCAGACGGCCGCCAATCTTCAGGCTTGCGATCTGTTTGTCCCCGGCATGTCGTACCACAATACGCAGTATCCATTGGACAGCTTCAAACCTTCCGGCAATCTGAGCAGCGATCTCAGTCAGGAATTCCTCTGGTTCCGCGAAGATCGCCTGTCGCTGCCGGCAGCCATGCTGCGCCTTCCCGGTGTCGCCGGCGGCCCCACCCTGCAGATCGCGCACATCGACGAAGCCCTTGGCGGCTACAGCCCGTCTACCTGGTATGACGGCAACGCGCCGGAGGACTACAATCCGCGCCTCATCGACAGCCGCATGCAGTTCGGCAGCATGGGCTTTATCAACGGTATCGCCGGCCCCCCCGTGTATCTTGCAGCCCACAATGCCGGCAGCCCCGAGGTGGAGTTCATATTCCCGGGCACGGAAGGCTCGCGCTCGGGCATCGGCGACGGCACGACATCTTACCGCGCCCATCCGTTGACCAACAGCGGTGTCCCGGCTACGGATACATATCACCTCCGTATCAGAGCAACGCAAACATCGAGCTACCTCGCAGCCAGGGACGACACATACAACTACTTCTATGGCATCTTCGCGCCGAGTTACGTTCACAAGACGCTGACGGCCGAATACAACGACAGCATGAGCCTGTTGAACGCAGAACTCAAGCCATGGCCCAATGTCGGTAACGCCATCGCGCTGCCGTTCCGGCTCGCAACATTCTACGATCCCGCGCGCGGCCTCGACGGGTACGGAACGCTGCCTCACCCGGCAGGCACGACCATCGATTCGCTGAGCGGCCAGATGGGCTATATCGGGGATCAGCTCCCAGCATCGTACATGCTGCTTAAATACGCTCTTGAAAACGGAGACGCGACGGCGCAGGCCCATGCCGAGCAGATGCTCCAGGTATGGGTCAACCAGATCACCGCCTACTGGAATAGCCACGTGCGCGGTCTGCCTCCCACCTGGTACGACCTGAGCAGCACCGGCGGCTTCTCCTGGCGAGGCACGGGCGGCACACCAACCTATCTGCGAGTCGCGTCGGAGGGCATGGACGGTCTGCTGCAGGCGTGGAGCCTTGAGCGGCGGCATGGCCACGAACACCCAGACTGGCTCGCGGCGTGCCAGGCTTACGGTGACTGGCTGGGCAGCGTTCAGAAGCGCAATGTCTCTCAGACAGGCGACGGCGCATGGAATCGGGTCTATAACTACGACACCGCAATATCCCCCGATCCGCTGACGAACGGGCCATATCTTGCCCCGACGCAGCCGATTCGCTTCCTCGCAGACCTTTACTACACGACGAAGAGCGCCTCGTATAAAACGGCCGCAACCAACGCCGGAACATACTGTTTAAATGTCATCGACGCCCAGGGGCTCTATGCCGGCGGCACAGCGGACGGCTTGACTTCCACGTTTGACAAAGAAGCCGGCATGGTGGCAGTCGAAGCATTCCTGTCCCTTTACGACCTGACGAAAGACACTCGATACCGGGATGCGGCGCAGCGTGCCGCAAGGTTCTGCCAGACCTTTGTGTATGCCTGGAACATCCCCATGCCCGGCCCGGTGAACCTCAACGACAACTATCCGCGCCCCGATTGGCCCGGTTCCGCCAATACGCTGGGAATGAGCATGATCAGCCCCGGAAGCGGCTCGGATTCGTACATGGCGATCGCGCCGTTCAACTTCTACCGCCTCTTCCTGTTGGCGGGAGACACCCAGATGCTGGCTCTCTCGCAAATGCTGCTCTACAACACGAAGCAGACGACGGGAACCGAAAGCGGCCTGTATCCAAACCTTCCTGGCCTGCAGACGGAGGCGACCAGCATCAGCGCCATTCGCGGAGTCAGTGTCAAGACATGGCTGCCCTGGCTGACGGTCAGCCTCCTCGATCCAATGGTCCGGCTCAATTCCACCTTTGCGACCTGGGACCTGGACGCGATCCAGACCCAGACGGCAGCCCAGCGATCCACCGAGGAAGCCCAATACGAGAACACCCATCTTATGAGCGACACAGCCATCCCGCTCGGAAAAACGATCACTTTGCGGGCTGTGGTGAATAACGACTACGTGACGGCCGGGAGTGGCGGCAACTCCGCATTGATCGCGAGCGATGTGAATGCGCAGATTGGAGCGGCCAGTCCGGACGAGTTCATGGTGGTGGATCGCGGTGATGGTTTCGTGGCGCTGAAGTGCCTGGCAAACGGCAAGTACGTACAGGCGACAAATGCGGGAACGGGTCCCCTAAAGGCGGTAAGCGCATCCGTGGGAACATGGGAGGCGTTCCGCTGGGAGGATCGCGGCAACGGAGTTGTTGCGCTCAAGAACATGGCGAGCAGCCAGTACGTCCAGGCAACGGCCGCCGGAGCGGGAACGCTGCAAGGCGTAGGAACATGGGTAGGCAGCTGGGAAAGCTTCCAGTGGACCGTCCATTGATCTGCAGTTCCTTGGCGGACAGGTCCCCTGGCGATTGAACACCCACGGAGTGGGTGTTCAATCGCCAGGGCACGTCGCCACACAATTTCCATCTTTAACGCGAACCGCTCTATTTTCCGCTTGACAAGAATTGGCCTACATGTTATTATTACCGTAACGTTAAGGTTATGATTTACGGTAAGCTCAACCGTTATCCGTTTACTGTTTCAGTATATAAATCGACGCCTTATCGTGCGTTCAGTTCAGAGTTGAGTAAGGGAGAACTTTATGTTAAAACGTTACAAGTCTACAGGATTCCAAGCATTTACTCTTATTGAATTACTAGTTGTTATAGCAATAATAGCTATACTTGCAGCCATTCTTTTCCCGGTGTTTGCCCAGGTTCGCGAGAAGGCCCGTCAGACGCAATGTCTCTCTAACCTCAAGCAGCTCGGTCTGGGTGTGACCCAGTATGTGCAGGACAACGACGAGCAGTTCCCCTGCGGCAACAACTGGATCAGCGACAAGCCCACAGACGATGCGTTCGGTTTCGGCTCACCCGATTACGTCCACGGCTGGAAGATCCAGGTCATGCCCTACATCAAGAGCAGCGCCGTGTTCGTCTGTCCCGACGACAGCAACCTGCACAAGGATCATGGTGGCGAGAGCTATGGCTCCATGTTCGACTGGTGGTATGATTCCCACTACTTCGACCCCAGCGCATGCGCCCATGGCGCTCCGCTCGACAGTGGACCGCACGACTATAACGTCCACATCGGCCTCAGCAAGCCCGTTTCGCCCGCAGCGGCAGATCAGCCCTATTCCGATGCAAACCCACGCGTCGGCGTGTCACTGGCGGCTATTAAATCGCCGGCCACCAAGCCCGAACTGATGGATCAGCTGCTCTGGCACACCGGCGACCCGAACCTCTGCCAGGCCACAGGCAAGCCAAACGACGGCAAGCGCACCATGGTCTTCGTGGACGGCCATGCCAAGTTCAGCAACGTCAACCTCTACGCCCCGCAGCCCCCTCCGGGATTCGGCACAAACACCGGCGCAAACCAGACTAATGAGAATACCGGCGTCAACGAGAGGGAGTGGTAGAACGCTTCCAAGCTAAATCAGGAAGAGCAACACTACAATAGAAACACAAAGAGACAGGGCCTGTAAAATCACAGGCCCTGTCTCTTTGCGCTTTGCCGGAATAAAGTCCGTGCTTACTTGTACTTCGTTTCGAGGTTTGCCAGAGCGCCGAACACTTCATTGGTGTTCGGACCTGCATCGCAGTTGATGTTCATGTCGTTACCGCCGCAGTTCGGGCCGTCTGCTGCAGTATTGGTGCGGAAGTTACCCCACATGTTAAACTTGGCACCGGCTCCTGGAGCGCTCATTGTCTGAGTTGGCCGCAGGGACTTAACATGACCGTCGACAAACAAGACATTCCACAGACCAGTGTGTCCGGAAAAGCCACGGCCATCTCTGGACCACGAGTCCGCATCTGTCCAATCGTAGAACCCTGATCCATATTCACGCAACGACTCGATCGTCAGAATTTTGCTCGAAGGAGAGTCAATCGATGCGAGCACGGAGGGCACACCCGAGGCGCCTACATCGGTGTGCGAGTTCTGGTCGTAAGAGTTTGCAATATGGTAGTTGTACGCATAAGAAACAGGAATGGGCGGGGCGCCATTCAGGCTCGGATTGGACGCATTTCCCATCGTGAAAGCATTGGCATTTGGATTCGACGGGCACTTAAATACGCCTGTGCTCTTGATATATGGGTACAGTTCCTGGGCCCAGTTCGATGCAAGGCCGTTGCCCACGGCAGAGATCACCGGAAACTGCTCGTCGGAATCCTGAACATACTGCTGGAAAGCCAGACCGATCTGCTTCTCATTGGAGGCGCAGCTTGTCTGGCGAGCCTTCTCACGAACCTTTGCAAAAACGGGGAAGAGAATTGCGGCGAGAATCGCTATAATAGCTATGACAACGAGTAATTCGATAAGAGTAAATCCGGCTCGGGTATTGAGCTTAGTGTTCAATGTACTGTCCTTTAATAATATACGAGAAGTGAAATTTAAAGCGTTTTTCTTATTCGTCAACGACGAGTGCCCTGAATATGGATATGGGACTTTATATGCCTTCCCCTTTCTCTCCGTCCAATCCGCCTTCCACAGCGTGATGGATCCTTAAGATAATTCCCTGTTCATAGTTGCCAAAGCCGCGTCCGAACAAGTTAAAACCGCCCTTGTTGGCCGCATCCGGCTTAATACCGATACGCGCTGTAATGGTCCGCTGCGGCAGCAATGCTAGATCCGTAAGCGTATATGTCGATACGCTCACCCCATCGACATTGGTTCCGGCTGCATCAACCGACCATGTTTTCAAGAAACCGTATTGCGTCGCTCCGTCGTTCCACCAATCCGGATTCAACTTGCCACGCTGGCCGCCCATGTCGCCCGGCGATGTCCACGAGCCGATCTCAACGCCGTTGATCCAGACCGTGATATCGGATGGATAATCGTTGCAGTAACCGATAGCTTCCGAACAAAGCTCCATGCCTAGTTCGATCTTCTCAATCGTCGATGTCGCCGGCACGACATTCGGAAACACATATTCAACGTATCCCGCCGCCATCCAGAGGAGCTGCGCCGATGCCCGTTCAGGATGGTAGAAAACCTGTGCGTCGTCGAACCAGCCGATTACCTCAGTGCTCTTCGCCAGGCCACAATGAGGCTCCGCGCAAGCGATACTGTATAATCCGACCGGCATCTCGACTTCTTCGATCTTCACCGAAGAAACCTGAGGAGGCTGAAAAACTACGTTCAACCTGTCGTAACAAAGATGACAGCGTTTCTGCTGCCCCTGTATGCCCGAAGAAATCTCGCCGCGAACCAACCCGGCGGCTTCCAGAACATTGATATGCCGTGTAACGGTAGGCTGAGCCAACTGGAGCGCTTCAGCAAGTTCGCCGATGTTCATATCGCCGGACGAAAGCAGCGACAGAATGCGAAATCGCGTTTCCGACGCGATCCCGCGTAGGATCTCGACAGCTTCCAGACCGGACAACGCTAAAACACGAGAGGCCATCCGCTTACAAAAACCTCGCTCCAATCGAAGGAGCTAAACAAACAATAACACATTAGCTATGGAATGTCAACAAAATGTATGAAATTTACTCCGGCAACACCTTCAACGCAAACATTAAGTTTAACTGTTAACGGGTTACCATAGCAATATTGCTATGGTAACCCGTTAACAGCAACTGCAGAGCTTTACAGGACTTGACTGGCGCAATGGATCTTTTCCGCAGCCGATGTTGAAGCAGAAGAGGATATAACCACAAAGCCGCTAGGGCTGACGCCTATCCTTGATAGGCGTTACAACACTGATGCGCCGCTGGTCGCTCCTTTGGGCACGGCAGACATAAAGTGCTTCTTCCTCCTCCAAGTCATTTGGGAGGAGGAAGAAGCAGAAGATCACCCGCCGGATGTAACGTAAAAAAATGGGGAACTGCTTCCGGATCCTGTCAGCGTCAATACACTGATCGGACCGCTTGTCGCTCCCCTTGGCACCACGGCCTGAATTACGCTGTCCGAGTAGACCACAAAGCTCGTTGCCGCTACTCCGTGAAACTTCACCGCCCATGCCCCTATAAAACCACTGCCCGTGATCGTAACGGTGGAACCGACCGGGCCGGAATCCGGTGAAAAGCTAATGACACCGGGATTAACGAAAAAGTTAGTGGAGGTGATCACATAGCTGACACCGGTAACGATGCTGATCGGTCCGGTTGTCGCGTACGCCGGAACTGTCACGATGATTTTCTTATCCGAGACCACAGTATAGTCCGTCGCGGGAGCAGAATTAAATGCAACGGAGGTCGCGCCTGTGAACCCGCTTCCCGTAATTGTCACCGATAGCCCGGGGTAACCCTTGCTCGGAGCGAAGCTCGTAATGTAAGGACCGACGACAAAGTTGGTGGCGGTGTAGCTGGTGCCCGACTGAGCTGTAACGCTGATCCGGCCGGTTGTCGCTCCCCTTGGCACGGTAGCCGTAATCATGGTATCCGAGACCGATGTGATCGATGCCCGAACGCCGTTGAACTTCACGGCCGATACACTTGCAAAACCGACCCCGTTGATGGTCACCGTATCCCCTACGCTGCCTGCAGGCGGACTGAAGTCGGTGATCGTGGGACCGATGGAGAAGTTGGTATAGCTAAAACCCGTTCCAAGAGGCGTCGTAACTCCGATTTGGCCCGTCACCGCTCCTGCTGGAACAACAGTTTGAATGACATTATTTGTCTTCACGGAGAAGGATGCCGGAACTCCACTGAACTGCACATAGCTTGCGCCATTAAAATTGTTGCCGTTGAGGGTTACAACTGTTCCAGGCCCCCCTGATTTCGGACTGAAGCTCGTAATATACGGCCCATAATAGAAACTCTGGGCCGTATAACTGGTACCAGAAGGTGTCGTAACACTGATCAACCCCGTAGTTGCCCCGGGAGCAACGGTGTGGATGACGCTATCCGACGCAACCGAAAATGTCGTACGAACACCGTTGAACTTCACGGCAGTTGTGCCGGTGAAGCCGGATCCGGTTATCGTCACCGGCGTTCCCGGACTTCCCATCTTTGGTGTGAAGTCTTCAGGAATAGGACCGATGAGGAAAGGACCGGTGAATGTGCTGCCATCGTTTATCGAGAGGATATTAATAAAACCTGAAGTTGCTCCACCGGGCACTCGTGTGACAATTCTACGATCTGAGACGATATTTACATATGAAGCTGAAACACCGTTGAATTTAATGCCGGTTGTGCTGTTGAAATTCCGGCCAATAAGTGTTACCTCTGTGCCCCATTGTCCCCTGTTAGGGCTGAAGCTCTCGACAATTGGCCCCATGTAAAAATTGAACGCACTGGTTCCCATTCCCGCCGGAGTCGTAACGCTGATAGGGCCGGTAATAGCTCCCTGTGGCACGACGGCTGTAATAGCATTGTCAGATAACACATGAAAGACTCTTGCATTGACACCGCTAAACTTCACAGAGCTTGCACCCGTAAAATAGGCCCCGCCGATCCCTATCGTATCGCCCACAGCAGCGGTAAAGGGAAATGTCGCAACGATAGGACGCGGATTACTGGCGGGATTGGCTCCGATTCCCGGCAGCGCACCACCCCGGCCGGTATCCGCGCCGGCTTGCATGCCTCCGGAGATCGTGGCCCCCTGAGCCAGCGCCGGACTGCCGCTTGCTAGAGCAAGTAGACAGAACAGTAAAACGGCAAATCGGATGCGGCATCTTAGAGCATCCTTCAATTGACTAAAGAAAACCATGAGTTGGAACCTCTGCCGCTTACAATGCGGCAATTGTAGCGTTTACAATAGTATATCTGGTTCGTTTTATATCGATACTCAGATATTAGAGAGGTAGTGACGCCATCTATCTCTACAATAATTGGCGCTGTAAGCTGCTGTCAGACTACAAAATCTCTACAGGCAACATACGAACTGGTGTGAGAGAAACATACAGCGTTAACGTGTATTAAATACTATCTTGGCATGCAAGCAGGAAAATTTCAAGAGGGAGAAAGCTTATTTTTCGCGGATTACCCAACTATTTTTCGAAAGCTCTAATAATAACTGAACAGTAACCAATACTTTAGAAGTGCAGCGCAAAATACAAAGGACCGGCAGCCGTGATCTGAGTGGGAAGATCTACTGTGAACTGTGTGGACGAGATGCCGCTCGATCCTGCCTGAATGCAAAATATATTGCCAAAGAGAGAGACGGCTCGCTTCCAATGGAAGTGAGCCGTCTCTCCCTTTGCTCTCTCTCATCTGAACCGGTTTACCATCAGTTGCTGCCGCAAGGATTGATCTATAGTTCCTCCGGTGATTGCAGTGTCAATGCGCCATCGCGGCGGCAACGCCGGCAGTAACGGTAAAATTATTGAAGCTCGTTCCAGTGCCGGATGGCATGACAACGCTGATTTGGCCCGTCGTTGCCCCCGGAGGCGCCACAGCCTTAATGACGGTATCGGAATCAACACTGAACGTCTTTGCCGCAACACCATGAAATTTCACAGCAGTCGCCCCTGTGAAATTGGTTCCGGTGATTGTCACCAACGTTCCCACACTCCCTGAAGCCGGGTCGAAACCTGTAATACGAGGAGGCGCAATGAAGTTCTCGGAGCTAGATCCGGTTCCCGAGGGAGTCGTTACACTAATTGCGCCGCTTGTCGCTCCCGCAGGCACGGCTGCGCTAAGGTTGGTGTCCGAAATATTGAACGGTACCGTAATAGCGCCATTGAAGCCTACAGCCGTCGCGCCCGTGAAGTTCTTGCCGAAAATCTTTACGATTCCTCCTACGCTGGCCGAAGACGACGTAAAGCCTGTTATGATCGGGCCGACAATAAAACTATCTGCGCTCACTCCGGTCCCAGACGGCGTGACGACACTGATTGGCCCCGTCGTCGCGGCGGGAACAACGGCCGTAACGCTGGTATCCGAGACGTTCTGAGCAGCTGAAAAAACGCCGTTGAACTTCACTGCCGAGACGCTTGTGAAACCGGAGCCGTTGATTGTCACCGTATCTCCCACGATGCCCGAAGCTGGACTAAAGCCGCTGATGGGAGGACCTACGGTGAAATTCTCGAAACTGAAGCCTCTGCCTAAAGGAGTTGTAACTCCGATTTTCCCCTTACCCGCTCCGACTGGGACAGTTGCTCGAATGACAGTGTCTGATAGAACAGCATAGTCGGCAGAAACTCCGCTGAACTGAACATAGGATGCGCCTATAAAATTGTGACCGTTGAGAGTCACCACTGTTCCCGGACGGCCCGATTTCGGAGAGAAGCTCGTGATATAAGGGCCGATGTAAAAGGCGGAGGGTGAGTATGTCGACCCGGAAGGCGTCGTAACGCTGATCCAGCCCGTCGTAGCTCCCTGGGGCACTCTGGTTTCAATCTGGGTATCAAAACGTGAAAGGATCGGTGCGGAAACGCCGTTGAACTTCACGGACGTCGCGCCACTAAATCCGGACCCGGTAATGGTCACGCTGTCTCCCGGACTGCCTGATGTCGGAGAGAAGCTCTCGACAATCGGACCAATATTAAAGGCAGGGACACCGAAAACACTTCCTCCATTTATCGACGTGATGTTGATAAAACCGGAGGTAGCTCCTGAGGGCACATTCGTCGTTATTTTGGTATCGGACACGATATTGAAATGCGCGACCGAGACTCCGTTGAACTTCACATCGGTTGCGTCCGATAAGTTTCTGCCGATTATTGTTACCGCCGTTCCCCAAACGCCGGAGTGCGGGCTGAAGCTCTCGATAATGGGACCGATATAAAAGTTGATGGAACTGACACCTGTTCCTGCTCCTGTCGTAACACTGATAGGGCCGGTTCTTGCTCCCGGTGGTATCACAGCCATTATGAGACTGTCAGAATCCACATGGAAACTTCTTGAGTTGACACCGTTGAACTTCACAGAAGTTGCGCCGGTAAAGTAGGCGCCGCTGATCCCGATCGTATCCCCGACACTTCCCATAAACGGGAACGTCACAATGAGAGGCGCCGGGATAGGAGCACCTGGGTGAGCACCGATTCCCATTAACGCAGCGCTACGGTTCAGATTGACGCCTCTCCCCGAAGGACTTTGCGCTCCTACTCCGCTACTGCCTGAAAGCATAAGCAGACAGAGCATCAAGACAGAGAAAGCGATGCGGCGTCTTAGCCCATTCGCCATTTGGCTAAAGCAAATCATGAGTTGAGACCTTTCCCACTTCTATTTGGCAATCGAATCATTTAGACCATGCAATTTTCTGCATAGACAAAATTCATGATCTAAATGCCCTGTTAGTTGTAGAGACAAGCAGCATTCACGAATTTTAGATGGCAGTTCTGCTGCGCATATTGGAAAGACGACTCTTCCTCCTTCCGAATGATTGGAAGGAGGAAGAGATGATATATTTATCCGCCGGGCGTAACAGCGAAGTTTGTGGCGCTGGTTCCGATGCCCAGTGGTGTCGTAACACTGATCGGGCCGGTTGTCGCTCCAAGAGGCACCACAGCCTGGATGCCGACATCTGAGAAGACAAAGAAGGTCTTCGCCGCCACACCGTGAAACTTCACGGCTGTCGCTCCCGTAAAGCCGGTTCCGTCAATCGTCACCAAAGAACCGATCGCTCCTGAAGCAGGGCCGAAGTCTGTGATCATGGGAAGGAAGACAAAGGAGGTGGGACTGGTTCCAACACCATTGAGTGAGACCACATGGATCGGACCTGTGGCCCCTGCGGGCGCCACAGCCGTAATGCTCGTGTCCGACTCAACGTTGAAGGTCGTTGCCGCAACACCATTGAATTCCACGGCGTATACGCCGGTGAAGTTTTTACCGGTGATTGTTACAGGTGTTCCCGCAACGCCCGATTTGGGCGAGAAGCTCGTTACAATAGGACCGACATTGAAAGCGCTGGAACTGTATCCTGTGCCGGCTGCTGTCGTAACGCTGATCAGGCCGCTCGCGGCTCCCGGCGGCACAACAGCCGTCATGCTGGTTTCGGAATCCACGTGGAATTCCCGTGCGTTGACGCCGTTGAACTTCACTGAGGTGGCGCTGCTGAAATCGCCTCCGGTGATTGTCACCGTATCCCCCACACCACCCGCAGACGGGCTGAAACTCGTAATCGTTGGGCCCACGGTAAAGCCTGGTATGATGTAGCTGGTTCCCAGAGGGGTCGTAACGCCAAGCGGCGCGGTCGTGGCTCCAATAGGAACGATGGCATCGATAAGGATGTCCGAAACGACGAGAGGCGTCACCCAAACATTGCCGAACTCCACGGTCGTCGCTCCCGTGAAATTATGGCCATGGATCTGAACCCGCGTTCCCACCCTGCCGGAACTCGGATAGAAACTTGTGATATATGGACCAATGTAAAAACTGGCCGCAGTATAACTGGTTCCGGACAGCGTTGTGACGCTGATTGAGCCGGTCGTGGCTCCCACCGGCACGACGGCCTCGATGACAGTATCCGACAGCGAAAGGACCTTCCCAGGCACACCATGGAACTTCACGGCTGTCGCGCCGGTGAAGTTGTTTCCGTTAATCGTCACGATCGTCCCCGGGCTCCCCATAGTAGGAGTGAAATCGGTAAATGAAGGGCCAACGAGAAATAGATCACTTAAAACACCGCTATCGTTTATCGTCGTAAGGTTGATCGAACATGTCTTGGCCCCATTAGGCACCTTGGTAGTAAGGAGTGTCGGTGAAACGACGTTAAAGGTCGCCGTAATCCCGCCGAAATTCACGCCGGTCGTAGCGTCGAGATTTTTGCCGACGATCTTCACCTCAGTTCCCCAGCTGCCTGATTTCGGACTGAAGCTCTCGATAATTGGCCCCATATAAAAGTTGAAATTACTTCTTACAGTCCCATAGGGCGTGGTAACGCTGATTGGTCCCGTCGTTGCTCCCCTAGGCACGACAGCCGCAATGCTGCCGTCAGGGTTCGTATGGAAGTTCCCCGTGTAAACGCCGTTGAACTTCACAGCCGTCACACCTATCAAATCATAGCCGGAGATCGTCACCGTATCTCCCACATTGCCGTAGAACGGGGAAAATGTGGCGATAAACGGCATCGGCTGTGCTTGCGCCCTGCTGACGCCAAATAATACGGCGAGACAAAATATTACGGCGACGATTTGAAGGGGGCGTCTTAACGCAGACACCCAGAGGTTGAAGAGCATCATGATCTGGCACCTCCACCGCACCTGTGCGGCGATTACAACGTTTAGAATACACACAACAGCATAAAAGCGGCAGGCAAACACAAGATCAGCCGGTTGCCGCCATGCACTGTAGTTTAGCCTTCACTGATTTCGATCGCTTAAAACACCTTGCAGGAAAGCGCGACAAGGTATTTTAAGCGTGATACCGACAAAATGAAGGCATTGCTTGCTATCTTAGCATGCAGGCAATAAAATTTCAATATATTCCAATATATAAAGGATTATTTTTCGGCGATCGATCGTAGCGTAACAGTCAGCTCGATTCTGCCGGAAGCAGGCGCTTCCAAATCGATGACCAGCAGCCGATAACCAGGGTTCGGCGCATCGTATCCATTGTCCGGCGGCTCCGCGGAGATGACTTCGAATAACGCATCGACGGATGAGGCAAGGCCGGCGGTCAACTGCCTTCCATCCTCGCTCAGAATCGCATGGTCTCCATAAACGGCAACGCCGGCCCGGGTGACCATTGCCCAGCGGATGATATCGCCAGGCTGCAGCCCGGCGATATCATCAAAGATTGCGATATGCCCGTCCCGAAACGCAAAACTGCGTATGACGCTTTCGGCCTGCCCGGCGAAGACAGCGGAGAGGTCGACAGTCGCCCCCAGATCGTCCTTATCGGAGAAATGCGTGATTACCGCATGTCCGTTCACACAATGATGCAGCCCGTTGATGGTGAGCGTGTTGTGGCTGAAGTTGTTGAGGCGGAACACATTCCAGCGCCCGGCGCCTTGAGAGCTATTCCAGAGATCGATCCCCTTCGATTCCAGCGAGAGGTAGTCCTGCATGCCCAGGTCATGTGCCCAGCGAACGCCGTTCGCCTCAAAGACGAACGAGCCAGCATCCATGTGAGCATGGCTCAGCGATGCGCTTCCACCTTTGAGGGCTAGATACATTGCATTGGGATCGTCCCAGGCACTCCGAAATACGGCCAGCGGATTTGCCCCCTCACCGTACCAATTGAGACGCAGCGCCTTACCTGTTGGCTGTGTCCAGTCCTCCGGCCACCAGAGAGCGGCAAGCGGCAGCAGGCGGTCGTTGTCAGTGAGCGGTTCTGTGACATAGGGCGGATCGGAGTATCGCCCTATGATATATCTCTCGTAGCTCAGCAGTTCCGGACGCTTCAGTGTGTGGGCAAACCACCACATCGCCGGCTCCATCAGAGGACGCTCCAGGCCATCGGAGAAATTAAAAAAGGTGTTGCCTGGCGCAAGCTGCTCTATCACGGCATTCGCGCTTTCCATAAAGCCGGGGCTATCGCTCAATCCCCAATCGGTTCCCAGAGCCGATTGAAACGCATTGATGAGGATCGCCTGATAGGCCGTTCCATATCCCCAATACATGGAGCCTTCAGGATACACGCCGCCCGGCGCATACACTTTGAGGCCATTATGGTTGTAGGTACGCGCCAATTCCAAAACCTGCGAGGCAAGTTCCGGCTCAATATCCGCAATAGCCAGAGCGCCAAGCGACAGGCCGCTCAGGCACACCGAGTTCCAGTTGTTCTCCGAGTTGGCCCAGCCATGATCCGCCAGCCCCGGCTTCAGCCCCTTCTCCACGATCGCTTCGACGATGATATTGCGCGTGCCGGTTCCCAACTGCCCGTAAAGCCAGTCATAGCCAAATGCCAGCGCAGCCGTCATTTCCGCCACGTCCAGAAAATGGCTCGGGTTCCAATTGGAGAACGATGCTGCCGCCAGTATTTCCTGCTCAGCCCGCCAGGCCAGCTTTTCATCGCCTGTGAGATGATAATGCAGAGCCAGCAGCAGCACCCGCCGCAAAACCGCGCGCGACACATGCAGCAATCTCTTGCCATCCATCCGATAGATCACCGGAGGAACATCAAGAATAGCGCGCGCCTCCGCCTCGCCGCGACCCAAAAAGCCGTCCAGCAACGGATCAACCAACCGCCGCGCCGCTATTCTCTCCCACGCAACCGAAGAAGCGATCAGACGCGGGTGGACCAGGTTCAATGATTGCAGGATACTCACGGAAGTGGCTTGAACTCGGTCAGCTTCGGCGCAACGCCTAATTGCTGGAGCATCGCAAGAAAATCGATCGTGTTCCAGCCCTCAACGATCTTTCCGTCATGAATGCGGGCCAGCGTCATGCCCGAGAACTTGACGTTTCGTCCGGTAGCCGCAAATCCAAGTGTGCCCCCGGTGTGCGTGGCCCTGACAGAGAAGTGAGTAGCGGTGAATTCTCCGTCAACCAACACACGATCAATGCTGATCAGAAGATCCGGAAACGCTCCCGCAAAGAACTGAAACACCTGCTTAAATGCTTCACGGCCGCGAAGCGGCAAACCGCCGTCTCCCATGCCGTGGGCTACAGTATCTTCCGTATAGAGATCATCAATGGTTTCGAGACGCTTCTGATTCCAGAGCTCTTCAAACCAGCGGCGAATAACAGCTTCGTTCGGATGCATGAAGTCCTCCCACGAGATCGATATGATCAATCCTGCCGCAGACGCGCTGCAGGTCACGCTCTCAATATTACCTTCTGGAAACGGCGCGATGCCCCTGCAAGCGCCTCATATAAACTACCCCAATAGAATTGGGCGCTAAAATGCGCTGTCCTGCCAAAGTGAAAATGCGCTTGACAGATCATTGGCAGCGTGATACTATCTTTGTACGTACAAAGTGCCATAATAAGAGCGTTCCGAGAAATATCCGTGCAGTCTATCGACATTCTCGACAAGTTCATTATCGACCGCCGCCGTGGAGTTCCCCTGCATACGCAGATTCTGCGCGCTCTGCGAAAGCTGATCGAGACGGATTTTATGGACGGCGACTCGTTCTTCAACGAAATGCTGATCGCGGAACGCCTTGGCGTCTCGCGCGCCACGGTGCGGCAGGCGCTTGGGGAACTCAGCAGGGAGGGAATATTAATCCGCCGCCCCTCCGTAGGCACCGTAGTAAATAAGAGCGCTCTTGCCCCTCAGGGAAGCGTCGCAAGTTCAAGTAAAAGCGCGCCGGCGCTGGCGTATGTCGGGTTCGTCGTTCCGGAATACGACTCTGAGCTGGCCGGAATGCTGCTGCAGAAGATCGCCGAGGAGTGCCGCAGGCGCGGCCACACTCTCCATACCTACTACACGCACCGTGGGGAGGACCTTCAACGGGCATACAGTCAGATCCAGAAACCGCCTTCTGAAGAATGCTTCGTCCTGTTTCTGCCTCCTGAGGCGACCGAGGAACTGAGCGGAGCATTGGGAGACGCCGGCTACCGCACAGTCTCAATCGATATGCCGTCGCGATCCTACAAAGGCGCGGTAACCGAAACGGATTCTCGCATGGCGGTACAACTGGGTATAGACTATCTGCGATCTCTGGGGCATGAGCGGATCACACTGCTGGTCAATGAGCCAGCGCTGCGGATGAGCGTTCAGGAAAAAATCGAACATTTTCGCCGCATATTGCCGGATGGTCAGGTCGTCATTTGCGGCACGGACGATTGGGAAAGCTCCTATGCCGCCGCCTACAACCACATGGAGGATGTGTGGAACGGAGCGCCGACCGCCATCATGACCGTATCCGATCCAGGAGCTTGGGCCGCAATGCGCTGGCTGGATGAGCAGGGTATCGACGTGCCCAGCAAAGTATCTGTACTGGGGTTTGAGGACGCCCGTTCCAGCCGCTTTATGCGCCCTGCCCTTTCGACAATCGCCCACCCCCTGGAAGATCTCGCAAGCGCAGCGCTCGACCTGCTCTGGCAAGACGGGGCGGAAGGTATTGTAAACCGCCTGGCGCCTAACCTGATCATTCGGGAGAGCACCGGACCTGTGCCGGAAATATCTTAGGACTCATTCAACAATAAACGCTTCGCAAAAGAAGCCGCATTAAGACTATAATCCGCTCTCGAAAAGAAGCGATAAATGCCGCGAGCGGCCTTGATTAACCCGCCGGATCGATACCGGCCCAAGATTTATATCGACAAAGGAGCATCGAAATGATCATCGGCGAACGTACAAAGCATTCTGGATTTACTCTTATTGAATTACTCGTTGTTATAGCTATAATAGCAATTCTTGTAGCAATTCTATTTCCCGTCTTCGCAAAGGTCCGCGAGAAAGCCCGCGCCATAGCCTGCCTCTCCAACGAAAAGCAGATCGGTTTGGCGGAAATGCAATATGTGCAGGACAACGAAGAGCAGTTTCCGGCCGTCTCATACTGCGGACAATGGGCCTCGCCGCTGTACCCGTATCTTAAATCGCAGGCCGTCTTCAAGTGCCCTGATGACAGCGACACAAATCCGCTGGAGGTAACCTACAGCGCCAATATCACGATGCAGAGCTACTATGGAACCACGCGAGGGCTGCCGCTGGCATCGGCTACCGCTCCCGCATCCACGGTAATGATCCTGGAATCTCCCGGCGGCCATACCGACTTCACGCAGGGAGAAGCAGCCGACGGCACCACGGAAACCGACGGCTACCAGAACTACTGCGGCTCGACATCGCTCAAAACAGGCTACATGGGCAATCGGACCGATCCCACACAGTATCACATTCCGGTGCAGCCACTGGGTTGGCACACCGACGGCTCAAACTTCGTGGCAATGGACGGCCATGCAAAATGGCTGCGCGGTTCTCAGGTCAGCAACGGATACGTGCCGTACAACCCCGACGTCTATCAAGACCAGCTCTATGCCGGCCATTCCGCCTCTCCAAGCAAAATGAACGACGGTCCCGGCGGGCACACATTCGTGATGACCTTCAGCTATCAGTAGGTTAGGCTCGCAGTCTCCCCTCCCCGAAGGAGAGGGGCTTTCGGATAAGAGAGAATATATTCGGTTACCTCTTCTCAATCTGACTCCCTCCCTTAGGGGTGCAGTCGCCACAACAGAGTGTGCCAATCGGGTACCAGGTACACCCTTCGGTGGCGCCCCCTTCGGTACCCGACTGCAGGGCTGGGAAGGGGATCCTGCGTGGTTGTACCGGCATAATTCAACGATGAAGGAGATTTGACAATGCGCAAAATCCAACGCAGCCTGCTTTCAGCGGTATTCATGGCAGCGGCCGCGCTCAATGCATGCTCCGCAAGGGCATTTACAGCGGTAGGAGATCCCAATAATCCCACCGCTCTACAGGCAGCGATCGTCAACGCATATAATTCCGGCGCGGCGGGGGTCACGATCAATCCCGGGAAGTATGTGCTGCCACAAAACGGCGGTGGGAACCTGACCGAATTAAGCCCGCTGCAAGCCCCCCAGCTTTAGCGGGGTGTTAGGCGGGCTTCTCACCAGTCTACGCCAAAAAGGCTTTAGCCCGAACGCAGTGAGTTCGCCTACCATCAAGTAAAAA
>Ga0105237_10000247_pt1 | contig 76464 bp, 71 predicted proteins | sample KBSC24metaG_FD_81520 | JGI IMG/M metagenome (GOLD analysis project Ga0105237, IMG submission 81520) | Corn rhizosphere microbial communities from Kellogg Biological Station, Michigan, USA - KBS C2-4 metaG | ecosystem: Host-associated > Plants > Roots > Rhizosphere > Soil | place: Michigan, USA...
CATGACAGGCGAAATGGTATCGTATCGTTCGCAAAAACAATTGGCGTTGCGTTTAGAGAATCTTGGTTGCTCCATCATCATTCATGTTGCTGCTTCGTTAATAAGCCGATTTAAAAAACACATAATGTGAGTAAATAGGCCCGATGTGACTAGTTTTATACTAATTAAGTGGTATTTTTTGATTTAATTTAATGCCATTATATTTCAACAAAAGGCGCTGTGGATTTAAATTTATAGTGCTGTAAATTAATAAGTTACGCTTCTCCCATGTGACTTACGGGGCGAAGCTATGAATATACCCCTATAGTATGTGCCGTATCGCTGGAATAATCTCAAACCGCCTAAAAACGGAAGAAATTCGTGAAAAAGTAAACAGAATGTGTTTCGCCTTAAAACATGGCGGCCCCGATGATGAAGGTATCTTTTGTGATGAAAAAGCAGGCCTTGTATTCGGGCATCGTCGGCTCTCCATCATCGACCTGAGCCAGAACGGGCACCAGCCAATGGCCGATGTTAATGAGAAAGCATGGATAACATTCAATGGTGAGATCTATAACTACCTTACGCTGAAAGAGCAGCTGGTAAAACTTGGCGCAAAATTCCATTCCGGAACGGATACCGAGGTAATCATACAGGGCTACCTGTATTGGGGAATGTCCATTTTTGCTAAATTAAGAGGGATTTTTGCCTTTGCCTTATACGATATTGAAAAAAGCATAACCTATCTGGTGCGCGATAGCTCAGGCGTAAAACCTCTTTATTATCATATCGAAAATGGACAATTAAGTTTTGCGTCAGAAGTAAGGGCGTTAAAAAAAGCCGGTATAGCTACAGAAACCGATACTACCTGGCCGGTAAGGTTTTTGGCCTTTGGGCATATACCGGAACCTTATACTACTTTAAAAAATGTTTACAGCCTGCCAAAGGGAGAGTTTTTATGCTGGCATCATGATACCAGTACTCCTGAAATGCACTCCTACCATGTGGCGATGAAGAAAACTCCCATACTTGATGCTGAAGAAGCCAGGGAGGCAATACGTACGTCTTTAGAATTTTCGGTCGAGCGGCAGCTTATCGCTGACGCACCTATCGGTGTATTCCTCAGTGGGGGTATCGATTCAAGCCTGATCTCACTGATGGCCAATAAGCAGAAGCATGCGCAGTTAAAAACCATCTCCATTTACTTTAATGAAAAAACATACGATGAGCGTATGTATCAAAACCTGATATTGAAAGAAATTGAAGGCGAAAAATTTGCGCACTTAGTAAAACAGCAGGATTTTGAAGAGTTTCTACCGCAGATACTGGAGGATATGGATATGCCGACGACTGACGGCATCAATACCTGGTTTATCAGTAAGTACGCCCATGAAGATGGCTTGAAAGCGGTGCTATCAGGCGTTGGGGCTGATGAGCTGTTCGGTGGCTACCCCTCATTCAACCGGATCAAACACCTGAAAAAATTACGCAAATTTCCCGGGGCACTATTTACCGCCGCCAATTATTTCACATCCGACCGTTACAAAAAGATCTCGTTTTTAACCTATAACCATCCCCTCGCCGACTATCTTTTGCTGAGGGGGCACCATGCTCCGTCTGACATCGCAGGCATATTGGATATCAGCCTCGCTGAGGTTGAGAATATATTGTTCAACAATAAACAACTGCCCAAGATCAAAAATTATGATGAAGAGGATGCAGCCTGGTTTGAGACCAACCTTTATATGCAAAACCAATTGCTGAGGGATACCGATGTGATGGGAATGAGCCACGCGCTGGAGGTGAGGGTACCATTTTTGGATGAGGATTTTAAACGCCTCGCGGAAAGTATTGCCCCGGAGATAAGATTCAATCCCAATCAGCCTAAAAAATTACTGATCGACAGCTTTATGAATATTTTACCCAGGGAAATTTGGGACAGGTCGAAAATGGGATTCACCTTCCCGCTGCAGCAATGGATGCGGGAAAATAAGGATATAAATAACACCAGCTTATACCGGGGGAAAAAAGCCCAAAGCATCATAAAAGATTTTAAAAACAATACGATGCATTGGTCAAAAGCATTTGCACTCTACCAGATACAGATGCATGCCTAAGAAGATAACCTTACTCACTTTACAGACCTTTAGTTCAACAGGCGGCATCCAGAAGATGACCCGCACACTGGCGCATTCCTTATCTATTATTTCAAAGCAAAAAAACTGGAAATTCCAGCTTTGGTCTGTATATGACTCCCGGTATGATTTGATGGATCAATACGTCCCCGCAGAAAACTATATTGGCTTTGGCCGCAACAAAATAAAATTAGGCTTAAAAACATTAGGCTCGGCTGCAAACTCTGATATCGTTATACTAAGCCATATAAATCTTGCCATGCTTGGCGTAATTATAAAAGTAATAAACCCAAAATGTAAGATTTGGCTTGTTGCGCATGGTATCGAGGTTTGGCGCCCCTTAACCTTAATAAAGAAAATGCTGGTGAAACGCTTTTGCACCAAAATAATCTGCGTGAGCAGCTTCACCAAAAAACAAATGATCCAATGGCATAACTCAGACCCCGATAAATGCGTAGTGCTGAACAATGCCGTCGACCCCTTTATAAAACTACCAACGGAATTTTTAAAGCCCGACTACCTGTTAAACCGGTACAGCTTAACCACCGAAAATAAAGTGATCTTCACCCTTACCCGCCTCGCCTCGTCTGAACAATATAAAGGCTATGAACAGGTGATAAAAGCGGTGAGCCGGCTGAAAGTTCAATTCCCTGGCATCAAATATATTCTGGCGGGACCCTACGATCCGACTGAGGAGATCCGCATCAAGGATCTCATCAGTGCTTATCAAGTTACCGATGAGGTGATATTAACAGGGTTCTTAAACGAGAATGAACTGGCCGATCACTTTTTATTGGCCGACCTGTTTGTGCTGCCAAGTAAAAAAGAAGGCTTCGGGATCGTGTTTGTAGAGGCATTAGCCTGCGGGCTGCCGGTGATCTGCGGAAACGCAGACGGCAGCACCGACGCCATCAGGAACGGCGAACTGGGTACCGCGATCAACGTGGACGACCTGGACGAACTCGAAAATGCGATCATAAGTTATTTAAAAACTCCTTTAACTGTAGACCTTAGACAAAGCCTGCAAAAGCAATGCCTGCTCCATTTCAACGAGCAGGATTATATGAACAGCTTACAAAAACTAATTGATAATGAGTAGCCTGCCCGAAGAAGAATGGGACATAGAAATTACGCCAAAAAGTAACCTGTTCGATCTGAAGCTAATGGACACCTGGCGCTACCGCGACCTGCTGCTCCTACTGGTAAGGCGCGATTTTGTATCCTTCTATAAGCAAACTATCCTTGGCCCCTTGTGGTTCTTTATACAGCCGATCATCACCATCCTCATATTCAACCTGATATTTAATAACCTGGCTCAAATTAAAACAGGACCGGTACCTGCCCCCTTATTCTATTTAGCCGGAACCATTATCTGGAACTATTTTTCCGATTGCCTCATTAAAACTTCCACCGTTTTTAAGGACAACGCCGCCATGATGGGCAAGGTTTATTTCCCAAGGTTAATTATGCCACTAAGTATCGTACTCTCCAACCTCGTGCGATTTGCGGTACAATTTATATTATTCATCATTTTGATGGTGATCTATATGATCCGGGGCGAGTTATTGGTTCCAAACTATCTTGTCCTTTTATTTCCCCTGCTCATTGTTATCATTGCCGCGTTGGGACTGGGTCTGGGGATGATCGTATCCGCCGTCACCACCAAATACCGCGACCTCGCATTCGTCGTATCATTCGGCGTACCCTTGCTGATGTATACCACCACGGTGGTTTACCCGCTATCCACTGCTATTGCAAAATACCCGGCCTACAGCTGGATCATAAAATATAACCCGGTTACGGCCATCATAGAAACCTTCAGGTACGGCTTTTTTGGCAGCGGAAGTTTCAGCTGGGGATTGTTTGCCTACAGCGTGATCGTCACCTTAGTGATCCTCCTGCTTGGTATCATCATATTCAATAAAGTTGAAAAAACTTTTGTCGATACCGTATAGCATGGGGGTGTTCCATTTAGAATATGTGTACACTTTGGAACACATGGAACACTTTGGAACAGTAACAATAGTTAAAAAATTTAACTATTAATGCACTAACAAAACACTGTCACTACTTTTTTAAATTGAACATCGTAAATTTGTATATGAACCTTTTCATGTCTCGAAGCCATCGTATCGGGGGAGAATTATTCGGAGTAAATGGCTAAAGCGATAAAAGTAGAAAACCTATCAAAAGCCTACCAGTTAGGCGATTTTGGCACCGGCACCATCTCGCGCGACCTCGCCCGGGCCTGGGCACGTGCACGCGGCAAGGAAGATCCTTTTTTAAGGATCGGCGAAGTAAACGACCGCACCACCAAAGGTGGCAGCGACATCGTCTGGAGCCTGAACGACCTGAACTTTGAGGTAGAGCAAGGTGATGCCATAGGGGTAATAGGCCGCAACGGCGCGGGCAAAAGTACCTTGCTAAAAATTCTGAGCAGGGTAACCTCCCCTACTACCGGTTCAATAAAAGTGAAGGGGCGTATAGCCAGCCTGCTCGAAGTAGGTACGGGTTTCCACCCAGAGCTGACCGGCAAGGAAAACATCTATCTCAATGGCGCTATCCTGGGTATGCGCAAAGCCGAGATCAAACGCAAATTTGATGAGATCGTAGATTTTGCCGGGGTTGAGCGTTATATCGATACGCCGGTAAAACGGTATTCTTCGGGCATGTATGTGCGGTTGGCTTTCGCAGTGGCTGCCCACCTGGAATCGGAGATACTAATTGTGGATGAGGTGTTGGCCGTGGGTGATGCCGAATTTCAGAAAAAATGCCTTGGCAAAATGGGCGATGTGAGCATTGGCGAGGGCCGTACCATCCTGTTTGTGAGCCACAATATGGCCAGCGTAAAGGCACTGTGCAAAAAAGGAATATTGCTTAAAAACGGTCAGCTGGATTTCGAAGGCACAGCCGAAGCCACCATCGACCGCTACACCCGCACCAAAAAGGAAACCGCGCTTGCGGGACTAAAACATACTTCAGGCAATCAGCACCTGGTGATACAGGAAGTCCTCATCAACAATTCGTTTGATTGCAGCCTGAATATTTTTGAGGATATCGAAGTTAGTATCAATTACAGCATCGCCAAAAATGATTATGACAAAGTGGAGTTCTTCGTCATCATTTACGACCACGATGACAACGAGATCATAAGCATGTTTCAAAGGGATTCGGGGCAACTGGCTTATATCGATCCGGATAATCCATCGATCAAGATCAGGTTTAAAAATCTATTAAAGCCGGGGTCATACCAGGTGTCGGCGGGCATTTTCGATGTGTACCGTAATTTTATCGACTGGGTTGCACCAAGCGCACAATTTACGGTCGAAAATAATTTCCAGCAGGGCGGTCAATACGATGGCCGTTTGGGCAGGGTGTTTTTACAACCCGAATGGGGCAATAGCTAGTATGGGCAATTGGATCGCCACAAAATTCAGGAACCAACTCAATAAGATCGAAAAGAAAAGCGATTTACGTAAGCTGCGACAATTAAAAGAAAGTTTCAAAAGTTGCGGCGAAGCTTTTTATGCCGAATTTCCGGTGAGCATCAAAGGCCCTGAACACATTACAATCGGCAACAATGTGGGAATATCCGCCTTTGTGCATATGTGGGGGCATGGGAAAATAACTATCGGCAATGATTGCCTCATCGCTTCGCATACCTCGATAACCAGCCTCACCCACGATCCCGAATCTGATCTGTACCGGAACGATATCATCGCGAAACCGGTAACTATTGGCAACAATGTTTGGATTGGCACCCATGCGGTTGTTTTGCCCGGCGTTACTATCGGCGATAATGCCATTGTAGGTGCGGGGGCCGTGGTAAATAAAGATGTACCCGCGAATGCAAAAGTAGCCGGCGTACCGGCAAAGATAATCGGCTATACAAAACATCAAAAATGAAATCGGCTATCCGTAAATTCAGCAGGTTATTTCTAAAGGTGTTTTACCCGTCCTTATACCGCATCGAAAATGAGGCGGCGGCGGTGGGGCTCTTAACCAAAAATATAAGCAACAGCGTCATCAGCGAAAAAGCCAATATTTCGTCACCCGCGCAGATCGGCAGCAGCCAGGTGGGAGATTATACATACATCGCTGGTCAATGTACCATCACGCTAACTAAGATTGGCAAATTCTGCAGCATCGGCCCAAACCTGGTATCTGGCTTTGGTATCCATCCAACCAATGGGCTATCCACTTCGCCGGCATTTTACTCGCTAGCAAAACAGTGCGGGGTTACCTTTTCAAAAACAAACAAGATCACCGAGAACTTGCCCATCAATATCGGCAATGATGTTTTTATCGGCATGAATGTAACCATACTGGATGGCGTTAACATTGGCGACGGGGCCATCATTGGCGCAGGCGCGGTTGTTTCAAAAGATATTCCACCTTACGCCATCGCCGTAGGTTCGCCTATTCGGATCATTAAATACCGCTTCGATCAGCCTGAAATTGATGAATTGCTAAAAATAAAGTGGTGGGATTTTAGTGAAGACAAGCTGCAGGACGTAGAACAATACTTTTTCGATCCGCAGGCGTTCATAAAAAAATTCGGGCAGGGGGCTTAAAATGTTTACCATCTCCTATATCATCGTCACCAAAAACCGGCTTCCTTTTTTAAAGATATTATTGGATAAGATACTGCCCCAATTAGCCGCCGATGAGGAACTGATCGTGATTGACGGCGAAAGCACGGACGGTACTAAAGAATATTTAACACAACTGCATACATCGGGCAAAATACACCGGTTCGTGTCAGAACCCGACCGCAACCAGGCGCAGGGCTGGAACAAGGGTTTTTTAATGGCGACCGGCACCATCATCAAAAAATTGATAGATGATGATGTGTATGATATCGGTTCCATACGCAAATGCAGGGATTTTATGCTGGCTCACCCGGAGATCGATCTTTGTATTTCAAATTCGATGGAAGTGAATCTGAGCGCTCCCGGCAATGTTGGTTTTGAAAGCAGGCTCCCTTACTATCAGCAATGGAAAGCCGGTCAAACCAAAACCTTTACTTTTGGCGATGTTACCATGCTCATCCGCCGCACCTCGTTAAGTTTCATCGGGCTGTATGATACGCAGTTTAAAATGATCGACTGGGAGTACTCGCTGCGCTGTACCTATCTTAGTGCCAAAATAGCTTATTATACAGGTTATAATTCCCTTTCTGTAACCACGCCGGGCAATATTTCCTCAACCGCTACCAAAAAGCTTTATGAGTATGAAGGCGCGATAGGTAAAGCAAAGTATGGCTACCCGGGGGATGGTTCTGATATCAGTACCTATTCCCGCATAAAAATAGGGCTGGGCAAAGCGCTCGATAAGGTCTCAGGCAAAAATAGCGCGACGGTAGCTACAGTTTTACCCGGAGAGACCGACCTGCAAAATCAATATGCTGATTATTACGAACAGTTGAAGGAAAAGAATAAGAGTACTACGGGAGAGTTCGTTTACTAAAGTGAAGCAGGTGATCAGGATAAAATTTCAAAATGGCATTAATGGAGAGATCGCCCGCAACGAGATTTTGAATGAGCTTACTGATGATTTTACTTTTGAGGAAACCGACAATCCCGATTTCATCCTGTTTGGCCCCTACGGCATCGAGCTGCCCGAACCCGGAAATTATACCCGGATAGGCTATTTTTGCGAGAACATCATTCCCGACCTTTCCATCTGCGAATGGGCCTTTGGAGTGATGCCCGAGGAAAAGATCAACGACCCGAAATACAAAAGGATACAGTGGCACCGGCTTGATCCGCAGTCACTGGTAAAATCCGCGGATTACGATGTCGAGAAGATATTCGATCAGAAAAAACACTTCTGCAACTTTTTATATTCCTTCCCGGTAGCCTACCGCGAGGAGTTTTTCAGGCAGTTATCGCGCTACAAAAAAGTGGATGCCCCCGGCAGGTCGATGAACAATATGAAAAGCATTGATGAACAATTCAAAGGCGATAAGTGGGATATAAAAAAACGCTTTCTGAGTCCGTACAAATTCACCATCGCGTTTGAGAATTATGTTTACCCCGGTTATCAAACCGAGAAACTGTATGATGCCATGCAGGCCAACAGCTTGCCCATTTATTGCGGCGACCCTTTCGTCGGCAATATATTTAACACGGCCAGCCTGATCAATGCGCCCGACTATATAAAAGCCAGTGATTCCTCCCTGGTGCAATGGCTCGAAGAGCACAGTCAGCTTGATTTTAAAGATATATTGCCAAGATATTACCGCGGCCCGATGCACCGCATCAAACGCAAGCTCAAAGCCATCGGCAAACAGGCCAAAATGAAATACCAGTTTCAAAAGCTGGATTTCGGCCCGTTGGTAGACCGTATTATGGATCTTGACCAGGATAAGAATAAATATCTCGAAGTATTGCAGGAGCCCTGGTTCATCAATAACCAACCACCCGCGAATGCTTCGTTACGGTCGCGATGGGTAGAAATATTCGGCACTAATCGTATTGGTAGTTAATCGTATTGATCATAGCAGCTTCAAGCCGTACCATTTCAATTGATATCTTAAGGGCAGTTGCAGCATTGGGTGTGTTTTGTTATCACCAGGGTGTGGGTCAATTACTATCACGTTATTCGGGCTTTAGTGCGTTTAACTTAATCGACAACTTTGGGGCTAATTATGCTGTTCCGCTTTTTTTCCTCGTTAGTGGTTACTGCATTCACTTGTCAAATTCCAGGTATTTAAAATCAAAGCAATCTTTGCCCTTATTAAATTACTTAAAAAGGCGCTTTCTTAGGATCTATCCCGCGTATATTTTTGCCATTGCTTTTTCCTTTTTGGTAAATAATATCACCGGAAGCGAAAACCATACAGGGATAGCTGATATTTTCATTCACCTTTTTCTTTTACAAGGCTTTGTATCATCCTCTTTTAGCAGTATAAATTTGGTATTATGGACTATCAGCGTCGAATTTGTGCTTTACCTACTATACCCCATTTTTTACTATATAAGAATAAAATATTCCTTAAATAACGCGCTCCTGGTAGCCTTTATAGTTTCCGTAATTAGTATAAGCTTTTTGATTTCAAGGCCCCAGCTACAGCTATCTGAAAAATACTTTGTATTTAATATTTGGTTTGCATGGTGCTGTGGCGCATTCCTGGCTGATAAAAAAATGCTGAATCCCACTGATCTTGCAAAACCTATGTATAAGATTCTTTATACAATACTGCTGATTATAGCAATCATGCTTTATTACAAAGACATCGAATTGGTAAGCTATCAATTGCATATCATTTTGTGGGCGGCCCCGATGATGTTTATTATATCGAAAGAAAATTGGTTAATAAAACACCGCAAACCGTTATTGTTATTAGAATATGTCGGTTTATCGAGTTATTCCCTTTATTTACTGCATCAACCTCTAATATTATTAAAGAATTTTTTAGTAGTAACATACATTGCTCCAAAATACGCGCCGTTAGCGATGGGTATTGGATTTGCTATTATCCCGCTGATAACATGGTATTGCTATAAGATTATTGAAGAACCATTTATGAAGTCTCAAGCAAAATCGCCTGCCTTGATATAAAATGAGTAGCCCCTTAGTATCCATCATAATCCCCGCCTATAACGCAGAAAAATACTTGGCCGAAACGGTAACTTCCGCATTGAACCAAACATGGCCCAATAAAGAGATCATTATTGTTGACGACGGTTCTTCTGATAATTCCGTCGAGATAGCAAAAGGATTTGCCAATGCCGGCGTTAAAGTATTTCAGCAGAAAAACAAAGGATCAGGCGCCACCCGTAATAAAGGCCTGGCGGAAGCCAAAGGCGACTACGTCCAGTTTTTAGATGCAGATGATCTGCTGAGTACCGGTAAGATCAGCGACCAGGTAAACTTACTTATACAAAATCCCGGCAAAGTCGCGGTTTGCAGCACGGTACATTTTTTTAGCGATGCCGACCCTTACGATGGAAAGCCTTCCGCTTATGAAGATTCATTTTTACATGATAGTGATAACCCTGCCGAATTTCTCTCGATCTTATATGGTGGTAAAGATAACCAGGGATCGATGATCCAAACCAATGCCTGGCTTACGCCGATGAGCGTGATCAAGGAGGCGGGAAACTGGTCTGAGTTTTACTCCCCGGATGACGACGGCGAGTTTTTTTGTCGTGTGGTACTGGCAAGCAAAGGCATCGTTTACGCCAGGGACTGTTTCAATTATTATCGCAAACATCGTTATAGCGATAACCTGGCGTCAAGTAAAACAGTGAAAGCGATGCAGGGCAAATTCAAGTCCTTCCTGCTAAAAAAAGACAATCTTTTAAAGGTAAGCAATGCTCCTATAACAAAAAAAGCACTGGCACATAGCGCGATGGGCTTGGCAGTTGACGCCTACCTGGTAGATAAAAAACTAACCGATCAGATCATAAAAGTGATCGAAGAACTTGGCGGGACAGACTATATCCCCAAACTGGGAGGAAGCAAGATCGAGCTTTTGCGGAAAATGTTCGGCTGGAAAACTGCACTGCGACTTCAATATTTCTATTCGAAATTTAAAAAGCAAAAGTGAGCAGGTGCATCGTGACAATTGCCGTTGGCAAGGATTATTATTTAAAGCTGGCCGAAAACCTGTTAAGATCATTTCATCTTTGGAACTGGGAGAACGATATAGAATTTTTATTGGTGACCGACAACGCCGCTTTTTTTGCAGAATACGAAGATCTGCCAAAGATCACCATCAAAAATATCAGCCTGGATGCGGCAGACAAGTCGTTCACGTCCAAATTCAAGCTGTTCGACAATATAACGGCTGATGAAAATATATTCGTCGACTGTGATTGTCTTATTTATAAAGACCTCAGCTTCGCCTTCGACCTGTTCAAAGGCAAAAACTTTTCAGCCATCGGTAATACCATCACATCCGGTAATTTTTTCGGCGATGTTAAAACGATGCTGGAGAAATTTGACATTCCTGCCATGCCCAAATTTGTGGGCTGCCTGTACTATTTCAAAAACAACACGGTAGCAAAAAGTATCTTTGACAAAGCCAGCGAGCTCAAGAAAGAATACGACGACCTGGGTTTTCTTCGCCTGATGGGAAAAGAAAATGAAGAACCGCTATTAGCGATATCGATGGCCATTCATAAGGAAACGCTGGTACCGAACAATGGTGAGGTAAAAGTTGATATGATGTATTACGAACAGGTGCGGTCGAATGTGCTCAATGGATATGTAAAGGCCACCGGGCCGATAACAGAGATCACAGGCAACGAGCATATTCCCGATGAAGCTTCACCGGCCATTCTGCATTTTAACGATGTTTTTGCCGACGAATACCTGTATCAAAGCGATCTTTACCGGCTGGATCACGCAGGGTACAAAGGCCCGATGCTTGAAAGCATGGTCTGGCTGCGTTATACTGCACCCGAACAATTTAAAAAATCCGTCAAATCAGTACTTAGACCGGCATACCGCTATTTCCTGGGGCACCGGAAAGTGCGGGTAAGCAAAAGACTTGACCAATAGTAAAAATGAGACTATCCTTATTATATAATCCCCTTGTTATGATCGACCGGCTTGCGGTTGCGATCAACCGTAATAAACGAAAACGAAAGCTGAAAGGCACTCCCGCGGCAGATTTAAAGCTGGGCTATATCGACAGCCTGGAGTTATTGGAATTGATAAAGAATGACGGCTTCGACGCAAAAGTGATCTATGACGTAGGCGCCAACATCGGCACCTGGACCATGCTGGCAAAAGCCTTTTTTAAGGATGCTGCCGTTCACGGCTTCGAACCGTTGACCGATCACATCAAAAAATTTCAATCCAATACCGGCAATCTTTCGTCCGTTACCATCCAACCATTTTGTTTGGGTAACGAAAATACGACCACGGTGATCAACGTCTCCAGCTTCTCCGATTCCTCAAGCATACTCGAAGCAACCCCGCTCGAATTTGAACAGTACGGCATCAAAAAAGCCAACGAGGAAACCGCATTCGTGAAAAGAGCCGAAGACCTGATTAACGAGGGCACCCTGCCAGTCCCCAACATCATGAAACTGGATGTACAGGGCTTTGAGCTTGAGGTGCTTAAAGGCATGGGCAAATATCTTGGTGATGTAAGTTACTTGATCGTTGAGGTATCATTCAAGCAATACTACTATGGCCAGGCCATGTTTTTGGATATTGCCAACTATCTCGCAGGCTTCAACATTAATATATACGCGTTCGGGCATTCCACTCCCCTGGGCCAGGAACTGGGCCAGATCGATGTCTTATTCAAAAAACAGGTTTGAAAATTTTCCTGTCCTTCCTTCAGTCCGAAAAAAAACACCCCATCCCCGCTTACGATTTCTGGCAGCACTATATCAAGAACGGGATCGTTGAGGCAGGGCATGAGTGGAGCGAATGCCCCGGCGCAGATTGGGCGCTTGGCCTCGTCCCAAAAAGCAAGGAAGAACAGGCCAACTGGAAACAGGATACCTGGCAAAAAACCATTGCATGGCTCAAAAAAAATCCGGTTGATCTTTTCCTCGGCTATTTATATCCCGAGCAAATAGATACATCGGCCATTAAAGAGATTCAAAAAACAGGTGTCCCCTGCGTAAATTTTTTTTGCGATCACATACGGCTATTTACCAGCGTACCCGCTGAGTTCAAAGTATTCGATCTGAACTGGGTACCTGAATATAAAGCCACAGAATGGTATAAAGAATCATCAGTCCCTTACATCAATCTGCCCATGCCTATGTGGGTTGACCCTAAATACCGGGTCATAAAAGAGGAGACCAATCAACAGGTTACCTTCATCGGTTCAAATGATATTCAAAGAAGCCTGTTATTTGAGAAAGTGATGAAACAGGAACCGGGTCTGCCCTTAGCCATATATGGCAATGGATGGAAAGAGGATCATACAGAACAGACAGCTCAATTTATCCCGGATCATTCCATCACAAAAAAAATAGCGAACCAGTTTACCTTCATCAGTCAACACGGCATTACCGCCTGGAAGCGAAAGAACGCACAACGGAATTTATCCCATACAATCGATCTGCCCCAACATATACTGCATCCCTCACCCGCATTTGAAGGATACAACAGGCTCATCGGCGAAAGCATGGTATCATTGGGCGTTAACCGTTACCCATCGTTCCGTTTCCCGCTTGAAACCCCCGATAGTTATTCCAGGCTCAGGGATATTGAAGCCCCAATGCTTGGCGCCTGCTACCTCACCGAATGGACGGGCGGTATCGAGCAACTATATGACATTGAAAATGAGATCGCCGTTTTCCATACCGAATCCGAACTCGTTGAACAGGTAAAAATGCTGCAGGCTGATCCTGCTAAACGAAAAAAATTAAAAACAAACGGGCAAAAAAAGGCCTTATCCAATCATAGCATTCCTCAAAGCTTAAACCGATTATTCAACGCACTCAGTTTATAAGTTTTCTTAACAAGCCGATTGCTCCGCCTCTGCAGAAGCACGGTTACAGCAATCACATCGAGCAATATCGAGGCTTGTGCGCATTGATGGTTATGGTTTCGCACGGGTTTGTGCACCCCGAAATGCTGGTGAACAATAATTTCAGGTGGCCGGTATACCTGGAATATGTAGGGTCTGGCTTCCTCTCAGTACTGATTTTCTTTTGTATCTCAGGCTACGTAATCGGCTTAAATTACGACAGGCCCAAACTCAGTATAAAAGATTATTTAAAAAAGCGGGCGGTAAGGCTTTATCCCATCTATATCGTATCCATCATTGTCTGTTTGATCGTAACCGGGGGCGTAAGTTTTTACATCTTAGCCGGTAACCTTTTATTCCTGCAAAATTTCGCGCCTTATGGTCATATAAATATTCCTGTATATATCAATTATGTGACCTGGAGTTTAAACTTCGAGGTGGTTTACTACCTGTTATTTATAGCTATTTTTTTTGCCAGGCCAAGGGTGTGGGTATTGCTTTTGATACTCATAGCAGGAAGCATATTAGCAATGCATGCTAGCCATCAATATGAATTCGCCTCCGGTTATATCAACGGGTTCTACTTTTGGATGGCCGGCCTTATCATCGCCTGGACAGCCGCCAATAACAACAGCCAGGAACGTGCACCTGTTCATTTGCTCAGCTTATTGTTTTTGCACCTTTGTCAGTCTTATTTAGGCATAGGCAGTATTGCGCTTCATCTTGTTCATATCTACACCATTGATGGCGTTAACTGGCTGTTCGACCTGCCATTTTGTGTAATGGTGATCTGTACACTGACGGGCAAGGACAACACACTGCTTAGAATTAATAAAATATACTGCTATGCATTGCCGGCCGCTTTATTTATTTATCTCATTTTAACCCATAGGTTGTTTGAAACAGAACGCTGGATAGTATGTATCATCTTTTGGATACTGTCGCTGGCTTTTTATTTCGAAAAGAGGTTATCGGCCTATTTATTAAATAAGTTGATCTATATCGGGCATATCTCCTACGGACTCTATCTTTTTCACGTTCCCGTAGCCTACCTCGTAAAAAAAGTGGTGCTCATTGATAATCCCAATATTGAGATTCCAGTCAAATACGCATTGTGGGCCGTCCTCACATTCGCCCTGGCGATTGTTTTAGAATTGAAAGTTCAACCGGTCATTAAGCGCTATTTCTTTCCTAAAACCTAATATCCTGCTCACTCAAGTTATCAATTTTCTTAAACAGCCCATAAAGCCCCCTTTGCTGAATCATGGCTACAGCAAGCACATTGAGCAATACCGTGGTTTGTGCGCTCTACTGGTAATGCTCATCCACGGGATAGCCACTGAACATATCCTTTTTGATACCTATACCCTGCCCCGTTTCGTCAACTATTTCGGCGCGGGTTATTTATCGGTATTGGTATTTTTTTGCATATCCGGTTATGTCATCGCCATCAATTATGATACAGCACATCTGGACGTAAAAACATATATCAAAAAACGTTTAATACGGCTATATCCTATTTATATCTTTTCTATCGTGATGACCGTCCTGGTTACCGGGATCATGAATATGGATACTTTAGGGAACGTTTTCTTCCTGCAAAACTTTGTTCCTTACGGGCATATCTACATTGTTCCATCCCTGAACTTTCCGATATGGAGCCTGAATTTCGAAGTACTGTATTACCTGCTGTTTATCGGGCTGTTTTTCATCAAACCCAAAATATGGCAATCATTATTGATCATGCTTATTATAAGCCTATCAATGATACACGCCGACCAGGGTCTCCGTTTTTTACCATGCTATGTTAACGGTTACTACTTCTGGATACTCGGACTCCTGATCGGCTGGAACATCATTAAAGGGAATCAAAAACAAGCGCGGCCCATTAATCTATTAAGCCTGTTGTTTTTACATATGGCCACCAACCTGCTGGATGAAGGGCAAATTGCACTGCATGGTTTTGGGGTATTCACCAACACGAGTTTTAATGGCCTGTTTTTTCTTTCGTTCTGCTTAATGATCATGACCACTTTGACCAACCAGGATAATGCTTTTTTAAGATTCAACAAGTTCTTGTGTTACACTCTGCCTGTGGTGGCCTTTGTATACTTGATCGCTGTTCACAGGATATTCGAAAATGCCCATTGGACCATGTGCCTTGTTTTTTGGCTGTTGTCGCTGGCGTTTTACTTCGAAACGAAAGTGTCGGCTTTCCTGATGGAAAAATTAACGCCGGTCGGGAAGATATCCTATGGGTTATACTTGCTGCATGTACCCGTCGGTTTACTGCTTAAAAGGTTTATTTCTTTAGATGATATCCGGATCGAAATTGCTGTAAAATACACACTGTGGTTATTGATCACTTTTACCCTGTCCTACCTGTTAGAAAGAAAATTGCAGCCTGCAATCAAAAGATATTTTACACCACGTTGAAACGAATACATTTATATTTTCGAACGCCACCACAAAAAAACCGGCTTGTTCCGGGCGACAGGCATTTGATCTCATTATATAAAAAGTTTTTCCGCACTCAAAAAATGAGCGGAGTTCGCAAGGTGTTTCTCAATTTGGGCAAAGGCTTTGATCTGTTAAATATCCCCTATGATATTAATCTTCCCTTTAAAAAAATAAAACCAGGCGACCCTGTGATTATGTTGGGAGAAGGCAGGTATGCGCTCGAAGGTTATGATCGCCCAAACCCGGTGATAGCGGGCATAGGCCTAATGACCCATCCTACTGAATGGCTTGATCTGTTTGAACAATACCCGGTAGCCACTTACCTGCAGCATTCCGAATGGGCAAGAGACATGTATGCCGGAACTTATCCAAAAGAGAAATTAGGAATATGGCCTGCTGGCATCGATACAGAGAAATGGTCGCCCTCGACCCAAACCGATAAAAATATTGATTTCCTGGTTTATAGCAAGATTATGTGGAACAAGCAGGAAACTGCCGATCAATTAAGATCGCCCATTATTGAAAAGCTGCAACAGGCCGGTTTTACCTATCGGGAGATTACTTACGGAAGCTACCAGGAAGCTGAATACTTTGATCTTTTGCAGCAATGTAAAGCGATGATATTTTTGTGCGAACACGAAAGCCAGGGATTTGCATTAGGCGAAGCCTTATCGATGAACGTACCTGTACTGGCCTGGGACCAGGGGCTTTGGCTGGACCCAAATCGTTTCAATTGGGGAGAAAACAGCGTAGTCCCCGCATCCTCCACACCTTATTTCGATGCTCGCTGCGGAATGCGGTTTAAGAACCTGGATGAGTTCAACGAAAAACTCGACATCTTCTGGAAAAAAGCAAATAGCGGTGAGTTCAGCCCGAGAGATTATATGGTAGAAAACCTTACGCTCAAAAAAAGCGCACAGATCATGCTGGATATTATTAACAGCATTTACGAATGAGAATATTACTGATCATGGACCCGGGCATACCCGTTCCGCCAACACTTTATGGTGGGCATGAGCGCCTGGTTTACCTGTTTGCCGAGGAATACATCAAGCAGGGCCACGAGGTAACCATACTTGCCGGGCCGGAATCCCATTGCAGCGGCAAAACGGTGACCTTCGGTATTAACGACCTCGGGCGTTCGCGGTTTCAGCGGTTCAGGGAATTGCTTTTTGTGTGGAGTTATTTAAGTAAGAATCGTAAAAAATTCGACCTGGTGCATAATTTTGGACGATTAGCCTACTTATTAGCTATCCTGAACAAACCGGTCAAAAAACTGATGACCTATGGCAGGCCCGTTGCCCAAAAAGGTATAAAAATGATCAATGCTTTGCGCAACCGTAATTTGGTATTTACGGCCTGCAGTGATTATTGCGTATCGACAGGCAATATCGCCGGCAAATGGGAGACGGTTTATAACGCCATTGATTTTTCGCAATACGATCTAAAACAATCTGTTGCTGCCAACGCCCCCTTTATGTTTTTGGGTCGATTGGATAAAGTAAAGGGTTTACATAATGCCATTAAAGCCGTTAAAACTACCGGCGATAAACTGATCATTGGCGGGAATATTCCTCATACTCCCGATAACCTGGAGTATTATAAAACCGAAATAGAGCCGCAGATTGATAACGAACAAATAAAGTACCTGGGGCCGCTAAATGATATCGAAAAAAACAAGGCCCTCGGCCAATCCAAAGCTCTGCTTTTCCCGATCGAGTGGGATGAGCCCTTCGGTATGGTCATGACGGAAGCGATGGCTTGTGGCACACCTGTTATCGCATTTAACCGTGGCTCGGTACCCGAAGTGGTATCTGCCGAAACAGGTATGCGGGTGAATACGGTGGAGGAAATGATCACTGCCATAAAATCCATTGACCAGGTCGACCGCAAACTCTGTCGCGAAACAGCCATGAAAAGGTTTGATGTTCCCGTGATCGCTGCCCATTATCTAAATATCTTCAATGGCCAATAAGCACCTGAATAATTTCTTTTCTGATATAGAGGCTACACCGCCGGTACTACAAAACTCCTACTACCCTTCGCTTGATGGTTTGCGGGGGATCGCCATCCTTCTGGTAGTAGTTTCACATTTTAATTTAATTAGCATCCCCTACTATGATGTGATATTCAACGGCAAGCTTGGGGTACTCATCTTCTTTGTGCTCAGCGGGTTCTTGATCACAACACTATGCATTAAGGAAAAAGTAGCTACTAAAAACATCTCGCTCAAAAACTTTTACATCAGGCGGGCTTTAAGGATATTTCCTGTAGCATACCTGTTTCTGCTGGTACTACTCATTTTAAATTTTGCGTTCAAATTGGATATACATTATATTCAATTTTTAGGGGCAGGTTTGTATTTAATGAATTTCTCCTCCTATTTCCGTACGCATCATTTCTCGTGGTACCCGGCACATTTTTGGTCGCTGGCCGTCGAAGAGCAGTTTTACCTGGCGGTTCCGTTTATCCTGAAAAAGAAGTTCAAGGCTTATCTGACCGTGATCTTATCGATCATCTTTTTATTACCCTTGCTCATTTGCCTGCAATATGCTTACCCACGATTGAATACCGGCATTTTATACGCCTTCACCCACTTCATTATCAAATTTCAGGCTATTGCGGTGGGCTGCCTGTTCTCGGTTTTGGCGTTTAAATATGACATCACACAAACGGGTTTTGTTAAATACAAATGGCTGCTTAATCTACTGGCTATCTTTTTATTGTTTTTTATCCAATACGATGATCTTTTCAGTTTGAGAAGCGTTTTTACCGGGCTTGCCGTTTCGTTCCTGGCGGGATACATGATCATCAGCAATATTACCCCGGCTAAGGATGCTATCTTTTGGCTGTTGAATACGAAACTGCTGAAAATTATAGGTGTGCTATCCTACAGCATGTATATCTGGCAGCAGATATTTACCTCTAACGATCCAAAGCTGCCGGCCTTCATGGTGACTTCTCCCTACAACATCATTTGCATTGTGGGGGTAAGTTGCCTGTCGTACTATTTTTATGAAAGTTACTTTTTAAGGCTGAAATCGAAGTTTAGTAAGGTTAAAACAAGAGAGCCGGTTCCGGCGGTTTAAATATGGGAACCCCGGTCGGAAAAAAGATTCTTCTAATTACATCAGGCCAGCCCTCGTTAAATCCCCGGCTGGTAAAGGAGGCCGATGCTTTGGCGGGTGCCGGATATGAAGTGACGGTATTGTACGCTTATTGGAACGATTGGGGAACTGCCTTTGATAAGACGCTAATTCCGGCGAAGAAATGGAAGGCGATCTGTGTTGGTGGTGATCCCACAGGAAAAAAATTCACCTATTTCATTAGTCGTGTATTTCATAAGATCGCCAGGGTCATCAACCAAAAAATCAATGGAAAATATTTGACTGAACCCGCATTATCCCGGGCAGCTTATTTTTTAACCCGTGAAGCCAAAAAACACCCGGCAGACTTATACATCGGGCATAATTTAGGCGCCCTTGCGACAACTGTAAAAGCAGCAAAAGCCAATAAAAAGCCTTGCGGTTTTGATGCGGAAGATTTTCACCGGTTCGAGGTGAGCGATGACAAGAACGATCCGGATGTTATTTTAAAGACAGCGCTCGAGAATAAATATCTCCCCGAGGTCAATTATTTAACGGCAAGCAGTCCGTTGATCGCGGAGGCTTATCAAAAGTTATTTCCGGGTGTAAAGCCGGTTGTCATACGTAATGTTTTTCCGCAGGATACAAGCATCTTGCAGCCCGAAAAAAATATGGATAAGCCTGTCCGGCTGTTCTGGTTTTCTCAAACCATCGGAGCTAATCGTGGTATCGAAAATATCATTAATGCCTTGCTGCTTCTAAAAGATCACCCTTTTGAGCTGCATTTATTGGGAAACTCATCAGCAGAGATTCGGAATTCTCTGACGAACGATAAACTGACGAATATTCATTTTCACGAGCCGGTACCATCAGATAAGATCATGTCATTTGCATCCCAATTTGATATTGGTTTAGCCACAGAGCAAAGTACCCCGTTAAACCGGGACATTTGCCTCACCAATAAAATATTTACTTATATACAGGCCGGCCTGGCTGTGGTAGCAAGCGACACATCGGCGCAGCTTGCCCTTTTGGATGAATACCCCGGCATTGGTAAAACATACAAAAAGGACGATCCTAAAACTTTAGCTAACACTTTATTGATCTACCACCAAAACAGGGAACAGCTTTTTGAAGCCCGAAAAGCCGCGTTGTCATTGGGAAACGAAAAGTTAAACTGGGAGACTGAAAGCCGCTTATTTTTGGCGACTATAAAAAACACGCTTGATAGCAAATGAACAAAAATGCCCTCATTATTTCGCCCCACATGCCGCCCTTAAATGCAGCGGATATGCAGCGGATCAGGATGAGCCTGCCCTATTTCAAACAATTCGGATGGGATGCCGAAGTAGTTACTGTTGATCCTTCCTATTCGGAGATCGTTCGGGATGATCTGCTGGTGCAAAGCGTTCCGGCTGACATCAAAATCCATACGGTAAAAGCATTTAGTAAAAAATACACCTCCAAAATTGGGTTAGGGAGCCTGGCGCTGAGGTCACTTTGGTTTTTCCGAAAAAAGGTCAATCAATTGCTAAAAGAGGGCGCTTATGATTTGATCTACTTTTCCACTACAGAGTTTGCTGTTTGTACGCTGGGTGCCTATTGGAAAAAACGTTTTGGGATACCCTATGTGATCGATATGCAGGATCCCTGGCATTCCGAATATTATCGTGATAAGCCAAAGGAACAACGACCTAAGAAATACTGGTTCTCCTACCGTTTAAACAAAACCATGGAACCCATCGCTATGAAGCACGTGGATGGCCTCATCAGCGTTTCACAAAACTATATCGACGACCTTAAAGCGAGATATCCGGTAATAAAAAATATCCCGGCGGCAACCATCACCTTTGGCGCCTTCGCACCCGACCTCGAAATAGCTGAAAGCAACCGCAATCAATTTGAAAATTTGCTCGATCCAAAATACATCAGCCTGGTATATGTTGGCCGTGGAGGTGCGGACATGCACAAAGCGATATCTGCATTGTTCAAAGTGTTGAGAACAGGTTTGGATCATGAGCCTGTTATCTTCAATAAGCTGAAGATATACTTTATCGGCACCAGCTACGCAACTAACGGCACGCCTACCGTAATGCCGCTTGCAGAACAGTTGGGGGTTGATAAAAATGTAGTTGAAATTACCGGTCGCATCAGCTACTACCACACCCTTGCTACATTACAACAAGCAGATGCATTATTTATACCCGGTTCGGATGATCCCAGGTATACCGCATCTAAAATATATCCGTACCTTTTGACAAAAAAACCATTGCTGGCGATATTTAACCCGCAAAGCGCCGCTATTGATGTCCTGCACGAATATGGGTTGAAAAATGTATATAGCTATGAGCCCTCAAATGAGGCAACTACCGGGATCTATAGTTTTTTAAAACAGGTAGTAAATCATACGTTTGAAGAATGCAATTATAATATTGACGCGGTAAAAAAATACTCCGCGATAAACATGGCCGGCAGGCAATGCCGGCTTTTTGATGCTGTACTTAATGGAAAAAATTAGAAGAACCTTCGGATTTATATTATCACACCCCCTGGGCCAAAGGCACCAGGTAAAAAGCATATCTCGCTTTTTGCTTTGGCAGCTTCAAAGCCGCATTTCGCCTTCCAAATTTTTCGTAAAAGAATTTGTAAAACCAATTAAATTTTATGCTCGTAAGGGATTAGCCGGGGTAACCGGTAATATTTATTCGGGCCTGCACGAGTTTGATGACATGGCTTTCCTGCTGCATTTTTTAAGAAAAGAAGATCGTTTTTTTGATGTCGGGTCAAATGTGGGCTCATTTACACTACTGGCCTCAGGTATATGTGGTGCCAAAAGCACTACCGTAGAACCTGTTACCTATACTTACGACATCTTGAATAACAATGTAGCGCTAAACAATTTAGGTGACAAGGTAACCACCATCAACGCGGCCGCAGGCGGCACGATAGGAATGATAACCTTTACATCCGATGAAGATACGACAAATCACGTAGTAGCTGACGACGAAGAAAAAACGCCCGGCACGATAACAGTACCAGTAATCACCGTTGATTCCTTATCAGTAAATGGAGTACCTGCCTTAATAAAAATTGATGTGGAAGGTTATGAAACCGAGGTACTAAAAGGCATGAACGATACCCTGGATTCACCCACCTTGAAGGCGATCATCATCGAGCTAAACGGCAGCGGTGTGCGCTACGGGTATGACGAGGAAAAAATACATCAGCTGTTCCTTTCAAAAAAATTCAAACCCTATACTTACGATCCCTTCAGTCGCGCATTGAAAGCGATGGAATCATACGGCAAGCATAACACCATTTACTGCCGCGATGAAGATTTTATTAGCCAACGCTTAAAGGAGGCTACCGGTATCAGCATCATGGGAGAAACAATTTGATCATGCGGCTTGCTGTAGTCACTACTCATCCCATTCAGTATTACGCGCCTATTTTTAAGCTGCTGAATGAGCGTGGAAATATCAGCCTTAAAGTTTTTTATACGCTGGGCCAGCCCAATACCCTCGACCAGGGTTTCGGAAAAAAAATCGAATGGGATATCCCCCTGCTGGATGGCTATGATTATGAATGGGTACAAAATGTTTCCACTCAGCCGGGGTCACATCATTATAAAGGAATCGTTAATCCAGGCCTTATACAACAAATACAGGCATGGCAACCCAATGCGGTACTGTTTTTCGGATGGGCGTATCAAAGCCACTCAAAGGCTATGCGTTTTTTCAAAGGCAAAGTACCAGTCTACTTCCGGGGAGATTCTACACTATTAAAGGAACAAAAAGGACTAAAGAGCATTCTAAAATACTTATTCTTAAAAAGGATTTACAGCAATGTTGATCATGCTTTTTATGTCGGCACAAATAATAAGGCCTATTTTAAAAAATACGGGTTAAAAGAGTACCAGCTAAGTTTCGCACCTCACGCGATAGACAATGACAGGTTTAAGACTAACTATCCAACTGAAATTAACGAACTCCACCTGTCTTTAAATTTGAAGGATGATGATATACTGGTGGTATACGCTGGTAAGTTTGAACCCGTCAAAAATGTAGAAGTATTGCTTTCAGCGTTTATCAAGCTAAATAAAAAACAGGTACACTTGCTTTTGGTAGGTAATGGAATAAAAGAGCAGGGACTAAAAGAACAGGCAAAAAGCAGCAGTTTAGCAGGTAATATTCATTTTTCAGATTTTAAAAATCAGTCCTATATGCCAATTTTGTACCAGTCGGCAGATTTGTTTTGCCTGCCATCACTCAGCGAAACCTGGGGTTTGGCTGTAAACGAGGCCATGGCATGCGGCAGGGCGGTGCTGGTATCTGATAAAGTTGGATGTGCGGTTGACCTGGTAAAAGAAGGATATAATGGCGCTATCTTTAAAAGTAATGATGTGGATGACCTGGCGACCCGCTTAGATGAACTTACCGACTCAAAAAGCCAGTTAAAGGAATACGGGGACCATTCTGCATCAATGATAAAAGATTGGAATTTTGTAAAAATAGCGGAAACGATTGAAAACCATTGTAAGCAAGCGGATGAGGTTTTATAATAACTTAGCACGATGAAGAAGGCTTCGCTTGAAAAATACCTGGTTTTATTTCTCCCATGGGCGCTTGCTTCACTTTTTAAAAATGATCCTCAGTTATCTTATCTGATAGCATGGCTCGGGTCCTTTTTTATATTCTATCTTACCCTGAGCGGCTGGGTTAAACCCTTGCCGGATGATCGCAGCATATCTGAACAATTAATGAGGCCCATTTTTTTGGTGCAGATAATTTTTGCAGGATATACTTGCTGCACTTCCATTTTTTATTTTCTGAACGTGTTGGGCTACCAGGATTTTCAGAAGGTAAGCGATTACTATTTAGTTGACAGTGAACGGCTGCAGCTCACGGCAGCGTGCCAACGTTATTATTGTTTAGGCCATGCCGCTTTCGTATCGGGGATATTAATGTTTATGCGCTACCCCATCAAGCAAAAATATTACTTCGAGGAAGAGAAATTGGCAAATACCCTGTTTGTTGCGGCTATCTTAGCCTTGCCTGTATCGGTTGCTTTCTTACGTATCCCCGGGCTGGCCCAATTTTCTTACCAGTTTAGTTCATTGAGCTTTATCGCCGGCACTTTGGCACTGGCATTTGCCATCCCGCTCAAAAAAATATGGAATACGCTCTTCTGCGTGATATTATATTTTTTCAACTTTTACCAGGCGCTGATCTCCGGTTTTAAGGAACCTATTATTACCAGTATATTGGTTTTGGGCATATTTCTTTACCCAAATTACAAGAAGCTGGTGACCTTTACTTTTGTCCCGATGCTATTATTGCTTTTTGTTTTTCTGCCTACTTATAATAGAATATTTCGTCAAAATGCCTGGGGGAGCGACGTACAGGCCGACCAAGCCACACAACTGGCACTTGATGCAGCATTAAACTCTGCAACCTCATCATCAGACGATGATAGTAATTGGAGTTTTCTGGCATTCAGATTAAGCGAGATTGATATGTTTACCGAATTTGCCAAATCCACCCCAGATAAAGTTGATTTTTATGGAACTCAATTACTGAAACAATCAGCCATTGCTATGGTGCCAAGGGCATTCTGGCCGTCAAAACCTTCTACCGAAGATTTGATAATGGAACGTGTATATGCGGGTAATGTGGTTAACCGCGGGTCGAATGTTTCAGCCAAACCCGCCTTTATTGCCGATGCTTACCTTACCGATGGTGGCATAGGTGTTTTTATATCTCTTTTTCTGTATGGTGCGATAGCACAATTGATTTCTTTGAAGGCCGAGAAACTATTCGGCGGCTACATTTTAGGTACAGCACTGGTATTCAGCGGACTATTTCAAGCTTTCTGGCGGGGGTTAAGTTTTGAATTTTTGATCAACAGTGTATTTTACGCATATATCAGCATGCTGCTGCTCCACCAGTTGCTAATAGGCACGGGTATTCTGAAAAAGATTTGAAAATACTGCAGATAAATGCTTCTTATAAACCAGCCTATATTTATGGCGGGCCAACCATGTCGGTTTCAAAACTGAGTGAACAATTGGCAGTTGCAGGCTGTATCGTCGAAGTGTTCACCACAACAGCGAACGGCGCCACGGAATTACCTGTGGTACCCAATATGCGTGTTATTGTTGATGACGTAAGAGTTACTTATTTTAAACGCCTGACTAAAGACCACAGCCATTTTTCCCCGGCATTATTGAGCAAGCTATGGGTGGAGGTAAAGTCATTTGACCTGGTGCATATTCATGCCTGGTGGAATTTGGTTTCCGTATTTTCCTGCTTCATCGCTATCATACGCGGCGTGCCGGTGGTAGTTTCGCCAAGGGGCACACTAAGCGCTTACTCCTTCACCAATAAAAACAATCTGCCAAAAAAACTCATCCATCATTTATTGGGCAAGCATTTGTTAAAACGAAGTAACCTGCACGTCACTTCTGAGCGTGAGAAAGTTGGAATAGAGTCCATTATTCACCCCAAAACGATCGTTAATATTCCGAATTTCATTGCATTGCCCGCAAATGTTTCATATGCCCCGACGAAACGGGAGAGTTATCTAAAATTGATTTTCTTTTCAAGGATAGAAGAGAAAAAGGGCCTCGATATATTATTGAATGCGTTGGCGGATGTTACCGTGCCTTATCATTTAACCATTGCCGGTGATGGCGATGCGGTTTACATCGATAAACTGAAAGCCATTGCCCAGCAGAACTGCATCTCTGAATACCTCAGCTGGATCGGTTTCCAGGGAGAAAATAAATTCGACCTGCTTCAGCAGCACGACCTGATGATATTGCCTTCTTATGATGAAAACTTTGGCAATGTGGTAATCGAAAGTCTTAGCGTGGGTACGGCGGTATTGTTAAGTAAGTATGTGGGCCTGGCAGATTATGTGGCTGAAAACGATTTGGGTTGGGTATGTGAGCTGGATAAAGACGATATTAGCAGGAACATCAACAGCATCGCCAAAGAAAAAACTAAATTAGCTGCTATACGCCAATTGGCGCCTACCACCATACGCGATGATTTCAATGTGCAAAGGCTGACGCAACGGTATATGGCCATGTATCAATCAATACTACAAAAGTGAACACCCAATTCTCAATTATCATACTGACCTTTAACGAGGAAATACACCTTCCGAGATTACTGCAATCCATCAGTGGTTTTGATGCGGAAGTATTCATCATAGATTCAGGCAGTACGGATAAGACCATTGAGATTGGTGAAGCATTTGGCGCTACGTTTTTACAGCATCCGTTTAAAAATCACCCATCCCAGTGGGACTTCGCGCTGAAAAATGCAGCGGTTAAAACACCCTGGGTAATTGGGTTGGACGCTGACCAGGTGGTTACCCCCGAATTAAAGAATCGCCTGATCAATTTTAGGGACGAAGATCATAAAGACATAAACGCCATTTACTTTAACCGGAAAAATTTTTTTAAAGGCCGCTGGATAAAGCATGGAGGATATTATCCTTTTTATTTGCTGAAGATGTTTCGTTTTGGCATCGGATATTCTGATACAAACGAAGGTATGGACCATCGCTTCATCGTTCCGGGCAAGTCGGAAGTTTGGAAAAATGGTATTATCACCGAAGAGAACCTGAAAGAAAACCAGATCCGTTTTTGGATTGAAAAGCATAACCGTTACAGCGATTTAGTTGCCCAGGAAGAAGTAGAACGCATGAATCAAATGCGTACCCAAACCATTCAGCCGCATTTTTGGGGTACACCGGATGAGCGTACCGCCTGGCGCAAACAATTATGGTGGAGATTACCAAGGTATGTACGGCCCATGATCTATTTTACTCAGCGTATCATCTTCCAGTTAGGTATACTGGATGGTCGCACTGGGATCATCTTCCATTTTTTGCAGGGATTTTGGTTCAGGCTGATCGTTGATATCAAGATCGACGAGATCTTAAAACAGCAAAAAGATGCCGAATAAGCTTTTTGAAAAGGGGTCGCCTGTTAGGTTCGTGGCTATATTTTTAGCCTTGTTTTTAGTATTTTATTATTTCAATATATTCTTCTTCGGTATTACATCGCCGGGGAATAATTACAATGCTTTTTTGACTGAGCATCTTAATTATATCCACTGGTTGCGGCAGTTTCTACTGCGCAGCACGGCGATAGTATTGGGCTGGTTTGGGTATGCATCGATAACTAACGAGTATGAGATTTTGGTAGCGGGACATGGGACGTTACAGTTAGTCTACTCCTGTCTCGGGCTTGGGGTGATGAGTTTTTTCACCGCTTTTGTAATCGCCTATCCGAAAACGCTTAAAGCGAAAATACTTTTTATCATAGCAGGGAACCTGGTGATACAATTACTGAATATCCTGCGATTTGTGTTGCTGGCCCTATTTTGGAACAAAAAAGGCGGTCACATCGTAGACCACCACACAATATTTAATATCAGCATTTATATAATTATTGGCGTAACTCTCTATTTTTGGGTGAAGCACGACGACAAGAAATCTTCAAACCTTGCAAAAAACTGATCTGTCATTATACAATAACTATCCCTACCATCCCGGTGCCGGTGCGTTTAAGCGGTTCTTATGGCATTATACCAACATCGTCTTCTTTAAGTCGGGGTTGTTTCCGTTTTATAGCCTGAAAGTTTTCCTGCTGCGTTTATTCGGGGCTAAAATAGGAAAGAAGGCAGAGTTTAAACCTAACGTCAATATCAAATATCCCTGGTTTTTGACTATCGGGGATGAGGTTTGGATTGGTGAGAATGTTTGGATCGACTGCCTGGTGATGGTCACCATCGGTTCCAATGTTTGTCTTTCACAGGGCGCCACGATACTCACCGGCAGCCATAATTATAAAAAGAAATCTTTCGACCTGATTGTTGATCATGTGGTGCTCCAAGACGGCGCCTGGATCGGTGCCGGGGCCATGGTAAACCTGGGCGTTACCGTTGGCTCACATGCCGTACTCACCAGTGGATCAGTAGCCACCAAGAATCTGGAACCTTATGGCATCTATCAGGGCAATCCTGCTATAAAAATTCGCGACCGCGTGATTGAATAAAGCTATTAATGCTTTTCAAAAAAGACAATCTTCCATCCTTATTGTTAGTCATTATTGCAGTATTTACTGTAATAATGGGCATATTGTTATTCCTATATCCCCCCGCTATTTTCCCCGACCCCGGCTCTGGCTTCCAGGTAATGCGCTCGATGGAAATGGGAGGTGCATTTAACCAACTGGTCAAACCCGACCAGGCGGATATCTCCAAAAACACTTCTGAATTTTTAACCTGGTGGACACCCGGCCAATACCTTGTTCCCTGGTTTTTCAAATGGCTTTTTCGGGTTAATCTCGGGCAGGCATCAGCTATCCTGATTACGTTTTGCCAGTTGCTGGGACTATCGGGCTTCTTTTATGCATTTAAGAAGATAGGCTTTAGTCCACTTATAGCTGCGTTGAGCATCGCCTTTATTGCATGTCAGCAGTTCTATGCACTGCCCTACATTTTTTATTCGGGTGGCGAGATCCTTTTATTCGCGTTTTCAGGTTGGTTCCTTTATGGCTGCATTGCCCTGCAAAAAGCCAATTGGCAGTTGTTCCTGTTTGTATTATTTGCCGGTTGGATAGGTTTTTTTTGTAAATCATCGGTGGCTTGGGTCTATATTGCAGGTTGTTTTTTTCTTTGGCTGCGATTATCGCTGCCCAAAAGATCAGTTAAGGAACATATTAAAAACGGGATATGGATAGCCATCCCGGCCGTGGTGTCGCTGACCAGCATTTATCTATTTTTCTTATCCAAAGGCCAAAACCCGGCCTCAGCATCAGCCGGACTTAAACTGACCTGGCAAACATTTGGCTTTCCGTTAGCCGCGCCGCTGCTTGCTGGTTTTTCGGCTGACGACTTGTGTCATGGACTACTTTTTCACTCCGGGATTCCCCTATTCAGTACATCAACTGCGGTATTGATAATTGTGTTATTGGCTGTTATAAGCCTGCTGATCATATTCGCCATTATCCGCTTTGTGCCAAACAATAATTACAAACTGTTAATGCTGACTTTTTATGCTGTTTCGGTTATGTTTTTCAGCTACGCCTACCTCAAACAAATGTCTATTTCGTATGAAGCAAGGCACTACCGGGTGATCGGAATTATTGCTATCCCCGGCATTATCTACCTGATCAGCAATTTAAAGATTGGTTACAGAGTGATATTTGGACTGATGTGGATAGGCATCGCTTATACCAGCTTTCACTACCTGGCAAAAGGATATAGTTTCAACAAAACGGTCAGCGCGCATGGTCCATCAGGGATCGCGCAACCTTTTATCGATCAGGCATCACTTGATCGTGTCCTGATGCTGGATGCACAGCAGAAGGACGCCATCTTTGCGTTTATAAACAATAGCATCGGTCTCGAAATAGCACATGGCCGCGTCATCACTTTAGAACAAATAACCGATTACGATCACATCAACATAGAGGACTATGAATACGATGGCCATGCCGGCCCGCTTTACATCATCCTCCCTGCAAACTATTCCGAAAAAGTAGCCGATGCAATTCTAAAGTTCTTCCCGGACTATAAGGACTTTACAGAAATAAAGTTGAGTGAAAAATATGTTCTATATGCAGCGAAATAACAATCGTTATTGATGGATAAATTCTTCGAGGTTACATCCCAGTTTACCGATCTGTCAGCCGATGCTAAAGAAGCCCTTACCTCTATCGCAAAAAAACTGGAGCTGCCAAAGGGTCATACCCTGGTTAAGGAAGACACCGTATGCAACCATCTCTACTTTGTAGAAAGCGGCCTGACCCGGACTTATTATTACAAAGACGGCAAAGACGTAACCGACTGGATAAGCCCTGAAAACACCTTTGCCGTATCCATACTCAGTTTTATTACCCGCAAAACCGACCGCCGGATAATCGAACTTTTAGAACCCTCCGTATTATATTCATTTCCTCACGACAAACTGGAAGAACTCTACTCCAGGTTTCATGAGGTCGAGAGGCTTGGCCGGATGCTGGTTAGTTCGGGCCTCGTGCAATTGCAGCAAAAGTTTGATGATATGCACTTTGCTACCGCTGCACAGCGCTACAAAGTACTTATGGAAACAAACCCCTCCTTTATTCTCCGGGTTCCCTTGGGCATGATCGCTTCTTACTTAGGCATCACCCAGGAAACTCTGAGCCGCATCCGTTCACAAGTTTGATTTTTTGATTAATATCAAAAGGACTTTATCCAGTCCGGCCGAACTTTGTTCAAAAATCAAATCATCATGAACACTTTCATTTGGATATTACAGTTTTTAATGGCGGTGCTGTTCCTGTATTCAGGCTCATGCAAATCAATTCTTTCGCAACATAAACTGGTCGCATACGGGCAAACGGCGGTTGAAGATATTTCTCTGGGGCTTACCCGGTTCATCGGAGCAATTGAGATAGTTGGAGCCTTCGGTTTAATTTTACCCTTATCGCTAAACATTTTACCAAAACTGACCGCATTATCCGCAATCGGCTTTTCCATCGTCATGGTGCTTGGCGCCAGGATGCATTACAGAAGACATGAGCCTAAGGCTGTCGTTAACAATCCTCGTCATATTACTGCTTTGTGTGCTGATCGCGTGGTACAGGCTTTAACTTAGTAGCCTAACCTAATTAAAACAAAAAACCCGGTCAATGGCCGGGTTTTCTTTTTATCAAATTCGAATTTACTTATTGATCTCTTTCCAAAGCATATCCTTCAGCTCATCGATACCTTTTTGAGCCACAGAGGATATAAACACTGACGGCACCTCTTCCGGCAGTTCCTTGCTCATCTCTTCCTGCAATTCACTATCCAGCATATCGGTTTTAGTAACGGCCAATACACGGGGTTTGTGCATCAATTCCGGGTTATACTCCTGTAATTCATGGAGCAGTATCTGGTATTCTTCTTTAATGGTGCGACTGGTATCGGCAGGTATCATAAACAGCAATACCGAATTACGCTCGATATGCCTTAAAAATCGGAAGCCCAACCCTTTCCCCTGTGAAGCGCCTTCGATGATGCCCGGTATATCCGCCATCACAAATGATCTTCCGCCGCGATAAGCCACTATTCCTAGATTTGGCACTAGTGTTGTAAATGCATAATCCGCTATCTCCGGCTTAGCCGCCGAAACCACTGAAAGCAGGGTTGATTTACCTGCGTTAGGGAAACCCACCAGGCCCACATCGGCCAGTAATTTTAATTCTAATATATTCCAGTCTTCCTTGCCGTCTTCTCCGGGTTGTGCAAAGCGGGGCGTTTGTTGGGTAGAGGTTTTAAAGTGCCAGTTACCCAGGCCACCACGACCGCCGGGTGTCAATATTTTTGTTTCGCCGTCTTTGGTGATCTCGAACAGTATCTCCCCTGTTTCTGAATTCCTGGCGATGGTTCCCATCGGTACTTCCAATATTTCATCGCGACCCGTTTTACCTGAGCGCAATGAACTGCCGCCCGAATCACCGTCGCCGGCTATTACATGCTTGCGAAATTTAAGGTGCAATAAAGTCCAAAGCTGGGCATTGCCCTTTACGATCACATGCCCGCCCCTGCCGCCATCGCCACCATCCGGACCGCCTTTGGAAGTCAGAATATCCCGGTGCAAATGCGCAGAGCCCGCTCCTCCATGTCCAGAACGGCAGCAAATCTTCACATAATCAACAAAATTGGAACTTTGGGACATTTTTGAATATTGATATCGAATTTCGAATGTAGAATTTCGAATTTGGTTTTAGATCACGTTAATGATCAAAAATCACAACGTAACTAATAATTGAAGTATTTAACAGTTTATAACCCGAGCCAGTTTTGGATGATGACACAAATCGCATCAAAAATCTCCTCTACAGTACCTACTCCGTTAACGCTTTCAAATTTATTCTGCACCTTATAAAATTCCTTTAGAGGGGCAGTTTTGTCATTATACTCCTTGATACGCTTACGGATCACTTCCGGGTTTGCATCATCCGGGCGACCAGAATTTTTACCCCTTAATAATAGGCGGTGTTCCAGCTCCATATCATTTACTTCAAGAGCGATCATACCTGTAATCGAAGAACTTTTACTTTGCAGCAAATCATCTAAAGCTTCAGCTTGTGCAACCGTTCGCGGAAATCCGTCAAAAATAAAACCTTTTGCGTCTTTATTTGAATCAAGCTTATGGCTGATCATACCGATAACTACCGCATCAGGGACAAGCATGCCCTCATCCATCAGCTTTTTAGCTTCCAAACCTAATACTGTTCCCTGGGATATTTCGCCACGTAACAAATCACCGGTTGAAAGGTGAATAAGGCCGTATTTCTCAATAAGCTTGTGTGATTGCGTACCTTTACCGGCCCCGGGCGGACCAAACAGAACTAAGTTCAGCATAGTTTGCGGTTGACATTTAAAAGGCCCTTCTGTACATACGGAAAGGCCTAAATTTGTTGTGCACTTGAAGGGAGTCGAACCCCTAACCTTCCCGATTTGCAATCGGGATGCTCTATCCCATTGAGCTATCCGTGTGCCCCTACTCAGGTAAATATACCCTGTAAAGTGTCTGTGCACTTGAAGGGAGTCGAACCCCTAACCTCCTGATCCGTAGTCAGGTGCTCTATCCAATTGAGCTACAAGTGCTTTTTTTAAGGACTGCAAAAATAGGATTTCTTTTTAATCTGCTATAATATTTTTCAAAATTACTTTACAGCTGCCGCAATCGCATCGAAATTTGGCAGGTCACCGGCGGATTCAAGCACCTCAGCATAGATCACATTTTGATCTTCATCGATCACAAAAGCAGCGCGCCTGGAAACACCTCTTAGGCCAAATGCAAACTCTTCATATAGCGCACCGTAGGCAGCAGATGCTATTTTATTAAAATCTGAAAGCAATGGGAACTGGTAATTATTCTCTTCCTTAAACTTAGCCAGGGTAAAAGGTGAGTCGACTGAAATGCCTAATACTTGCGCATTCAGGCCATCATAATAGCCAAAATTATCGCGCATGGTACACAGTTGGGCGGTACATACGCTGGTAAATGCGAACGGAAAGAAATGAAGAACTACTTTTTTTCCTTTAAAATCGGATAAGGACACTTCTTTCTTTTCGGATGATACTAAAGTAAATTGTGGTGCGGGTTGACCAGTTTGAATTGACATAATTTGTTCTTTTCTACAAATAAATAATAATTATCCTGATTGGTTTGCCCATAAATATATTTTGACATTTTGCTGTCTAATCCCCATCTCACTTTTAACTTTATTTAACAAACGATTTAAATATCATTATATAGCTTAGTTCCTGCAAATCAACCTTCACATCGCTATGCTTAAAAACTATATCAAAACCGCGTTCCGCAGCCTGTTAAAAAACAAGGGATTTACTGCTATCAATGTGTTGGGCCTGGCCTTAGGTTTAGCCACTTGTTTGCTGATCGTTTTTTATGTTGTTGACGAATTAAGTTATGACCGGTATAATACTAAGGCCGATCAGATTTACCGTATTAACAGCGACATGAAATATGGCGGCAATAGCAGTTCATTCGCCATTACACCAGCGCCGCTTGCTGCTGCAGTTGCCAGCAGCTTCCCCGAAGTGGAGAAAACGGCGAGGATGATACAAGCCTCTAACATCCAGTTTAAAAAAGGCGCTGAAAATATACCTGAAAGTAAATCGATCTATGCCGACAACAGCATTTTTAACATTTTTACTTTGCCGATGGTAGATGGCAGTCCAAAAAATGCTTTAACGAATCCCAGGTCTATCGTAATTAGCGAACGCGCCGCGTTAAAATACTTTGGTAAAACCAATGTAGCAGGGCAATATCTTACATTGGTGAGCGGCCATGTTAATTACAAAATAACTGGTGTGATCAGGAATATACCGGAACAGTCACATTTTAATTTTGACTATTTTCTATCCCGGTCACCGGAGGACATGAAGGGCGATAACGACTGGAACAGCTTTGACTTTAATACCTACCTTTTACTCAAAAAAGGTACCGATAAAAAAGCATTTGAGGTGAAGCTGAATACCTTGCTAAGGCAGCATTTTGGAATTGCGAATTATGAAAAACTTAGTAAAGGCGGCAATTACGTCAGGCTTAATTTAACTCCGCTTACAGATATTCACCTGCATTCAAACCGATTGTATGAGCTTGGCACCAACAACAGCATCCAGTATGTGTACATATTTTCCGCCATCGCACTTTTTGTATTGCTGATAGCATGCATCAATTTCATGAACCTGTCCACCGCACGTTCGGCCAACCGCGCACGTGAAGTAGGTATACGCAAAGTATTGGGCTCGTCACAAAAATTACTTATTTGGCAATTTCTTTGCGAATCCATCCTGGTGACATTTATCTCGGCTGTACTCGCCGCGCTTGCGGCATGGGCGCTGCTGCCGCTGTTTAATCAACTCTCCGGGAAAGAATTAGCTATTTCTTTGCAAACCTTAGCCTGGCTTATTCCCACTTTACTGGCTATTGTGATGGTGGTTGGTATTTTAGCCGGTTCTTACCCCGCCTTTTATCTATCCGCCTTTCAACCCATCAGCGTATTAAAAGGGAAGATATCAACCGGTTTTAAGAGCAGTGTATTGCGGAATTTTCTGGTGGTATTCCAATTCTCTATATCGATATTTTTGATCATTGGCACACTGGTTATTTACAACCAGCTTCATTATATCCGTAAAAAAGATCTCGGCTTTGACAGAAACCAGGTGCTGGTTGTTAAAAATGTACAGGTGTTGGAAAATCCAAAGACTTTTAAACAACAGGTAAAACAATTATCAGGTGCAGAATATGCCTCTCTGAGCGGTTTCTTGCCAACTGGTACCGTTAGAGCCCCCAATTATGTATTTAAAGATAAAGCCGGAACCGGTAAGAACGCTCTTTATACCGAGGTATGGAACGTAGACGAAGATTATCTGAAAACGATGGGTATGAAAGTTGCCAAAGGCAGAAATTTTTCAGCCCAAATGACAAGTGATTCGACTGGCATGGTGATTAACGAAACGGCTGCCAGGATGCTAGGATATTATAATGATCCTTTAAATAAGACTTTATTCTTCCCGCAAACCGAAAATGGCAAAACAGAAGTGAAAGAATATCATGTACTGGGTGTATTAAAAGATTTTAATTTCAGTTCGTTGCGCGACAACATTACTCCGGTGGTAATGATGCTGGTTAACGATAATAATGCAATGAGTGTGCGTACCAATGATAAAAACATGACTTCATTTGTAACGAAAGTTCAAAATGTTTGGAATAAACTATCACCAAACCAGCAATTTGAATACTCATTTGTGGACCAGGATTTTGACGCGGCTTATAAATCCGAAACCCGCACGGGCAGTCTATTTCTTTCGTTTACGGTGCTGGCTATTCTCATTGCCTGCCTGGGCCTGTTTAGCCTCGCCGCTTACGCCGCCGAACAACGCACCAAGGAGATCGGCATCCGTAAAGTGCTTGGCGCAAGTGTGACAACCATTACAGCTATGCTCTCAAAAGACTTTATTAAACTCGTGGGCATTTCTATCATCATTGCCACACCCCTTGCATGGTTTGCCATGCACCAATGGCTGCAGGGTTTCGCCTACCGGCAAAATATCCAGTGGTGGGTTATTGCATCGGCAGGCTTAGGGTCGCTTATTATCGCGTTTATAACCATCAGTTTTCAATCCATTAAAGCGGCGCTTGCCAATCCGGTGGATAGTTTGAGAAGCGAATAATTAAAAAAGAATAATCCATAGCGATGGATTTGAAACTCATTGTTATGGATTTCCTGTTCGGTTTTAATTGCATAACTTGCGTTGCCAATCTTGCTAAACCATGAAAAAACTAATTATTATTGAAGACGATACCGATACCCGCGAAATGTCTGTTTTTACCTTCGAGAATGTCGGGTATGAGGTAGTCAAATCTGACAAGGAAATACCTGTACAACAGGTCATCGACCTGAAACCGCATATCATCGTTATCGGATACAAGGTTAATGGCGCACCCGGCAATGATATCTGTGCGAAGCTTAAAGCCAACGAACTCACCGTCAATATCCCGGTTATCATTTATTCGGCAGACGAGGATATTGACAAAATTTCCCGGAACAGCAGTGCCGATGGATTTATCGGTAAGCCTTATGAACTGGATGATTTTGTATATTTGGTTCACAGGATAGCTTTGTCGTAGCACCAAACATTAATCATTTGTTTCGAGTTTACTACTGATATATTAGCCCAATGAAAGCAGTAGTCATTACCCAGCCCGGCGGCCCTGAAGTTTTGCAGATACACGATCGGCCCAAACCATCTTTTGGCTCAGACGAGGTATTGATAAAAGTTGCCGCTGCAGGTGTTAACAGGCCGGATGTATTTCAGCGCAAGGGAAACTATCCGCCACCGCCAGGCGCACCACAGGATATCCCCGGACTGGAAATCGCCGGAATTGTTGCCGAAGTGGGCGCCAAGGTTACCCGCTGGAGAACGGATGACAAGGTCTGTGCCCTCATAATGGGCGGCGGCTATGCCGAATACTGTAATGTACCCGAAGGACAGTGTTTGCCTGTCCCCGGTAACTTATCATTTGTGGAAGCGGCATCGCTACCAGAAACTTTCTTCACCGTTTGGAGCAATGTATTTGACCGCGGTGCATTAAAGCCCGGTGAAACTTTGCTGGTGCATGGCGGCTCAAGCGGTATCGGGGTCGCTGCCATCCAAATGGCAAAAGCTTGGGCCAGCACGGTTTATGTTACTGCAGGCTCGGACGAAAAATGTAAATTCTGCATAGGTCTCGGCGCTGATCACGCGATCAACTATAAAACAGAAAGTTTCCCGGAGGTAATCAAACAACTCACCAATGGAAAAGGAGTCGACGTGATCCTGGATATGATAGGCGGTGATTATACTCCTGGTAATATACAGTCGCTGGCAGAAGAAGGAAGGTTGGTACTGATCAATACCATGAAGGGAAAAGATGTGCAGATCGACCTTTCGCAAGTTATGCGAAAAAGGTTGAACATCACCGGCTCTATGCTGCGCTCAAGGCCCGTCGAATTTAAAGCAGCCATCGCCCGAAATCTTGAAAAACATATTTGGCCATTTCTTGAATCCGGTAAAATAAAACCGGTCATTCATTCAGTCTTCCCTGCCAATGAAGCAGCAAAAGCGCATCAGCTTATGGAAAGCGGTGATTTGATGGGGAAGGTGGTGCTGAGTTTTGTTAGTCAATAGACGATAGACCATAGTCCATGGCTTTACTATTGACCATGGACTATGGACCATCAACTAATCAAGGGAACTTCACTCCCCTGTAATCCGAAATATTCGCCAGCGGAATAGACGAACCGTATTTGGCATTGATGGCTTTGATAAATTCATTAGCTACGATAGCATATCCGCGTGGTGTCAAATGCACCCCATCCAGCGAGAATAAGCCGCCGCTGATATAGTTTGAATTAATCGCTACCCCATCCACTACCATACCATGCTGTTTAATGTTGTTCAGGAAGGTGTAAGAATCAAACACGGCCAGTCCTTTTGCTGCCGCGATGGATTTAATGGTCGTGTTGTATGAGTTCACATAATCCTGGGTTAAGGCAATTTCGTTTTGATCAAGCACGTATTGATTATCGATAGGTGTATAAGGCGTCAAACCATAAGGCAACGTTCCGTAAGGGGTTACCACCGGGGTACCGATCTTGCTTGTCGGAAAAGTCAATACAATCAGGTCCTTTGCCGTTGCCGCTCTTGGCGCGTAGGTGCTTCCTGACACCAGGGCGCTTATATAAATAGCCTGTACCTGCGGATTTGCTTTCTGAACAGCGCCTAAAACCGCGCCCACGGTTATTGTATTAAAATATGGTATCGACGTTACATCAGGTATCGTTCCAACAACTCCTTTTTGCCCGTTGGCGGTCATTTTGCTGATCAACAAGCCATATAATTGACTGAAGGTAGTTTTATCTGTTAACACATCTCCTGCACCGCCGGATGTGGCATAACCTAAAGCGTCATTATTGCCTAACCAGTTGGAGAAAAAAGTAAATGGCTTCGCTGTTACAAAATCCAGGTAGGTGGTGTTGTGTGTACCCTCATTGCCCGGTAACAACCGCTCATAGTATCCGTTAAGGTTACCGTAAGGGGCATAGGTGATATGAAATAACTTGATACCCGGTACACCGTAATTGTTAATATCGCCGGAATATTTGGTATATAAGGTAACATTTCCAAATCCCGGAATAGCCTGCTGGCCTGCGATAGCCAGGTTCGTGGTAACAGGAGTAGTGATAGGTGTGCCATCAGCATTAAAGCCGGTCAATGATAAATAACCTGAACCATTGGCCTGATCAGCATTGAATAATGGCTGCACAAAAGGCCCGCCGCCTACCGACTGCATTTGTTTGCCTATAATACTTGGGTAGGAGTTCATCTGGCCCTCGAGATAAAGCCCGCCATCGGCATAACCCGCCGTTAATGAATTACCGATAGAAATATACCGGCTGAAATCAGCCGTGCCTTTTGATGGCTTTGGTGTATCGATATTCGGTTTGCAAGAGCCTAACAGCAGCAATCCTGCAACAATATAAATATGTAGTTTAAGCGTTTTCATGTACTAATTTCTTTAAGGATTACCAGTGATAAGCAAGTGAAATACCCGGGATATACACATTGGATGTGAAAGTGCCTGATAGCTGCGTTTCAATATTGGTTTGTGTACGCTGCAACAGCCGCTCGTATTCGAAAGAAACATCTATATCAAGGTGCTTCGCTACGGTGTAGCCAAAGCCCAATGTGCCGTAGAACCTTTTTGCATCCGGTACCTCTGGAGTCACATAGCCATCCGGCGCGGCTGCGCCTGCGAATCCGCCTCCAAATCTCAAAGCCAGTTTATCAGTAGCCTTATATTGCGCGCCACCACGCAGCACCAAAGCATCCTGGTAATTGCGGGGCGAATGTGTATCCTGTAAAGAAGGCGTATTGGTTTTATAATCAAACGATAAGGATTTAAACACACTCCAACTAACCAGGTTAAGGTCTAATCCCAACGTCCATTTGCTGCAGGGGTAAAACCCAAAACCGATAGAATTGGTAGCTGGTAAAGGAATGCTTGCATAAAATTGATTGGGTTGAGGGAAACTGGTCGATAACGATCCCGGTACCGTAAAAATAGCATCGCCGTGGCTGATGGTTGTAGTCACCTGCGAGCGGTGGGTAATACCTACTGTGACACCTGATTCCGTTTTGAAATAAATACCAGCGTTCCAGCCATAACCACGACCATTGCCTTTCAGTTCAGCTTGTCCGGGTTGTCCGGCACCATTGGCAACCGGTATTGCCCTCGTCAGATCCACCGTACCATAATTGTAAACAAAGCCACCACCGATGCTCACAAAGTCAGCCAGCTTAATGCTGAGCGTAGGCTGAAAGTAGAATGTTCTCAGGTTAAGGCTCTCCGAAGCATATTTGCCGGGCCAGGTTGTACCCCAGTCGGTCAATCCTCCGAAAGGCGTATACACAGCCAAGCCGAGTTTCCACCATGAAGCCTTAGGCCCCCAGGCAGCATAGAATGTAAACGGGGGTGCCACTTTATCAGCCGTATGGTATAGCTCAGAAGTCCCGGCCGGGTTAAATGTCGACTTAAACATCAGCGGACTAATGCCTGCCTGCACGTAATTTTCGGGCAGCATGGCAACAGCACCGGGGTTAAAGAATACGGAGGCGCCATCCTGCAGGATACCTGTACCGGTATGGCCCATTGCTATTTGCTTTTGTCCCTCCAGGTTTACCTGGAAACCCTGTCCAAAAGCTAATACGGGCGCTAAGGCTAACGCCAGGAGTAAAAGTTTTCTCATAAAAAAATAGTTAACGGGGTAATAACTGGTTTATAAATTGATATGCAAACATAGTAATTTGACAATAAGTTGCTGACATTAATTTGACAAATATTAACTCAGCGTTAATTTTTAAGTCAATGGACCATGGTCGATAGTCCATAGTTATACCCCGTTTACTATGATCTATGAACCGTCAACCAGGCGACCTAAAATATTTTCCAATCCCTGTTTTAATATTTCCCGAAAAACCTTAGCTTTGCGGCTCTAAAACAAAAGCAATTTATAAGGCACTATTTCATTTACAAATTCTTTTAAATTACCAGGTTATATATGCCAAACATTGGAAAAATATCACAGATCATCGGTCCCGTTGTAGACGTTAGCTTCACTGATGATGGTCATCTTCCCAGGATTTACGACGCGTTAGAGATCATCAAAGAGAATGGTCAAAAGGTTATCCTTGAAGTGCAGCAGCACTTAGGCGAGGATCGTGTACGTGCCGTAGCGATGGACTCAACTGACGGTTTATTGCGCGGAATGCCGGTTAGGGATCTCGAATCCGCTATCAAAATGCCTATCGGCGATGATATCAAAGGCCGTGTGTTCAACGTGGTTGGCGATGCGATCGACGGCATGGAGAACCTGGATAAAACCAATGGTAAATCTATCCACAATACCCCTCCCCGTTTCGAGGACCTTTCTACAGAAAGTGAAGTTTTATTCACCGGTATCAAGGTGATCGACTTGCTGGAGCCTTATGCAAAAGGTGGTAAGATCGGTTTGTTCGGTGGTGCGGGTGTAGGTAAAACCGTATTGATCCAGGAATTGATCAACAATATCGCGAAAGCATATGATGGTCTTTCGGTATTCGCCGGTGTAGGTGAGCGTACCCGTGAAGGTAACGACTTACTCCGCGAAATGATCGAATCAGGCATCATTAAATATGGTGATGACTTTATCCACTCCATGGAGCAGGGTAAATGGGATATTTCCAAAGTAAACAAAGAAGAACTTAAAGAATCCAAAGCCACCTTCGTATTCGGCCAGATGAACGAACCTCCGGGTGCACGTGCCCGTGTGGCGTTGTCAGGACTAACCATTGCTGAATATTTCCGTGATGGAGACTCTGAAGGCAAAGGAAAAGATATCTTATTCTTTATCGATAACATTTTCCGCTTTACACAGGCAGGTTCCGAAGTATCGGCGCTGCTTGGGCGTATGCCATCAGCGGTAGGTTACCAGCCAACATTGGCTACCGAAATGGGTACCATGCAGGAGCGTATCACCTCAACCAAACGCGGTTCTATTACCTCCGTACAGGCGGTGTATGTACCTGCGGATGACTTGACCGACCCTGCGCCGGCCACCACCTTCGCCCACTTGGATGCTACTACCGTATTGTCACGTAAAATTGCCGAGCTTGGTATATACCCTGCTGTGGATCCCCTGGATTCAACCTCACGTATCCTGAGCCCGCAGATTTTGGGCGACGAGCACTATAACACTGCTCAGCGCGTAAAAGAAACTTTGCAACGTTACAAAGAGCTTCAGGATATCATCGCCATCTTAGGTATGGACGAGCTTTCTGAAGAAGATAAGCTGGTAGTATCCCGCGCACGCCGTGTACAGCGTTTCCTTTCTCAGCCATTCCACGTGGCCGAGCAGTTCACCGGTTTAAAAGGTGTATTGGTTGACATTAAGGAAACCATCAAAGGCTTCAACATGATCATGGACGGCGAGGTAGACGAATACCCCGAAGCAGCGTTCAACCTTGTTGGAAGCATTGAAGACGCGATAGAAAAAGGCAAGAAGATATTAGCGGAAGCTAATGGATAGTAGCAAGTAATTAGTATCAAGTAGCAAGATGAACCCTATTTGTCTTGATACTTGATACTAGCTACTTGATACTCAAAGATAAATACGAAATGAATCTTGAAATATTAACTCCCGATAAAAAGATATTCGAAGGCGAGGTTAACTCCGTAAGCCTGCCGGGTACCATGGGCTCGTTCGAGGTGTTGAACCACCACGCGCCGCTGATCTCTACTTTAGACGACGGCAAAGTAACCGTTCGCGGCGGCGGCAAGGAAGAGGTTTACCTCATCCAGGGCGGCGTGGTCGAAGTGCTTAATAATAAGGTAGTCGTACTGGCCGAGGGCATCACCCCGCGCCAGCAGTAAGATAAACATTGTTTAACAATTAAACGTCCGGCCCTTTGGGTGCGGGCGTTTTTTTGTGCGTTTTACTGTTTCACCTGAAACACCCCGAAACAGCCAAAATCCCCTCTTAAGCTACTGTTTATCAGCTATATAATTCTAAAAATTGCGACTGTTTCACTGTTTCACCAAAAAAGTGAAACACTTTGAAACACCTGAAACAGCAAGAATTTTCTTTAAATAATTTGTATATTTAAATAATATTATGTATATTTGAATATTATGACCTTTCACCCAATCCCCCCTGAGATCCAATTGATCCGCCGCGAAACCCGCGAATTTTCCGACCGCATGCGCAAAGCCGGCCGCTTCGGCGAAGTAATGCCCACTGGCTGGGACGCCCAGCTCCTCCAAACCAAAACTGCCGACCAATGGCTCGAAGAAGAATTCAGTAAACCCAGGGCCCGCATGCTCTTCGGCGACTTCTGGTACGAGAACGAACTCTGCATCCTCTTTGCCGACACCAACATGGGCAAATCCATCCTCGCCGTTCAGCTCGGCCGCTGCCTGGCCAAGGGCGACCTGCTCACACCTTTCAACAGCCAGCTCACGCCCCATCCCGTGGGCGTGCTCTACATCGATTTCGAGCTCAGCGCCCAGCAATTCACCTCGCGCTATTACCACCGCACCTACGGCAACCTCCACTTTGGCGAACACTTTTTCCGCGCCCAATACAACCCCGCCGCCAATGATCCCGTGCGCTACACCGATTACCACGACTTTCTTTTCGGCGAGATCGAAAAAAACCTGCGCCAAACCAAAGCCACCATCCTCATCATCGATAACATCACCTGCCTCGGTACCGAAACCAACGTCGCCGGCAGCGCCCGCAAGCTCATCCAAACCATCCGCGCCCTGCGCCAAAAGTACCAGCTCTCCGTGCTCGTCCTCGCCCACACCCCCAAGCGCGATGGCCGCAAACCCATCACCGTCAACGACCTCCAGGGCAGCAAAAACCTCATCAACTTTGCAGATAGCGCCTTCTCCATCGGCAAAAGCCACACCAGTCCCGGCAGCTACTACCTCAAACAAATTAAACAGCGCACCGGCACCCAGGTATACGGCGAGGGCAACGTCTGCCTCGGCACCATGCACCGCACTGACTACGAAGGCCTGCACTTCCAGTTCGACGGCCACGCCACTGAAAGCGACCACCTCCGCCAACCCGATAGCCCCGAATACCTGCACCAGCGCGTAGCCCAGCTCCACGCCGAAGGCCACTCCACCCGCCACATCGCCGCCCAACTCTACGCCAGCCCCAGCAAAGTCTACCGCATCATTCAAACCCTCAAACAAAACCCGGAACAGAATTAAAATTCCCTCCTCGGGGAGGGCAGGGAGGGGTTTCTCCACGCGCCAGGAAACCCGCTGATCATGGAACGAAGCAACCTCTACGTAAGCAAATCAAATAAGAAAGATTTTATTAGTATGGCAATGCCGACGGTCAAGATTCCCCTCTCGGCTTCGTGCGCCATAGCTTCAGCGACGGCGCAGAGGGGCAGGGGTGTGTTAACCACGCGCCATGAAACCGGCCAACCAGATTCCCTCCTTGGGGAGGGCAGGGAGGGGTTTCACCACGCGCCAGGAAACTGCAAACCGCCAACTCAAAACTGCAAACTGAACAAGGGCATTGCCGCCGATAAAAGCGGCCCGGGCTGGGAAACCCGTCCGCTAACTAGCGGATCATACCGCACAGGCCTTAGCCTCTCCCTACTACCCACATCATTCATGCTAAACTGCTACTGCCACTCTCCCCTGCAACTCTCTCCCCGGCCGGTACCCGTTTCCATCCCTAATGCGGAAAATCCGAGTACGCTACATAGTTATCCTAAACATGAAAAATTAACTGTTAATTAATGCCCCCTCGAAATCTCAAAGGAAACGCACATTTTTAATTATAACTCTTTGAAAAATAGGGTGTTTTCACGGGTTGATTGTTTTATAAACTTTACTCACATTAGATAGATTTAGAACCTAAGTTGGACATCTAATGCTTTTCGAAGTGTTTGATGTATCTAAGCTAATAGTACAAGACTTATAGAGATATTGATTAAGCTCAAGCGAATGTGGCCATTAGCTCATATATCACGCCCATTTAACACACAATTATTGCAATTCTATTGTTTTTACTAATAAAAGTAATCTTATCATATGAAAAATCTTATAAACTATTTCAGTGAACTAAGCACGAGAGCAAGATTTTTTTTCCTGTCAATTATAACCATCTTAATAGGAGTTATTTATTATACTTTATCAGGAAATATACTAAATGGCATAATTGCAACAATAATTACATTATCTATTCTATGGGTCACTAAAAATATCTGGACTCCCAGAGAGTACAGGACTCCAATTATTACTTACACTACTTTATTGGGGTTTTTCTCGTCGTCAATGTTCATTATAACCAATTACGATAAAATTAAGCCTACACTTAAACCAATTCTATCAATCCTAGCAGGATTTATAAATTCCCATGCAAAAGCATATCCTTTTCTCAAAAACATCAAACTAGATGAAAATTTATTAAGCTCAATTCTTATAGTGCTCATATTAATTATATTTTTCTTTATCAATTATGTTTTCAAACTAAATACAATTGTATTACCTCATCAAGACGCTATTAAAAAGGATTTTCCCGAACTAGAATTCAACAAAAAACTTATTGCAATAAGTCAATCATTAGAAAACGAGCTAAATAGAATAGATAAAGAAACAAACTGGAGCGACTATTATTTTATCCCAATCGAAGCTGAAGTGGAAATATACCACAATAATAAAAAAGAAAGAAAAATTACTGACTTAATGCAAGCTCTTAAAAGAAACAAATCTACCAAAGTTTTTTTACTAATAGGAGATCCGGGGTCTGGCAAAAGCGTTGCATTAAGAAAGCTATGTAGAGATATTATTAAAGAAACACGGAAAACAGGAAGAATCCCAGTATATATAAATTTAAAAGAATGGGAACCATCACGAGTTTGGACGGAAATGGAGCCTCCCTTATTTTCAGATCTTCAAGAGTTCGTTTTAAAGGACCTCAAATCAAAGCTTGATATTTTCGGCAGCAGATTTTTTGATGAATACTATTATAAACTACACGAACAAGGTCGTGTTTATTATATTATAGATTCCTTCGATGAAATCCCTTCACTTTTGGATGTTACAGAGTCTTCCTGGTTAATCAAGAAGTTATCCCATATAGTATATCAATTCATAACATCCGGATACGAAAGCAGAGGATTGTTAGCATCGCGACTATTTAGACGACCTAGTAAAAATTTCGATGCACACGTTACCTTAGAAATAAGAAGCATGTCTGACTATAAAATTAAAGAGAATTTAATTCGCTCTGGTGCTTTTAATAACATTACCGTGCAAAAGTTATATAATGAAAGAATCGATTTAATTCATCTCGCTTCAAATCCTTTTATTGCCGCATTATTATCAAATTATGTAAAAACTAATAATGGTAGTTTACCGAAAAGCAGAACAGATTTATTTAGCAATTATATTGTTACCAGACTATGTGAAGCCGAGGACAAAATCAAAGAAAATGGATTGTCTAAAGAGGTGATAATTTCTTATGGCACCAAAGTCGCTTCTTTAATTTTTTCAAAACAACTTTATGGATTGGAAATCCCTTTGGAAGTTTTAAAAGAAGAGTTTAAACAGTTTCCTTTTAAAATTGAAACAGTTATTGACATTCTTATTTATTCAAAAATAGGAAGGATGGGAATAGGAGAAAAAAAAATGTTCAGCTTTGTACATAGGAGATTTAATGAATATTTTGTAGTTCAAAGTCTTTTAGAAGAAGAGAAACTTGTTGACCTATTTTCAATACCCTCCGATTCTAGATATAGAGATGCGCTAGTTTTATATTGTGAGGTTGCTCCCGAAAAAGCTGCCATTGATGTTGTAAATTTTTGTTGGGGATTCATAAAAAATACTGTTCAAGAAAAAATACAGCTAACTAATCCCAGACATTTGGAAGCTGTTTTCTGCTTACGTTTTCTAAGAGACGCATTTATATTAAGATCGAAATGTATAGAGCATATTAAAGAGGAATTATCAGGCTTTATTTTTAAGCAGATGTATTCGGAAAATTTTCTAGTTAAGAAAATTGCATTAGAGTCCGCAGGATTGTTAAACAAAATCGAACTTGAAAAAACTATACTAATTGCCTTGAATAATAGTAATTCTGCAATAAAAGAAACTGCCTTCAAAGAGGGTAAATTTTTAACTGAAGTTAATAAGGGAGTTGAGAAAACTTTGATTAGATATTTATTAAATATTCCATTCTGGGATTTCTACTTCAAAAAGAAAGAAATTCAGTTTTCTTTGAGTTTGTCTTCTGCATTTAAGAAAGTACATAATGCTTATCAAATAATGGCCTTTGATCAATATATCATAGTCTTAGGGCTAGCATTGATGTCTATTAATCAGGACCCTAGATTTCCATTATTAAGTTTGTTATTTATTTGCATGTCGTTTATCAATGTTGATTCCCTTGGCGCCAGTATTATACCCACTCATGGTAATTCATTAAAAGAGACTCAATTAAATAGTATGCAAGATTTAACGCTCAAAACATCTAAACTTCCAGATGTTTTCGAACCTATAGACGGAAAGAATTATAAATTCATGATATCGCGTAAGATGATACTTGCTCTCTATTTAAGGTCTTTTTTAATTTCATTACTTGCGATTGATTTACTTCACATGCTTTCAAAATCGAACAACCATTTATCAATGTTCCATATACTCTATTCCTCTGTTGTTTTAATATTATTATTTCCCTTTATCAAACTCTACTTGTTCATTAAGTCAACCGAGATTTCTAAGGTGTCCCTAATTAAGCTTTGCAAAATGCTCATTGTAATTGGTATTTCTAGCGTTTTAATTATTTATTTATTAGCAATTATCAATCAACCTTTATTCGCTGTAATATTTATCTTGGTTATGTCGGTAGCGATTGTTTTCTTGTTTATTTATGCAATATTTTACTATTTTAAATCTTACTTTAATGATCAAAAAATAATGAAGTCTATTTCCATTTTTGAAGAGATGGATCGCGAGAGCATTGCTCAAATATTTAATGAAATTAGATTTTCGTATTATCGAACCCGGTTTGTTAAAAACTTAGAAATGAATGTCACAAAAGTTTCTGGGCATTGGCCATCGGATATTATTCCCAACGTTAGAAATGATTATGCAAGTTTAAAACTATTCCAGCTTGACGCATTATGGTTAGGACTAGACGTTTAAGTTGCTATTACCGTTGGTCGGGATATATCATCCCGTCCTTAAAATGGGCGGATCTGTGATCCGGGCGGGCAAGGCTAAATGAGAATGCTTATTGCCTCTATACCAGCAAGGGTTACACTTTAGTTGATGTCCTTTGCCTCTATTACGCCTACCATTTCTCCACCTTCCATACGGAGCGCAAATTTCACAGCCGCCCGGCAAAACGTTCGCACAGGTTTGCCATCAAGAGTAGCGGGTATCCAATTACCGGTTGGTTTGATCACCCTGGCCACTTCTTCATCTATACCGCTGCCGCAAGGTAATAGGGTACAAATGTTACCGACACGCCCATTAGGCTCAATAACAAATTCGACATAACACACGCCCTGTATACTGGCTTCCCGGGCCACGGCGGGATAATGGGTGGCCTTTTTGATATAACCGTTAAAAGCAGCAAAACCGCCCGGGCAATTTTTTTCGATGTTTCCGTTCAAAACAGTATCTGCATTGACGGTTATCGTTTGAGCAAATGTTTTGCAAGCTGCCAATACAAAGAAGGAAAGGATTAGGATTTTTTTCATCCACTAAATATAGCAGATGTTATCAAAACAAAAAACTGATCATCGTTTAAATGCCTCTTGCCATGCTGATCCAGCCTACCGGCAGGCAGGCGCAGTGAAGCATCTATTCTACAAAGCAATTTTGGAAAACAAGAACATCGGCAATAGATACTTCTCCGCTAGCCAGCGGATCAGTATGACAAATACAGGCTCCTGGCTTTAGACTTCCGACCCCGACTTACAACCCCCGACTTCCGACTTCAGACTTCAGACTTCCGACTTTATCCCCCGATCCCCACCCCCTAAATGCTTTTAATAAACTTCGCCGGTACACCGCCTACAATGGTATTGTCTGCAACGTCCTTACTCACCACTGCCCCTGCTGCTACCACGGCATTTTCGCCGATAGTGACACCCGGCAGGATGGTGGCGCCCGCCCCGATCCAGGCGTTCCGTTTGATGAGGATAGGTTTGCACAGCATACCCCGGCGGTCAACCGGATCCAGCGGATGATTTTCGGTGATCAAGTTAACTTTCGGCCCGATCAGTACATGGTCTTCCAGCGTAATGCCGCCCATATCCAGGAAGGAACAGGCATGATTGATAAATACATGTTTACCGATGCTGATGAAGCGCCCGAAGTTGGTATAGAACGGCGCGAACACGGTGGTGCTTTCGTCTATTGCCGTACCGGTGATCTCGCCCAGTTTCGCGCGTACCTCATCGATGTTGGTCGCCGCATTAAGTCCGGGCGACAGGGCCAGCGTGCGTGTAACCACCTCGTTCACCCTGAAAAATTCCGGGTCTTCCAGCCGCACAAGTTCCCCGGCCCTCAGCCGTTCGAAAATATCTCTCATAGCACAAAGGTAGTGGGATTATCACAATTATCACCCCGTACATCTCCCCCCTACCCGACCTTCGCCCCCCGCTACCGCATCCCGGTCACCATAATAAACATACTATGCATTTTAGTTTACCCACCCCTATTATTACATTTATTTAATATATTTGATACAGGGAGCCAGCGCTACAGCCTGTCCCTGTGCCTTTTAGCTGCCGATACTGCTTTGACCTGCGAAGTATTTTACCGCTAATATTTTTGATATGAAAAGAAATAAATTCATAGGAGCTATGGTAGCATTGGCTGCCACCCCATTAACAAACTTTGCCAATGGCATTAAAAAAATCACCCGCACCGACAAAGGCTTTAAGATATCGGCCGGCGAAGGCAGGATACATGGGCACATTAAGCTGAAAGGGGTAAACTCAAATATATTGGATGTGAAGGTATCCGGCAGTGATACGGATGGCGGCCTTGCAATTTTCGAACAAACAAGCTTATCGCCCGGGCGCGGCACCCCTTTGCACGTACACCCAACGCAGGACGAGATCTTCTATGTTTTGGAAGGCTCCTACTTTTTTAAAGTCGGCGACGATAAATTTCATTTAACTGTGGGCGAAAGTATTTTTCTGCCCAGGAACGTTCCGCATGCATGGACACAGGTAAGTGATAAAGGGAGGATGACGGTCACCTTTCAACCCGCCGGCAAATTGGAAGAATTCTTTATCACGATGCAAGCCCTGGACCACGAGCCCACACCTGCCGAAGTTGCAAAGATCTTCGCCGACCACGAAATGAAAGTAGTGGGCCCACCCCTAAAGATCGAATAGGCTGCCCCGACTTCCGACTTCCGACTTCCCCCCATCCCCGTACACCACCACAGAATTGTAACAACACGGATACAAAGTAACCCGCGCTCACAACCCTGCGTTTTACGAACCATAACTAATTAACCTCTCGGACCATGGAACTAAACACATATGTTAAGTCGGAGATAGAGCTCAGGACTTGCCCCGTACACCACAAACACCCATCAGTACAAATTATTGATAACAACTTCGACGTGCTATGCTGCTGCGTTCAATTCAGGATCAGCTGCCTCCGCGGCGTGGTAAACCTGCTGATCGAAAAAGAGCATTTCAAACAAAAGGTTGCTTAATAATATAAATCTATAAAATATAGGTCATGCTGAACTTGTTTCAGCACCTCACATGCTAAGTGACCATCATGCTGGCGACTTTTATGATGGGTTCCCGAAACAAGTTCGGGATGACATTTTTTTCTGAACCCGTCAGCGAAACAGCTTTGGGAACACAATCCCAAAAAAGCGTTGGGAATGTCAGACCGGGCGGGCCAGCGTCGGCGGGAATACCGGTTTAGCTTTTTCGGGATGTAACCGAAAAAGCGTTAAGAACCGGCAGGGCGCGCAGACAGCATTCGGTCTGACTTGATTTTTTGGTTACTTTGCATCTAAGGTAAAGTAACAGCCCCCGCGGCACCTGAGCGGGGAGATGATGTCCCTTAACACTAAATATTTCAATTACCGCCACCTGAACGATCCACCATATAAGATGCCGGACTGCATGACATTCTCTTGACCAAATAACCCAAACTTTCCCCCTCCTCACCCCCATTTCACGCCGAAAATCGCCCCTTTACTATGCATGCATAGAACCTATACCAAATACCGTTTTTAACTTTGGTATAAAGTGATAATAATTTAATTCTGATTATTCATATATTTACAGAATTATTAAAACAATAATCACATTAAAAACAAATTAAATACTAATTGAAAATATATTTTTTTAGGTATTGCGGTTTCTTACCTATCTGGGTAACTTACAATTACCGAATTATATAAATCTGAAAAACACATTTTTCAGGACAACCACAGAGAATAATTTTATAAATATAATGAGTACGTCCACATCTACCACCGAGCTGAATAAGTACAGTAAAACCTTTACGCAGGACCCTACACAGCCTGCCGCTAAAGCAATGCTCTACGGTATCGGCCTCACAGATGACGACATGCAAAAGGCGCAGGTGGGCGTAGCCAGTATGGGTTACGACGGCAATACCTGCAACATGCACCTGAACGACCTGGCCAAGTTGGTGAAACAGGGCATTTGGGATGAGGACATGGTTGGACTGATATTCCATACTATAGGCGTGAGTGATGGCATGAGCAACGGTACCGAGGGGATGCGCTATTCGCTGGTGAGTCGCGATATTATTGCCGATTCGATAGAAGCCGTTACGGGCGCGCAATATTATGACGGCTTGATCACCCTGCCGGGCTGCGATAAAAACATGCCGGGCTCGGTAATGGCCATGGGTCGTTTGAACCGCCCCTCTATTATGGTATACGGCGGCACCATCAAACCCGGTCATTGGAAAGGTGAAGATCTGAATATCGTGTCGGCATTTGAGGCCTTAGGCAAAAGAATAGCCGGCCAAATTGCTGACGAAGACTTTATAGGTGTGATAAAAAACGCCTGCCCAAGCGCAGGTGCCTGTGGTGGTATTTATACCGCCAACACCATGGCCGCAGCTATTGAGGCTTTAGGTATGAGTTTGCCTTACTCCTCGTCCAACCCAGCTTTAAGCGACGAAAAGAAAGCCGAGTGCCTGGCAGCGGGCAAGGCCATCAAAATATTATTAGAGAAAGACATCAAACCATCCGACATCATGACCCGCGAGGCTTTCGAGAACGCGATCGTGGTGATCATGGTATTGGGCGGGTCGACCAACGCGGTGTTACATCTAATCGCCATGGCGAAAAGCGTTGGCGTGAAACTGACGCAGGATGATTTCCAGGCGGTAAGCAACCGCATCCCGGTACTGGCCGACATGAAGCCAAGCGGCAAATACATGATGGAGGACCTGCACAACGTAGGAGGTGTTCCTGCTGTAATGAAATATTGCTGGGACCAGGGTTGGCTGCATAGTCATTGCCTTACCGTAACCGGTAAAACCATTGCCGAGAACCTGCAGGACGTACCCTCACTGAATTTCGACACACAAAAAATAATCCTCCCGGTTGAAAACCCCATAAAGGCAACCGGCCACTTACAGATATTATACGGAAACCTGGCCGAAGGCGGCAGCGTGGCCAAGATCACCGGTAAAGAGGGCACCAGTTTTGAAGGCCCGGCCCGCGTGTTCGACGGCGAGTTTGAGCTGATACACGGCATACAAACCGGACTGGTTAAAAAAGGCGATGTGGTGGTGATCCGTAATGTAGGCCCAAAAGGAGCGCCAGGCATGCCCGAAATGCTGAAACCAACCTCGGCCATATTTGGCGCAGGTTTGGGTAGTTCGGTAGCATTGATCACTGATGGCAGGTTCTCTGGTGGAACCCATGGTTTTGTCGTCGGTCACATCACGCCGGAAGCTTATGACGGCGGGGGCATTGCCTTTGTGAAGGATAACGACAGGATATTTATTGATGCCATAAGCCGCACCATTAATGTAATGATAAGCGACGAAGAGTTTGCAGCCCGAAAAGCAGCCTGGGTAAAACCTGCGCTTAAGGTTACCAAAGGAGTTTTGTACAGGTATGCAAAAACAGTTACCACAGCCGCTGAAGGTTGCGTAACGGATGAAATGGATTAAAGGATTAACAAGATTTTAAAAACACATCGGTGAAATCACAAGTAATCGATGAAATTATAAGAAATATGGAAGTTGCACAACAGGAAATATTAGCACCGGCCGCAGAGAAAGAGGCGGTTGAGGTATCGGGTTCGGTAGCCTTATTAGAGGCGCTGATCGTGGAGGGTGTGGAAACAATATTTGGTTATCCGGGTGGCGCTATCATGCCCATCTATGATGCCTTATATGATTACCACGACAAACTGGAGCACATCCTGGTCCGCCACGAACAGGGCGGTATCCATGCTGCACAGGGCTTTGCACGCACGTCGGGCAAGGTGGGTGTGGTGTTCGCTACCAGTGGTCCCGGTGCAACTAACCTGGTTACCGGTTTGGCTGACGCGCAGATCGACAGCACGCCTCTGGTATGTATCACCGGGCAGGTGTTCGCGCACCTGTTGGGTACCGATGCCTTCCAGGAAACGGATGTGATCAACATCACCACACCAGTTACCAAATGGAACTACCAGGTGACCGATGCCAACGAGCTTCCTGAAGTATTAGCCAAGGCATTTTATATTGCCAGGAGCGGCAGGCCCGGCCCTGTTTTGATTGACATTACCAAGAACGCGCAGATACAGAAATTCCAATTCAAGGGTTATACACCTTGCAACCATATCCGCAGCTACAGGCCTAAACCGATCGTTCGCCAGCAATATGTACAGCAGGCAGCGGAACTGATCAACCAGGCCAAGAAACCATTCATTTTATGGGGACAGGGCGTGATCTTAGGCGAAGCGGAAAAAGAATTTAAGGCGTTTGTAGAGAAAAGCGGCATCCCCGCAGCCTGGACGATATTAGGGGCCGGAGCTATCCCTACCGACCACCCGTTGAACGTAGGTATGCTGGGTATGCATGGCAATTATGGCCCAAATGTGCTGACCAATGAGTGTGACGTATTGATCGCCATCGGTATGCGTTTTGATGACCGCGTAACCGGTCGGTTAGATAAATATGCTAAACAGGCTAAGGTTGTTCATTTGGATATCGACCCAGCTGAGATCGACAAGAATGTAAAAAGTACCGTTCCGGTTTGGGGCGATTGCAAGGAAACTTTGCCTTTGCTAACCCAGTTGGTGGAGGAAAAGAAACATACCGAATGGCTTGCCAAATTCAATGATTATACCCGCCAGGAAGTAGAGCAGGTGATCAATGCTGAATTGAACCCAACCTCTGGCGAAATGACCATGGGCGAGGTGATCAAACAATTAAACGAGATCACCAAAGGCGAAGCGATCATCGTAACAGACGTGGGTCAACACCAAATGGTGGCCTGTCGCTATGCCAAATTCAACCATACCCGCAGCAATGTAACCAGCGGTGGTTTGGGTACCATGGGCTTTGCCCTCCCGGCTGCGATGGGTGCCAAATATGGGGCGAAGGACAAAACCATTGTAGCCATTATTGGCGACGGCGGTTTCCAGATGACCCTGCAGGAAATGGGCACCATCATGCAAAGCAATATCGATATCAAGATCGTTATTCTAAACAACCGCTTCCTGGGCATGGTTCGCCAGTGGCAGGAACTGTTTAATGAGAAACGTTACTCGTTCGTGGATATGCAAAGCCCGGATTTTGTGAAACTGGCTGCGGCTTATGGCATCAGCGGAAAATCAATTTCAGAAAGGGAAACCCTGCCTGAAACTTTACAGGAAATGCTGGACCATAAAGGCCCTTACTTACTGGAAGTGATGGTAACCAAAGAAAATAATGTATTCCCGATGGTACCGCAGGGATGTAGTGTAGCGGAGATCAGGTTAAAGTAAAAACAGTTGGCAGTTTGCAAAAACCAATGACCAATGACTGCTGACCAATGACAAATTAAAGACATGAGCAATCAGGATATAGATAAACAGGAATTTAACATCACGGTTTATACAGAGAACCAGATCGGTTTGTTGAACCGCATCGCCATCATATTTACGCGTCGCAAGATCAATATCGACAGCCTGAATACTTCACCTTCAGAAGTGGAGAGTATTCACCGTTTCAATATTGTGATCACCGAAACCGAAGATGTGGTGCGCAAGCTTTGCCGCCAGATAGAAAAGCAGGTAGAAGTGCTGAAGGTATATTATCACACCAATGAGGACGTGATCTGGCAGGAACTGGCACTGTATAAGGTATCAACCGATGTGATTGCCGAGAAGGTAAGCGTAGAACGTTTGCTGCGCGAAAATGGCGCGAGGGTGGTAACGCTTCGCAAGGATTACACGGTATTTGAAACTACCGGTCACCGCGAGGAAACTGATAACCTGATCAGCATATTACAACCTTACGGACTGATAGAATTTGTCCGCAGTGCCCGCATAGCCATCATTAAGGACAGCGAAGGCTTCAATTCAAAAATACGTGAATTTGAAAAGCTGGAACCGGGTGAGGATGTAATTGAAAATGAGTATTTAAATAAAGGGAACCAGGTGTTTACGATGTAAGTATTGTTGGAATGTTGAAAGGTTGTAAAGTTGAAATGTTACAGTCCGTTCAAAAAGCCAAGTAAATCCGAAATTGAACATCCGAAATTCGAAATAGATGACATTAGAAAACGAAGTAGAAGTCCGCCCCTCCGCTTACGATAGCATTAAAAAAGCTACCGAGGCTTGCGGGTTTTTACAAATGTCGGAGATATCTACCTGTACCCTGCTGAAAACGCTGGCGGCTTCGAAACCGTCAGGGGAGTTTTTGGAACTGGGTACCGGAACCGGCCTGGCGACTGCCTGGATACTGGATGGCATGGATGAAGAATCGACATTGATATCATTGGACAACGATGAAACGTTGTTAAATATAGCGAAGGAAAATTTAGGCGTGGATAAACGCCTGACCCTGATCTGTACGGATGGCAACGAGTGGATCAAAAGAAATTCGAAGATGAGGTTCAGCTTTATTTTTGCTGATACATGGCCCGGTAAGTACATGATGCTGGAGGAAACTTTGGCCATGCTAAGGCCGGGCGGTATTTATATCATCGACGATATGCTGCCGCAACCCAACTGGCCCGAAGGTCATGCGGATAAGGTAGCAAGCCTGTTAAAAACCCTTGATGAACGCGAAGATATGGCAGTAACCAAAATGGGCTGGGCATCGGGGATAGTGTTGGTAGTGAAGAAGTAAGAAGAAAGACCATGGACTATAGACCATGGGCCATGGACAAATAAAAAAGTAAACCAGTTAAAATAATCGGTGTAATCAAAAAGACATCGGTGTAATCAAATAAATAAAACAATGGCAAAACTAAATTTCGGCGGCACTGAAGAAAATGTAGTAACCCGCGAAGAGTTTCCTTTAGCAAAGGCACAGGAAGTATTAAAAGACGAAGTTGTAGCGGTAATAGGCTACGGCGTGCAGGGCCCCGGCCAGGCGCTTAATCAAAAAGACAATGGCATCAACGTAATTGTTGGTCAGCGTAAAGGCACCAAAACATGGGATAAAGCCGTGAATGATGGCTTTGTACCGGGTGAAACGCTTTTTGAGATAGAAGAAGCACTGGAAAGAGGCACCGTGATCTGCTACCTGCTGAGCGACGCCGCCCAGATACAATTGTGGCCGACCGTTAAAAAACACCTGACCGCAGGAAAAGCATTATACTTTTCACATGGTTTCGGTATCACTTTCAAAGAGCAAACCGGCATCATCCCTCCTGCTGATGTGGATGTGTTTTTAGTAGCCCCTAAAGGATCAGGCACTTCATTGCGCCGTATGTTTTTACAGGGCCGTGGTTTAAATTCAAGCTACGCCATTTTCCAGGATGCAACAGGTAAAGCAAAAGACCGTGTTATCGCTTTGGGTATTGCGGTAGGCAGTGGTTATTTGTTTGAAACTGATTTCCGTAAAGAAGTTTTCAGCGACTTAACCGGCGAACGCGGCACTTTGATGGGTTGCGTACAAGGGATTTTTGCCGCTCAATATGATGTATTGCGTAGCAAGGGCCATTCGCCATCAGAAGCATTTAACGAAACCGTTGAAGAGCTGACGCAATCATTAATGCCATTGGTTGCTGAGAATGGTATGGACTGGATGTATGCCAATTGTTCAACCACCGCACAGCGCGGCGCTTTGGATTGGTGGAAGAAATTCCGTGATGCTACCAAGCCGGTATTTGAAGAATTATATAACAGCGTAGCCACCGGTGTTGAATCACAAAAGTCGATCGATTCAAACAGCAAACCTGATTACCGCGAAAAACTGGATGCAGAACTAAAAGAACTGCGCGACAGCGAAATGTGGCAGGCAGGCAAAACTGTACGCAGTTTGCGTCCGGAGAACCAGGTGGTGGAAGCTTAGTAAGTCGCAAGTATTTAGTATCAAGTAGCAAGATTTTGATCGGTCTTGATACTTGATACTAGCTACTAAATACTAAAACAATGGTACTCGAAGTCGCCATACTAAATGTGATCCCCGGCAGGGAAGATGAATTTTTAAAAGCATTTTCCGAGGCAAAGGAGATCATATCAAAAATGGCAGGTTATATATCGCATCAACTGAAAAGATGTATTGAAAATACAAGTCAATTCATCTTACTGGTTGAATGGGAAAAACTAACCGACCATACGGTAGGCTTCAGGGAATCAAAAGAATACCAGCAATGGAAAAGGTTATTACATCATTTTTATGAACCTTTTCCAACTGTTGAACATTATAAATAGGTGAAAGGAAAAAGGTCAAAGGCGAAAGGCCCCAATGACTAATGACACAATGACCAATGACTAAACAATGAAATGGAACGCTAACCTTTACGACGACAAACACTCCTTCGTATCACAATACGGCGAAAGTGTTTTGGAGTTGCTGGCCGCTAAACCCGGTGAGCGCATCCTCGATTTGGGCTGCGGTACAGGCGACCTGGCTAAGCAGATGCAGCAGGCAGGCACAGAGGTTGTAGGTATAGATTCCTCGCCGGATATGATAGCCAAAGCCAAAAATAAATTCCCCGAGTTAAATTTCGGTGTGGTGGATGCTACCGGTTTTCATTTTGATGAACCCTTTGATGCTGTTTTTACCAATGCCACATTGCATTGGATAAAAAATGCTGATGCCGTGATCCAAAATGTGTATAGCAGCCTGAAAACCGGAGGCCGTTTCGTGGGTGAATTTGGCGGCAAGGGCAATACCAGTTTGATGATGGCCGCGGCCGCGACAGTGCTTAAAAAGCATGGTTATGTTAAAGACAGCTTCGTTTTACCCTGGTATTATCCATCAACTGCCGAATACGCCACTAAACTGGAGGCGGGTGGATTCAGGGTGACACTCGTTACTCATTTTGATCGCCCTACCCTGTTGCAGGACGGCCGCGAAGGTATGATCAAATGGTTCAATATGTTCGGTGCTTCCATCTTCGGACAGATACCAACTGCTGAACTGCCGCAAATATTAAATGAAATTACCGACCTGCTGCAACCCACCTGCGAAGTAGATGGACAATGGTATGCAGATTATAAGAGATTAAGATTTATAGCTATTAAAGAGTAGCAAGTACTTAGTATCAAGTAGCAAGACAAAAATCTTGATACTTGATACCAGCGACTTGATACCAATAACAAACTAAAAAAGGAAAACACATGTTACACGATCCCAACCGCGTTTATGTTTTTGATACCACGCTTCGCGACGGCGAGCAGGTACCGGGCTGCCAATTGACAACCCCTGAAAAGATAGAAATAGCCCGTGAACTGGAAGCGCTGGGCGTTGACATTATAGAAGCCGGTTTCCCGATATCGAGTCCGGGTGATTTCCAGAGCGTGGTAGAGATATCCAAAGCTGTGAAAGAGCCCACCGTTTGCGCGCTTACACGCGCCAACAAGGGTGACATCGATTCGGCTATTGCCGCTTTACAATACGCCAAACACCCACGTATCCACACCGGTATCGGTTCGTCAGATATGCACATCAAGCACAAATTTAACAGCACCCGCGAGGAGATATTGGAGCGGGCCGTCGAAGCCGTCAAATACGCCAAGCGCGCTGTCGAGGATATCGAATTTTATGCCGAAGATGCCGGCAGGGCTGATATCGAATATTTGGCTAAAATGATAGAGGCGGTCATCGCGGCAGGCGCTACCGTGGTGAACATACCCGACACCAACGGCTACTGCCTGCCTAACCAATACGGAGATAAGATCCGTTTCCTGAAAGAAAATGTAAAGAATATCGACAAGGCCATCATTTCCGTGCATTGTCACAACGACCTCGGCCTGGCTACCGCCAACTCGATAGCAGGTTTAGCAAATGGCGCCCGCCAGATAGAAGGCACCATTAACGGCATTGGCGAACGCGCCGGCAATACCTCGATCGAGGAAGTGGCCATGATCCTGAAAACACACCACAGCCTGGGTCTGCATACCCACATCAATACTCAGCGAATTTATGACATCAGCCGTTTGGTTAGCACCCAAATGCGCATGCCGGTTCAGCCAAACAAGGCCATCGTAGGCAGCAACGCCTTCGCGCACAGCTCGGGCATACACCAGGACGGATTTTTGAAGATGCGTGAGAACTACGAAATCATTAAACCGGAAGATGTAGGTTTCCCGAGTGCTACTATAGTGCTCACCGCACGCAGCGGCCGTCACGCCCTTAAATTCCATTTGGAGCGTTTGGGTTATAAATTAGATAAAGAAGAATTAGCAGATGCTTATCACCGTTTTTTAACGCTGGCTGATGACAAACTAGATATAACAGATGAAGACCTGGTGCTGCTGGCAACAACCAATAGTATGATCAACCAATTACAGAAGTAAATAATAAGGAATTATAAAATGAGCAAGACATTATTTGATAAGGTGTGGGACACGCACGTAGTACGCAAGATCGAGGGAGGACCGGATGTGCTTTTTATCGATCGCCATCTTATCCATGAAGTAACAAGCCCGGTAGCCTTTTTGGGCCTAAAGAGCCGGGGCATCAAAGTCCTTTACCCGGAACGCACCTTTGCTACGGCGGATCATAACACGCCGACCATCAACCAGCATTTGCCCGTTGCCGACCCACTTTCGGCCAATCAGTTGAAAGCATTGGAATCGAATTCAAACGAATACGGCATTAGCTACTGGGGTCTGGGTCATCAGAAAAATGGCATCGTACACGTAGTTGGGCCGGAATACGGTATCACCCAACCCGGTGCCACCATTGTTTGCGGCGACTCACATACCTCAACCCACGGCGCTTTTGGTGCCATCGCGTTTGGTATCGGTACCTCAGAAGTGGAAATGGTTTTGGCTACCCAATGCATCATGCAGCCGAAGCCTAAAAAAATGCGCATTAATGTAAATGGCAAATTAGGCATAGGTGTTACGCCGAAAGATGTGGCCTTATTCATCATTTCTCAGCTTTCCACCTCAGGCGCTACCGGTTATTTTGTAGAGTATGCCGGAGATGTTTTCGAGAATATGAGCATGGAAGGCCGCATGACGGTTTGCAACCTGAGTATCGAGATGGGTGCACGCGGTGGTATGATAGCCCCGGATGAAACTACCATCAACTATGTAAAAGGCCGTGAGTTCAGTCCTAAGGGCGAAGCCTGGGATAGAGCACTGGCTTATTATAAAACACTAAAAACCGATCCTGACGCGGTATTTGATAAAGAGTTGACCTTTGATGGCTCGACAATCGAGCCGATGATCACTTACGGCACCAACCCCGGTATGGGTATGGGTATTTCGCATGATATACCGGATGCAGCCGATGCAGAAGGCGGCGCCGCAACCTATGCTAAATCATTAGGCTACATGGGTTTCCATGAAGGCGAATCTATGTTAGGTAAAAAAGTGGATTTCGTATTCGTGGGCAGTTGTACCAATGGTCGCATCGAAGATTTCAGGGCCTTTACTTCACTTGTAAAAGGCAAACACAAAGCTGATGACGTTACTGTTTGGCTGGTACCCGGTTCGCACATTGTAGAATCTCAGATCAAAGAAGAAGGCTTACTGGATATTTTAACCGAAGCGGGCTTTACCCTGCGTCAGCCGGGCTGTTCAGCTTGTTTAGCAATGAATGACGATAAGATCCCTGCAGGAAAATACGCGGTAAGTACCTCAAACCGCAACTTTGAAGGAAGGCAAGGCCCGGGTGCACGCACTATGCTGGCCAGTCCGCTGGTAGCAGCAGCAGCAGCCATCACCGGCGTAGTTACCGACCCGAGAGAGTTAATTGAGGAATTAGTTTAATTAGTCCATAGACCATAGTTGATAGTCCATAGCAAATACAACGCTGATAAACTATCGACTATGGACCATCGACCATCAACTTAAAAAATATGGCTTACGATAAATTTAACATACTGACAAGCACCGCGGTACCGCTTCCGATAGAGAACGTGGATACCGACCAGCTGATCCCTGCCCGCTTTTTGAAAGCAACAGAACGCGTGGGCTTTGGTGATAATCTTTTCCGCGACTGGCGTTATAACGCGGACAATACACCGAAAAAAGATTTCGTGCTGAACAATCCTGCCTTTAGCGGTAAGATATTGGTTGGCGGAAAAAACTTTGGCTCCGGTTCCTCGCGTGAGCATGCTGCCTGGGCGGTTTATGACTATGGGTTCAAGTGTGTGGTATCCAGCTTTTTCGCGGATATCTTCAGGAACAACTGCTTAAACATTGGCGTGTTACCTGTACAGGTTAGCCCGGAGTTTTCTGAGAAGATATTCTCCGCTGTATTTGCTGATCCGAAAACCGAGATAGAAGTGAATTTACCGGATCAGACCATCACGCTTTTATCAACCGGCGAAAAAGAATCATTTGATATCAGCCCCTATAAAAAACACAACATGCAGAATGGCTTTGATGATATCGATTACCTGCAAAGCATAAAAGGTGAGATACAAGAATTTGCGGAAAATTTGCCGCTGTAAAAGAATCAGGAGACAGCAACCAATCATAGCCGAAACCATCACATGGAAAAGAGAAAAATAGAGATCATGGACACCACGCTTCGCGACGGAGAACAAACGTCTGGCGTGTCATTTTCTATCTCGGAAAAATTAACCATCACCCAATTATTATTAGAGGAACTGCATGTAGACCGCGTCGAGATAGCCTCTGCGCGGGTATCCGAAGGTGAGTTCAAGGCGGTGAAAGCCATTTTAAAATGGGCCGAGATCAATAACTATGCCGACCGGATCGAGGTATTGTCGTTTGTTGATAACGGCGTTTCTATTGATTGGATGTTATCCTCTGGCGTTAAAGTTCAGAACCTGCTAACCAAAGGATCACTGAACCATTTAACCCATCAGCTTAAAAAAACACCCGAACAACATTTTGCCGAAATAGCCCATGTGATCCACCTGGCACAGATCGAAAACATTGTGACCAATGTGTACCTGGAGGACTGGAGCAACGGCATGCGTAATTCGCCTGAATATGTGTTCCAGCTATTGGATTTTTTGACCAATCAGCCTGTAAAAAGGATCTTATTGCCGGACACACTGGGGATATTAACCCCGGCGGAAACCTTTGAGTTTTTAACAACCATTCGATCGAAATATCCGGATATTCATATCGATTTCCATGCCCACAATGATTACGATTTGGGTACCGCCAACGTCTTGGAAGCAGTACGGGCCGGGGTAAACGGTTTGCACCTAACCGTGAATGGAATGGGCGAACGCGCCGGCAATGCCGCCATGGCAAGTGCAGTGGCCGTCATTAATGATTTTGCCCCTGAAGTTGAACTGGCCTTAAAAGAAAACTCGATCTATAAAGTGAGCAAGCTGGTCGAAACATTTTCGGGTGTCAGGATACCGTCTAACAAGCCCATTGTTGGCGAAAATGTATTTACCCAAACCGCGGGCATCCATGCTGATGGTGATAACAAACACAATCTCTATTTCAACGACCTGCTTCCCGAGCGTTTTGGCCGTAAGCGCAATTATGCCCTCGGTAAAACATCAGGCAAAGCCAACATCGAAAAAAACCTGCAGGAACTGGGCCTTAAACTTAATGATGAAGACCTGAAGAAAGTTACTCAGCGGGTGATTGAATTGGGCGATAAAAAGGAAGTGGTGACCAAGGAGGATCTCCCCTACATCATTTCGGATGTACTGGACAGCAACCTTTACGAGGATAAAGTTGTTATCGAATCTTACGTTTTGGTGCATGCGATGGGTTTGCGCCCGTCAGCAACCATTTCTGTAAAGATAGACGGCGAGAAATTCGAAGAAAATGCCCAGGGCGACGGTCAGTTTGATGCATTTATGAATGCATTGGCTAAGGTTTACGCCAAGAAAGAAAAGCGTTTACCAAAGCTGATCGACTACGCCGTACGCATAGCCCCCGGTAGCAGCTCAGATGCCTTGTGCGAAACCATTATCACCTGGGAAAGCGACCAGAAAAAGTTCATCACCCGTGGCCTGGATTCTGATCAAACCGTATGTGCCATTAAGGCCACGCAGAAAATGCTGAACATCAACATTGAGTCCAGGACCAGCATTGTCCATGTTTTACAAACAAGTATAAAAACACAACTATAAAAATAAATGAAACTTAATATCGCTCTTTTAGCAGGAGACGGAATAGGCCCGGAAGTTATCGATCAGGCTGTTAAAGTGTCTGATGCCATAGCAAAAAAATTCAACCACGAGATCACCTGGACACCGGCTTTGACTGGCGCTGCCGCTATCGATGCAGTAGGTGAACCCTACCCGGATTCGACCCATGAGATCTGCATGGCCGCTGATGCTGTTTTGTTCGGCGCTATCGGTCACCCACGTTTTGATAACGATCCCAAAGCAAAAGTTCGCCCGGAACAGGGTTTACTGAAAATGCGCCAGAAATTGGGACTCTTCGCAAACGTTCGCCCTACATTTACCTTCCCCTCATTGATCGATAATTCGCCACTGAAAAGGGAGCGTATTGAAGGCACCGACCTGATCATCCTTCGCGAATTAACCGGCGGTATCTATTTTGGCGAAAGAGGCCGTAAAGATGACGGGAACACCGCTTTTGATACTTGTACTTACACCCGTGCGGAGGTTCAACGCCTGGCAAAATTAGGCTTTGAAATGGCCATGACTCGTGGTAAAAAATTGTGCTGCGTAGATAAAGCAAACGTGCTGGAAACATCCCGCCTGTGGCGCGAAACCGTACAGGATATGGAAAAGGATTTCCCGGAAGTAACCGTAAGCTACGAGTTTGTTGATGCCGTGGCCATGCGCCTGGTGCAATGGCCAAACAGCTATGATGTGCTGATCACCGAAAACCTTTTTGGCGATATTTTAACTGATGAAGCGTCTGTTATCTCCGGCTCTATGGGCCTGATGCCATCTGCTTCCATTGGGGTGCATACCTCGTTATTTGAACCCATCCACGGTTCTTATCCGCAGGCTGCGGGAAAAGACATTGCAAATCCCTTAGCGACCGTATTATCTGCCGCGATGATGTTTGAAGATGCCTTCGGATTAAAAGAAGAGGCAGAACTGATCAGGTCGGTTGTCAACAAGTCCTTAGCTGAAGGTATCGTAACTGAAGACCTCGCCGGAAAAAACAAAGCTTACAAAACAAGCGAGGTAGGCGATTGGTTAGCTAAGAATATTTGATATCGTGACCCATCGGGTTCAAATGTTGGTGGAAAAACCCAACCAAAAAATCGCGTGCCGTGGGTACGATACCTATACGTTGCGTACCTACGGCACGCTAAATATTCCCTAATTGGATTTCTACCAACGTTTTGCACCTATGGTGCATTTGTAAATTTTACCTTTGCACAGAATTTACCCTCAATCATTATGGCTAATGTCACATTAGATTTCAAAGCAGCTTCGCAACGTTTAAAGGACGTGGTGAAACACACCCCGCTCGAATTTAATGCAGGCCTGTCCAAAATATACGATTGCGAAATTTATCTCAAGCGCGAAGATCTGCAGATCGTGCGTTCTTACAAATTGCGCGGCGCGTTTAATATGATAAGCCAGTTGAATGAGGAGCAATTAAGCCGTGGCGTGGTTTGCGCCAGTGCGGGTAACCATGCTCAGGGAGTGGCTTATTCCTGCAAAAAATTGGGAGCGAATGGCGTAATATTCATGCCACAGATCACTCCCCGGCAAAAGATAAGGCAAACCGAAATGTTCGGCGGCGGCAATATAAAAATCATCCTGACAGGCGATACTTTTGATGATTGCCTGGAACAGGCTCTGGCCTATACTACAGCTAACCATATGACCTTTGTCCCTCCATTTGATAATTATGAAGTGATAGCCGGTCAGGGAACCGTGGGTGTTGAAATATTACAGGATCTTCCCGGTGTGGAAGTGGTTATCATACCTGTTGGCGGCGGCGGTATGGCCGCAGGCACCGGTACTTATTTAAAACAGCAAAAGCCGGGTATTATATTAGCAGGCGTTGAGCCTGAGGGCGCGCCATCCATGGTAAAAGCCTTTGAGAACAACGGCCCGGTTACTTTACCCCAAATCAACCGCTTTGTGGACGGAGCCGCGGTAAAGCGCGTTGGCGAACTCACCTACCCTATTTGTCGTGAGATACTGGACGATATGCTGCTGGTACCAGAAGGAAAAGTTTGCACCACCATACTCAAACTATATGACGAGGATGCCATCGTAGTCGAACCTGCCGGAGCATTATCCGTTGCTGTGCTTGATCTGTATAAAGACAAGATCAAAGGCAAAAAGGTAGTCTGCATTATCAGCGGTGGCAATAATGACATCGACCGCATGCAGGAGATCAAGGAAAAGTCACTGCTTTATGAAGGCTTGAAACACTATTTTATCGTACGCTTCCCACAGCGTCCAGGTGCCTTAAAGCTGTTCGTAAACCGGGTATTGGGCCCTACAGATGATATCACCCGTTTCGAGTTTATCAAAAAAACCGAAAAAGAGAATGGCCCCGCCCTGGTAGGTATCGAGCTCCGATCGGCCGAAGACTACCCTGCCCTGCTCCAGCGCATGGAAGAAAACCGTTTCGAAGTGATCGAATTGAACAGGGATCAGACTTTGTTTGAGTACCTGGTGTAACCCGCAGTTTGATTTTCAACCCGACTAAACTAAACTAACCTTGACAATCTAAATCAAAAGACCATGTCCGAAATTCATCCCAACCTGCAATCGATCCATTCATTTTTTAAGGCGTATGTTAGCAACGATTTACCATCGATCAAACAAATATTATCTCCCGATATTGAATGGATAATCCCCGGCCGTCACCCTTTAAGCGGGACCAAAGTTGGTATTGAGGAGGTATTAGCCTACTTCACTGAGCTTAATGCCTATTCATTCCAGGCCGAACCGATTGTGATGGGTATGAATGATGAATATGTAATAGACTGCCACCTTAATTGGAGCAACCGGGAAAGCGGTGAAAATATTAAAGCGATGTCATGCCTGCTGTGGAAGATCAAAGATGGAAAGATCTCTAAAGTCTATAACTTTCCGCAAGATCAGCATATGATTGACGCCTTCTTTAACAACGGCTAAAGAGCAGATAGCAGTAATCGCGATACCGGCACCGGGGGAGGGGCATATTAATATTCCAAATACCTGCCTATCTTCAAATGCACTTTATCGCCCTCAATATATTTTTCAGCCTGTCCGTTTAAGACACGGAGCGAAACGCCATTATTTTCAAGCAGCAGTTCTTCAAAAAATCCTTTGAACAGCACTTTCTTCACCGTCCAATTTTTGCGGCTCCAGCTATTGGTTACCTCTGCCCAGTCAGGGTAAAGCATCACATGGGGTTGGCGTGCCTGGATACCGCATGCAAGCGCCTCCGCCCGACTAAGCACATTACAGTTGGTAAGCAATTGTGCCGTGTATAAATGCCCCGGATTATTGTACAATTTTTTAGGGTGACCCGCTTCGATGATCTCTCCCTCTTTCAATACCAGCAACATATCGGCCATAGATAGCACTTCTGCCGGGTCGTGTGACACCATGATCACCGTCAGCCCGGTATCTTTTACGATCTGCCGGATATCTTCCTGCAAACCATCCCTAAAGGAAGTATCCACCTGGTTAAACGGTTCGTCCAACAACAGCACCTCAGGATGAGTGATCAATGCTCTTGCTATGGCCACACGCTGCCGCTCTCCGCCGCTCAGATCAGCCGCCCGGTGATTGGCCAGGTGCAGCATGTTCAATTGCTTTAATACCTGCTCTGTACGGCCTTCCTTCTCTTTCACATTGGTATTGGGCATCAGGGTAGCTACATTGTCCCAAACCTTGGCAAACAGGTTCAGGTCGTCATTATCCTGGGTCACCATCTTCATGGCGTCATGGCCGGGTATCAGTTTTATTTCCGGACCCCAAACTTTCTCCCCCTTAAATCTTACCTCGCCCTCATCCGGTGATAGCAAACCGTACAGTAATCTCAACAAGGTACTTTTCCCGCTGCCACTTGCCCCGATAATAGCCGTAACGTGCCCTGGCTCAATGGTGAGGTCAGTTTTCTTTACCCCCAACCCATCGGGAAATAGTTTGCTTAATGAAGAGGCCTGTAAGAAAGATGTGGACATTAAGGACAAAGATAGGATATAGTTGGGAAGGTTGTATTGGTTGAAATAGTTACTATACAACCACTTCAACCAATACAACCCCTTGCAACCAATAGAACTAACTCAGAACCCAAACGTCAATCCGAAGGAAAGGTTCTTCAACCCTTTCTGGTCGGGGCTGTTCTCGAACATATCGTTGGTATAATACTTGGCAAATAAGCCCCAGCCGCCGTAGCCCACGCGTACAAATCCACCATAACGTACCTTGGTAAAGTTGTAGCTGTCATCTATTTTTTGCTTGCCGTTTTCCTGGCTGATCTGTTTAACGCGGCCGTTCAGCAGCAAGCCCACATCAGGCCCGAACACAAAGTGGAAGCGGTTGCCACGATCATCTTCCTTCGTGCGCAAATCGAACGATAAAGGTATGCGCAGGTAGCTGGAAGAAAAGCGGTTCTTGCTGTAATGAATACTATCCGGGCGGTAAGTCAATTTGGGTTGATTAGGTAATATGGTAATATCCTGGCGCAGGCGTATCAATGTCCAGTCGAAACCGCCTGAAAGATATACTTTAAAACCATCGCTCAGTCTCACACCCATCTGTATCACGTCAAACCCTACATTGCTGGATTTCCACGAACGGTAATTCAGGAACTGGTTTTTGGGTGATAAGGTAAAGCTGCCATTGTCGATCAGCGTGGTCAATCCCAAATCGAATCTCGAAAATGTCAATCCGAAAGAGGCCCTGGGATAGCCGGAATGTTCCTTTTTAGGTTTGTGTCCGAACATGGCTTCGTCATCATCATTGATCCCGAAATGTACCCCCTCTTTTTTTGTTGTATCTGTGGTCGACTTTGTGGAGTCGGTTTTTGTATTCTGTGCAAACACACCGCTTGCAGCCGCACACATCATCGCGGTAATTAGTAAACGTTTCATATATATTGTGTATTAGATTGAATTAATTGTTACTTGTCCTTCTTTATTTTGATAGGCCCCATGTTCACCGCCGTAATGGTCGACTCATCATCGTCGGTATCTGTGAATTCTATCACTTTATCTTTGCGCTTATCCACCTTGGCAACCACGATATTCACCAGGTCGCCGAAGGAATGAATGCCGCGTCTTTTTACAGTTTTGGTCTGTTGAACAGCAGGAACTTCTGTCGAAGCTAAAACAGGTTTTGTGGTTACTGCTTCAACAGCATTTGTTTTTGTTGTCAATTGTGTTTCAGGCCCAGGCACAACTGCCTGTGCAATTACAGTTGGTTTTGGCGGATCCACCGCTGCTATCATTTCTGGTTCATTCGCTTTTACAGGTTTTTGATCCTCGACAATTTGTTTAGGCTGTTCTGACGTTTTAACAGGCAATGTTTCTTTTTTTATAGGTTGATGAACAACCGCTACCCTATTAATTTCAGTCGTATTTTCAGTTTGAGCTTTTTTAGTTACCGGCGCAACTACAGACGCTTCAGCATGCGGCTTAACTACAACTGGTGCTGCCTGCGTATGGGCTAAATCTACCTTACCTGAACGGCTTGGTTTAACAATTTCCTTTTTAGGGATGAATAATACAACTGCTGCAATCAGCAGGATAACGCTGGCAGCGATGCTCAGGAATGGGAAAATACTTTTCTTCCGTTTTCCGTTTAGTTCAGCATCTATGTTCTCCCACACCTGTGCCGATGGCTCCATTTCAAAACCATCTAGTTTTGAGTGGAACAGATCGTCAAATTCCTTATCCTGCATGCTCATATCTTTTTCCTCCTTGTTGAGTAATTTTCTCTTTTAATATTGTTCTTGCCCTTGAGAGCTGTGATTTAGAGGCACCTTCCGATATCCCCATGATCTCGCCTATTTCCTTATGCGAATAACCTTCAATAGCATATAAGTTAAACACCATTTTGTACCCAGGTGAAAGCTGTTGGATTAGTGCCATCAAATCTTTCGCATCCAGGTTTGATACCGCCAGCGGGCTTACTGATGGTTCGGCCCCCTCGCTCTCCATATCAACCACCTGCATCATTTTATGGTGCTTGCGGTAATATTCGATGGAGCAATGCACCATGATCCGCCGCACCCATCCCTCAAAAGACCCATCGCCCCGGTAATCATCCAGTTTATTGAAAACTTTGATAAACCCATTCTGTAGCATATCCTCGGCTTCCATCCTGTCCGTCGCATACCGCATGCAAACGCCCAGCATTTTTGAAGCAAACTGTTTGTAAAGTAATTCCTGTGATTTGCGTTCATCGGCTTTACATCGTTTTACTAATTCTTCTATCGTGTACTTGTGCTCCAAAAACATCATTTAAAGGTAAGATGAAAAGTTAGGGTAAATGGTTGCACGGGTTGTAAATTATTTTTTCTAATTTGCTGATCTGTCTATCTCATATCTCATGAAATTACTGAACCTATCACTGATCTTTATCTTATGCGCTGGCTATTCCTTTGCGCAGGTCAAAACAAATGACACTTCTATCCTCCTAAAACCCGACCGTGTTTTCGACGGGCAGCAAATGCATAAGGGCTGGTGGGTATTGGTAAAGGGAAATCATATCGCGGCGGCCGGCGAATCAAATACCATAAAAGTACCTGACCCGGTTAAAATAATTGACCTAAAAGGAATGACGCTGATGCCGGGCATGATAGAAGGGCACTCACACCTGTTCCTTCACCCTTATAACGAAACCAGTTGGAACGACCAGGTATTAACCGAAACCAGGGCCGAACGTACCGCCCGTGCCGTAGTACACGCTAAGGCGACCTTAATGGCCGGTTTTACTACCGTACGTGACCTGGGCACAGAAGGAGCCGGGTATGATGATGTGGGATTAAAGACAGCTATTGAAAAAGGCATTGTGCCCGGCCCGCGGATGATGGTAGCCACACGGGCCATAGTAGCCACGGGCAGCTATGGGCCGAAAACGTTGGTGCCTGAGGCTGATGTAATTAAAGGTGCCGAAGAGGCTGATGGTATGGATGGCATAACCCGGGTGGTTCGCTCACAGATTGGCCATGGCGCCGATGTGGTAAAAATTTATGTGGACTACCGCTGGGGCGTAAACGGAACAGCCGAGCCTACATTTACTGTGGATGAATTAAAAACCGCGGTTGCTGTAGCTAAAAGCAGCGGGAGGATTGTTGCTGTACATTCAGGTACGGAAGAGGGCATGAGGCGCGCAATAGAAGCCGGCGTTACTACAATAGAGCACGGCGATGGCGGCAACCCTGAATTATTTAAATTGATGAAGGAAAAAAACATCGCGCTTTGCCCAACAATCAATGCAACAGAAGCTATTTCGTCTTACATGGGATGGAAAAAGGGGACGGACCCTGAACCGCCGGGCGTTAAAAAGAAGCATTATATTTTTACAGAGGCCCTCAAAGCAGGTGTCACTATCTGCATGGGTGGTGATGTTGGTGTTTTTCCGCACGGCGAAAATGCCAACGAAATGATATTGATGGCCGAATACGGGATGCCTGCTTTAAATGTGCTACGCTCGGCCACTTCGGTTAACGCGTCGGTTTTCAAATTAAGAGGTGTTGGCAATGTCGGAGTAGGCTATTTGGCTGACCTTGTAGCTGTAAAAGGCAATCCGGCTGAAGATATAAAGACCGTAAAACAAGTAAAGCTGGTGATGAAGAACGGGATAATTTACAAGCAGGAGTAAAGTTTTAGACATTTCCAATGCGATCTATTCATTAAAATTCCTGATGACAGTAGGTATCAATCCTGAGGTTAGAGGAAAACAGACGAGTGTTTTGGTTGATGTGCAGGAAGTGAAATAAATACATAGGAATAAAACCTTATATTTATATATCAATTTAGATTAATGACTCCTCAAAATAATCCTAATAACTTAACTGAAATCCTTGCTGTAATTGGTGCATTTTCTTGGATTTATCCTTTAGTCGTATGGTTAAATAAAAAATTCATCAAGACTGAACTTGAAATTATTAGTCATAAAACTATTGAAATTGGATATACTTATTACGGTCCTATTATAAATATTGACCTCGCATTCTCAGCATCTAAGGATGATGCATTTATTAAAGCGATAACGATTGAACTAAACCACGAAAGTCATCAGGCCGAAAATTTCAAATGGGAATGGTTTGAAGAGAAATTGATGGAAATGATGGTTCCAGAAGGCGGGATTGTACCGTATAAACGGAATCAAAAGGCAATTGCGCTAAAGGTGCTAACAAGTACTCTTGTTGAGAAAAAAATAGGATTTCATAAACCTTTGTTTGCAAAAGCTTATTCTGAAAATTACAATTCTGTATTTCAGATCTATCAAAATTTAATAAATAAGAATATATCGCCCGACGAATTGATAAAATCCAATGAATATAATTCGTTTGAAAATTTATTCAAAAATAATTTTACTTGGAAAGTTGGAAGGTACACCGGCATTGTAACCTGTGTTGTCGCAAATAGAGGTAAAAAATTCACCAAGAAAATTGAGTTTATTTTAACTAATGCCGATATAAGAAAACTTGAAGGTAATATTAGTAAATCGATAGTTCTTATAGGAAGACATTTTGGAATATCAACATTAGATGAACCTCAATGGGATTGGGCATATCCAACAGATACCAACGCTTAACTATTTCTTCATCCTATAATACTTATATATCTTCACGCCCGACATAATGATCATTGAAAAAACAATGATGCCAACCGTGCCAAAAATCCAGCTGATCCCATCTTTAATTACAGCCAGGAAAACGATTGCAAACAGGAATATCGTAGCCACCTCGTTCCAGATACGCAGGTGAGTGGACGACCAGGTAAACAGGCCAAAGCGCATCTGCTTTATTTTACTTTGACAAATAAAATGGTAAACCAGCAGCAAGGCAACAAAACAAAGCTTGATATGCATCCAGGGTTGTTTTAACCAGCCGGGAACCAGGTAGAGCAAAGTAAGGCCAGCAGCGACCGTAAGGATCATAGACGGAACTGTGATCACATTCCAGAGCCTGCGCTCCATGATCACGAACTGGTCGGACAAAATCTTTTTATCAGGTTCAGGCTTGTCCTGCGCTTCGGTATGATAAATAAACAGGCGCACAATATAAAACAGCCCCGCCATCCAGCAGACTACAAAAATGATGTGTATGGCTAATACGTATTGGTACATACCCCTACCCCCTAAAGGGGGAATTTAAATTCTATAATATGATAACCCTCTCGCATATTCCTCCCCCTTCAGGGGGCCGGGGGGCTAATATTCTTTAATCACTTCTACCGCGTACTTCACATTATCAAACGGAATATCCGGCATAATACCGTGCCCGAGATTAAATATGAACCCATCCTCACCCTTCATACGGTCAAATAGCCGATATATTCTTTCTTTGATCACCTTTTTATCGGCATATAAAATATGCGGATCGAGGTTACCTTGCACAGCGATACCCGCAGGTAAGCGTTTCTTCATATCCAGCAGGTCAACGTTCCAGTCGATAGAAATTACATCTGGTTTAGCCTCAGCCATTAATGGCGCGAAAACCGAGCTGCCCTTGCAAAAAGATATAACCGGGATATCTTTCCGGTTTAGTTTGCTGATGATCTCCGCAATGTAACGGTGTGAAAACTCTTTGTAATCATCCCATGCCAAAGCCTGTGCCCAGCTGTCGAATATTTGCACGGCATTTACCCCGGCTGCGATCTGCAGGTTAAGGTAATCTGCTGTTACCGTGGCAATTTTTGATAACAATTGATGCGCCAGTTCCGGCTCATTGTGAAGCATCAGCTTGGTCAGTTTAAAATCCTTAGACGAGCCGCCTTCCACCAAATAGCTCATCACCGTAAAGGGTGCACCTGCAAAACCGATCAATGGAATGCTGCCATTCAGGCGTTGTTGTATCACTTTTATTGCGTCGGCAACATATTGCAGTTTATCGCCAACATCGGTTTGCAAAGCGTCCACATCCGCTTTGGTCCGAACGGGATTGGCAAATTTAGGCCCGATGTTTTGGGTAAAGCTCAGATCACCGCCCATAGCCTCGCCGGTAACCAAAATATCCGAAAATAATATGGCAGCATCTATTCCCAACAGGTCAACTGGCAACATGGTCACGTCCGCCGCGAGCTCTGGTGTTTTGCACATTTCCAAAAAGGAATATTTATTTTTTATGTCCCAGTATTCCTTCATAAAGCGGCCCGCCTGCCTCATCATCCATACCGGTGGCCGTTCTGTTTTCTCCGAAAATGCTGCTTTTATTAATAACGAATCTCTCATATATAAAAATGTAGAGACGCAAAATTTTGCGCCTCTACGGTGTTAATGTTTTCTTAATTCCTGCTTCAACCGGTCTATCACGGCTAGCATTTTGGCGGTGATCTTCTCCCTGTCTTTCAAGGCGAGCTGTAAATAGGCTTCCGCCTTGTCATACTTACCCTGCCTGATGCTTATATTGGCCACATGTACCAGTGCGGCCACGTGATCATTTACCGTACGTAAAGGGTATTGGGTAGCTAGTTCGTAATGCTGTTCTGCGGCATCGAAATCGTGCTTCTGCAAGCATATTCCGCCCATCATGTACTCATAAAAACCGCGGCGTCTTTTTGCCAGCAACTCAGGTTTTATGATTTGTTTCAGCAAAGCTTCGGTCTTGTCGTAATCTTTAAGGTGAAAGTATTTGGCAGCTAACACCAACGTCCCCTGCCTGAAATATTCTATAATGATCATCACGATCATCAGCCCGCAAAAGGCGGCCAACTGGTAAACACGCTGGTAGACAAAAAATGCAAACATCAGCGCAAACAACCCCAAAACAATTATTCGTGCCCTGTTGCTGAACATTAATTAGTGCTGGTTATCTGTAAATTTATACCCTACCCCGCGAATGGAATGAAAATAAACCGGGTTTTTAGGATCTGGTTCGAAATACTTGCGGAATGTAAGAATGAAGTTATCGATAGTGCGGGTTGAAGGGTACACGTCATAGTTCCAAACTGTTTCCAATATCTGCTCACGCGATACCGCATCATTTCTGCGTTCGATAAGCAGTTTCAGCAGCATGGTTTCCTTTTTAGTTAAAGGCGTGATGGAGCCGTCGCCATTTACCAGTTCGAATGAATTGAAGTGGATGGTTTTATCGCCGATCTTATAGCTGTTAAACTCTTTCAGTTCTTCGCCTTTGAGGCCCCTTTTCACCAGGTTATTCACCCGCAGGATCAACTCTTCCAGGTTGAAAGGTTTGGTCAGGTAATCATCCGCGCCTTTTTTTAGGCCGGCGATCTTATCCTCGTTGGTATTCTTGGCAGTCAGGAACATGATCGGTACCTCAGAGTTTTCCAGCCTGATGGTTTCTGCAACCACAAAGCCGTCCACTTCGGGCATCATCACGTCCAGGATCACGAGGTTGAAGCGCTCTTCTTTAAATTTTTGCAGCGCCTTTTTTCCGTTATTAGCGGTTGACACTTTGTACCCTTCCAGCTCCAGGTTAAGTTTTATAGCTTCCAGCAGGTGATCTTCGTCCTCGGCCAGTAAAATCCTTTTTCTATTTGGCATGTGATTAATTATTTAAGTTTTATGCAAACACCACCTCAAAAATACTACCAGTAGGGTCGTTATCCTTCACTTTTATACTGGCCTCATGTTTATCTAACACTTCCTTGACAATGTACAGCCCTAAACCTGTTCCCTTTGTATTTCTTGTATCCTCACTGCCAACGCGATAGAATTTGTCGAAAATACGGTTTTTTTCATCATCGGCTATCCCTATGCCGTGATCGGCTACTTCCAGGAAAATCTTACTATCTCTTGAATACAGCTTTACATCCACCACCTCGCACGGGCCCGAGTATTTGATCGCATTCTCAATCAGGTTGGTTACAACCGATGTGAGGGCAAATTTATCACCTGTAATCTCAATTTTGGGTTCGATCTCCGCGTTGATCAATTGTTGCGTCAGGTCACATTTATTCAACTGTAAACGGTTAACAATATTGTCAACCAATACCGACAGACTGAATTCAGCCTTAGGAAATGTATACGAACGGTTATCAATTTTTGAGGCCAGCAGCATATTTTCCACCATATCATCCAGGCGCTCGATATCCAGCAAGGATTTTCCGATGAAATCCTGAATCTGCTGTTTTGTCAGGTCCCTCTTCTGAATGGTTTGCAGCAGCAACTTAATGGATGCCAATGGCGACTTCAATTCGTGGGTGACCGAAAGCAGGAAATTCTTCTTCTGGTCCTGCAATTTTCTTTCCTTCTTGATCGATTTATGCAAGCTGATAGCACCGGTAACAAATACAATGACAAACATGCTGCCCTCGCCCAGGATCATACCGGTGCGCTGCGGCTGCAAATGTACCAGCATATAGCCCCACCAAAATAATTCGGCTACGGCATAAATGATCAATGCATAAAAAATTACAAATGGTCTTTTCATATTGCCTCTTGTTTTTTGCTGAATACAATATCTAAACTATCAAATATAGCTCGTTTTGCCTTCTCCAGGTCAACTTTATTATGGGCTGATGAAATGAAACCTACTTCATATCCCGAAGGCCCGAGATAAACGCCCCTGTTAAGCAATTCACGATGCATTTTCTTGAATTTCTCCATGCTTGCCGGATCGATCTCATCTGCCCGGCTGATCTTCTCTTTATCCGTAAAAGCAAACCAGAATATCGAACCGATGCTAAATACTTTGAATTTATAATTACGCGCCGTAGCAAAACGCTGTATCGATTCGGTAAACTCTTCTGTTTTATTGTTCAGGTCGCGATAGAAACCCATGCGCGACAGTTCCGTTAGTTGGGCTATTCCTGCTGCCATGGCAACTGGGTTACCCGATAATGTACCCGCCTGGTAAACAGAACCTACCGGCGAGATATTATCCATGATCTCGACAGATGCACCATAACACCCTACCGGTAAACCACCGCCGATGATCTTACCATAAGTGATGATATCTGGTTGAATTCCGTAGTATCCGGCAGCACCTTCAAAACCTATTCTGAAGCCCGATATCACTTCATCAAATATCAGCAGCGTTCCATTTTCAGTGCATATTTGGCGCAGGTATTGCAAATACTCTTTGTCCTGCAACAACAATCCATTATTTGCCGGGATGGGTTCAATGATGATAGCCGCAATCTGATCCCTAAATTCTTCGAACGCCTTTTGCAAAGCTTCTTTATCGTTAAGCGCGACCACGATGGTCTCATTAGCAAAAGATTTGGGCACGCCTGCTGATGAGGTCTCACCAAAAGTAACCAAACCTGAGCCTGCCTTTACCAGCAATGAATCAGTATGGCCATGATAGCAGCCTTCAAATTTTAATATCTTATCGCGTTTGGTATAACCCCTTGCTAACCTGATAGCCGACATTACGGCCTCGGTACCAGAGCTTACGAAACGTAGTTTTTTGATGAATTTATTATTCTTCAGGATCAGCTCTGCCAGTTCATTTTCCAAAGCAGTTGGCGCGCCGAATGACATTCCATTCTGCATCACCTCGATCACCTTCTCACGCACTTTAGCCGGATTATGTCCCAGGATCAGCGGCCCCCACGAGCAGCA
>Ga0105237_10000248_pt1 | contig 76402 bp, 50 predicted proteins | sample KBSC24metaG_FD_81520 | JGI IMG/M metagenome (GOLD analysis project Ga0105237, IMG submission 81520) | Corn rhizosphere microbial communities from Kellogg Biological Station, Michigan, USA - KBS C2-4 metaG | ecosystem: Host-associated > Plants > Roots > Rhizosphere > Soil | place: Michigan, USA...
GCTGAGATTCTCGGACATCGACTCCAATACGGCAATGCGTATCTGCCGCACCGATAGATGCGCGGTGTCCCTTCCCACGATCCAGGCGAGCCTTCGCCTGCCGGCCTCGAGCCCTTCCCGTTCGAGCGTATCGAACACCTCCTGCCCCTCTTGTAAAAGACTTTTATTGGCCAGCGCAAAGAATACGCCCATACTGCTCAGGATATAATACCCTGGTATCCATGAGCGGCGCAGCCCTTCCAGCAGAAAAAAGAAAAGGCCATAGACGCCCGCGCAAAGCACCAGGGTCAGGATCATTCCTTTGATGAAACGGTAAGGCCCCTTGTTCAACCTCGTCCCCTGACGAATGAGATACCCGAATGCCTTTACAGGATGCGGCCAGTTGCGGGGATCACCCAGCAACAGGTCGGCAAGATAGCCTGCCACTAAGGGGATGATCATAGTCCAGTCTGGCTGCATTGGTACAAGGCGTCGGTGAGAAGTTGATTTTCATCCGGAGTCTGACAGGCTATCCGGAAATGCTGAGTCGTAAGACCCCTGAAGTTGGCCGCATCGCGGATCAGCAGCCCATGTTGTGTTACCAGGTGTTGTTTCAGCTGAGCCGCGCTGAATGCTGCCGGTATCTCCATCAAAAAGTAATGTGTGTCGGTGTCCAGTACCCGCCATCCTGTGGCTGTCTGTAAGGCGCTGCGCCAGCTGGCGGTTGTTTCCAGCAAGGACTCCAATGGAAGGACGAACTGCTCCGGATGATGAAAAATATAAGACGCCGCGGCGATAGCCATCTGGTTTACGGACCAGGGCATCTTCAGCCTTCGTAGCTGATTGATATATCTTGTGTGTCCCAGCGCGAACCCGATACGCAGACCCGGTATCCGGCAACTCTTGGTCAGCGATCGCAGGATCAGGGCATTGGGATGATCCGCCAGTATTGGCAGGAAGCTCGATGTCTTGTTGGTGAATTCGATATACGACTCGTCAATAACGAACAGTGATTGGGCGTTGTTCCGCAGCAATTCCTGCAGCCTGTCCACCGGGAATGCCAGACCTGTAGGATTATTGGGGTTGCAAACAAATACGAGGTCTGTGGTAAACAGATCATCTTTCCTTACCGTCTCCCATGCCTGCAAGCGCACCTGTAGTCTATGCAAACGACAGGCGTCTTCATATTCTGCAAATGCCGGGGTGAGGACGGTGGCCGAGCCGCCGAAATGAGCCTGGGCAATGAGATAGATCGCTTCCGTCGCGCCATTCGTCACAAGCACCTGTTCCGGCGCCACCCCGTACGCCGCTGCCGCCTCTGCCTGTATGGTCCTTGCGTCCACTTCGGGATAGTGGGTTATCGTAGGGATCTTTGCCTGCAAATGTTGCTGCAGATCGGTGTTCAGCGCCCCGTACCAGACGTTCGAGCTAAAGTCTGCGTGGATGGGCTGTTGATATTTCCAGGCGTCATCGCCATGTCCTTCAAGCATAATTCAGTTTTTACTCCTTCACAGGTATGCGCAAACTCCTGTAGATGGCCGATATATCCACATGTTGCCGGATATGCTCCGCCAACCGGTTGTATTGTTGTTGTTTGAATTGCTGGTAATCCGACCATTGAACGGTCAACCCGCCCGCTCCTGCCTTTTCCAGCAACTGTTCGACTACCGGACGATTGTCCAGGATGCCGTGCATATAGGTACCCCAGCAGGTGGCGCTGCGGCGATACCCATCGGTCCACCCGCCGGCATCCGCAGAATAGTTAAGCGCTTGTGCCCCCCTGTTGTCCCCCTGCGGAAGCCCATCGTCCCCGGCCTCGACTACCGTTTGCCCCATATGTATCTCATAGCCTTCACACAACGGGCCTTCCGGCAACCCAAAATGAAACCGTCGCCGCACGGTCGTTTTTTCTTTTTCCAGCGTCGTATGCACCGGCAGCAGCCCAAGCCCTTGTACCGTTCGGGGTTCGCCTTCCACTCCATAAGGGTCTCCGATCGTAAGCCCCATCATCTGATATCCGCCGCAGATGCCTACTACGGGGATGCCCGCTGCTTCAGCTCGGACAATGGCCTCGTCGAGCCCCCGGCGCCGGATGTATAAAAGGTCATCGATGGTATTCTTACTGCCCGGCAGCACGATCAGTTGTGCCCCGGCGATCAATACCGGGTCGTCTGTATAGTAGACATGCAAAGGCGCCGTCTTTTCCAGCCAGAGAAAATCCGTGAAATTAGACAGGTGCGGCAGCCGGATGACAGCAATATTAAAAGCCCCGGTTTTTGCAACAGTCGCCTTTTGTTCCAACGCTACCGAATCTTCCTCTTCGATGTGGATGTCTTTATAAAATGGCAATACACCGGTAATAGGCACATCTGTCAGCTCTTCCAGCTGTCGCCGGCCTTCTTCAAAAAGACGGGCATCCCCGCGGAACTTATTGATCAGCACGCCGCGAATGAGGGCCTTCTCTTCCGGCGGCAGCAAGGCCAGCGTCCCATATACGCTGCCGAAAACCCCGCCTCTGTCAATGTCTGCAATGAGATAAACGTCAGCCTTTGCATGCAGCGCCATCCGCATATTGGTGATATCCCGTTTCCGGAGATTAAGTTCGGAAATGCTGCCTGCGCCTTCCAACACGACAGGGTTACACCGCTGAGCGAGCCGGTCATAGGCTTTTTTCACTTCCTCCCATAACATGGCACGGTCCTTACCCATGAAATAGTCGTAGGCAGACTGATTACCCGCCGGCTTGCCGTGTAACACCAATTGCGCGTTACGATCTCCGGTAGGTTTCAGCAACACCGGGTTCATATCGCTGTGACAGGGGATCCCCGCCGCTTCGGCCTGAACGGCCTGTGCCCGCCCGATCTCCAATCCCTCCGGTGTGACATAACTGTTCAGCGACATGTTCTGCGCTTTAAAAGGCGCCGGATGATACCCATCCTGCTGGAGGATCCGGCAGAAACCCGCCGTGATGACGCTTTTTCCGACATCACTGGCGGTGCCTACGAACATCAGGGGACGGAGTAAGGTTGTCATGGCTAAAATAAATAGGGAATATATTGTTCGGAGTAAATGGTGGTAGACGTTTGCAATCGCCCCAGCAATTCCGCCGCCCGGTCCGGCGGGGTCAGCAGGCCAACGATCGTACCGGAATGGGCCACCATCAGACCGGACTGCGTTTGTTGCGCCAATTGATAATATTCTGCAAACCGGGGGAGGGCTATCACCGTCTGATTGTATTCTGCGCTATAGGTGATACATTCAAAAAGGGTCTTATAGTCTCCTTTCTCCGCTGCTTGTATAAACCGGCGCAACAACCATTCGAAGAATTTTCCGCCCCCCATCGTCCAGCAACGTTGTACGTCCATGGTATCGATCTGCCGGCCGGACTCTGCGTCAAAATATAACACCGTCATTGGCGGAAGGGTGATACACCGGTCGACGAAACCCACCTGCTGTCTGAAAACAACGATGTCATTGGACAAACAGGGATCGGTAGGTTCCACGCTGGCGGCGATACGGTACAGATGTTCCGGAGAACAACCCGTTTGCAGATGATCGTTGACAACATGCAGGACGCTCAGGATGTCTGTCGAGCTGGAAGACAGCCCTTTCCCGGGGGGAATATTCGATCGCAGACGAATGGAACACCCGGCTATATTTTTGGCGCAGGTCCGCAGAAAAATGTCCAGCGCCTGCCGGGCCTTGGGCGGCAGGGCGGCAGCGCCCGGCGAGGCCCGCGGCTCAGCCCGCGACGAATGCAGATCCAGCGGCGAATGCAGATCGCCCCCCCGCGGGCCTTGCAGATCGCCCCCCGTTTGCAATATCGCCTCTGAAAAAAACAAACGCGACGGCAGCCCGCTCACCAGGAAGCTCGAGGCATCCGGCAAAAAGCCCTGCATCAGTTCGCCTATCCGGGAATATATTTTAACAGCGTATTCCATGTTTGGGACTGCAAACATAACTGATTTGACAGAATCCGTACCTTCCCTCTATGAATTCGCATTTTCTTCTCGCGGCAGCCCACAGCGGCGCAGGTAAGACCACCGTCACCCTTGGTTTGCTGAGAGCCTTGCAGCGCAAGGGTTACAGCGTGCAGCCTTTTAAATGCGGCCCCGACTATATCGACCCTATCCATCATCGTACTGCGGCAGGACGCGACAGTATCAACCTGGACCGGTTCATGATGAGCGACGATCACATCCGTTCGCTGTACGACCGCTATGGTTCCAATGCGGAGATCGCCATAACGGAAGGGGTTATGGGACTATTCGACGGAGCCCGGAAAAGGGAAGGCAGCAGCGCAGACATAGCCCAACTGCTGAAGCTGCCGGTGATCCTGGTGCTTAATGCGAAAGCAATGGCCTACTCTGCGGCGGCCCTTCTTTATGGCCTGAAGAATTTTGACACCACATTACATGTGGCCGGTGTTATTTTCAACTTTGTAGAAAGAGAGACGCATTACCGGTTACTATGCGAGGCCTGTGAAGATGTCGGTATAACCCCGCTGGGCTATTTGCCGGCAAACGATGGATTGCGCATTCCCGCACGCCACCTGGGTCTGGATACGGCCGATGCCGAAACAGCCATCAGCGCCGCCGCCGATCACATCGAAAAACATATCGATCTGCAAGTATTACTGAACGCTACGCGTGTTGATCCGCAGGATGCCTCCAAAGCCGCCCCTTCTTCCTCTTCGCGCGTGTCTCCCACAGCCGCCGCGCCCCCGATCGCTTCGCGAATGAAAGCCGCCCCCCCGGCCACCGCGGCCCCTTCCGGCCGCCAAATACTGATAGCCCGCGACGAAGCCTTTCATTTCCTATATCCCGAGAACATCCGGCGGCTGGAAGAATGGGGACAGGTATCGTATTTCAGCCCCATCCGGGATCAACATTTTCCGTGTGAACCCGACCTGCTTTATCTGCCGGGTGGATACCCGGAATTATATCTGGAAGCGCTTAGCAGCAACGCAACCATGCTACGGGAGATCAACACTTATGCCGCAGCAAACGGCCGGATCATTGCCGAATGCGGCGGTATGATGTATCTGGGCCGGAACATCGGGGATGTCTCAGGCAAGACCTGGCCGATGGCCGGCGTTCTGGATATAGCCACCAGCATGCAGCCCAAAAAATTAACACTGGGTTATCGCACCGTCCGGTTGAACGGTGAGAATATGAGAGGACACGAGTTTCACTATTCGCAACTCGCAACCACCATAGCCGACCCATCTCCCGGCCCTCCAGCCTCGGCCACATCTGCCCCAACCACCGCCGCCCCTACCCCACCCGCCCCATGCCCCCCACCCGCTAACGCTGAGATCTTCAATGCCCGCGGCGAACAAGTCCAGACACCGGTGTTCTACACCCCGCGTCTAATAGCGGCCTACACCCATTTTTACTGGGGCGAAGAATTGGGGCTGCTAAAAATCCTGCTGGACTGATCCCGGCCGACAGCTGATCCCTGCTGGACTGATCAACGTTGCCTACCCCGGCACTCCCCCGGCCCCAGACCCGGCAAGCCCACCCCCGCACTCCCCCGGCCCCTGCCCGGAACACCTAATTCAAGCTGATGCCCGCAATAGCATTTTGCAGCGCGACATCCTGCCTGTCCGGATACGCAGTGCCTTCGACGCGCAGCGTCGTAATATCCGTTATCCCGATGAACCCCAACGCAAATCTCAGATAAGGCTCTGCAAAGTCAAACGCCTTCATCGGTCCCTCGGAGTATACCCCGCCAGAAGAAACAACGATGTACACCTTTTTCCCTTTCACCAGTCCCTCCGGTCCTTTTTCCGAATAACTGAATGTAACTCCCCTCCGTACAACATGGTCAACCCAGGCCTTGAGATTGGAAGGGATTGAAAAATTATACATCGGCGCACCGATGACAAGGATGTCCGCATCCATGACCTCGGCGATAGCTTCGTTCGAACGACGGATCGCTACTTTGTCTTTTTCCGTATGTTGATCTAAAGGGGTGAAAAAACTAGCCAGGTGCGCCTCTTCCAGGTGAGGAAAATGTTTTTCGACAAGATTGACCGTTTTAACCGTGCTGCCGGGATACGCGTTATCCAGCTTGTCGAGAAGGGCCTGCGCCAGCTGAATGCTATAAGACTGAGGGCCTCTTGGACTCGAAATAATGTTTAATATCTTTTTCATGTCGGCAAAGCTACCTACCTTTACTATCCAAAGGATATCAGTATCCTTAAAGATACCAGTATCCAAAAGGATACCAATATAATAATCAAGAAGATGCCAACATCCACCAGGATCACAACACCAGCCAATAAAATGACAGCACCAACTAAGGAAACAGCCCCCGCCTCGACAAAAATCACAACATCCATCCTTCCAGGGACAGAATGCGAACCAAAGCCTTCCAGGGAAGAATGCACCCGCTCACTCGGGGCTATCCGCGATACTTTATACGTGGTAGGCGGCAAATGGAAACTGCCCATTATCACCGCCCTCTTAGACGGCCCGCTCCGATTCAAAGAACTCCAAAAAACATTGGAAGACATTACCCCCAAGATCCTTTCAAAAGAACTAAAGGACTTGGAGCTGAACGAGTTTGTCATCCGGACGGTATATGCCACGTCCCCGGTGACGGTGGAATACAAACTGACCGCCTACAGCCAATCCCTGAAGAAGGTCCTGTTCGAACTACGGGAATGGGGTCTTCAGCACCGCAAAAGACTAAAAGAATCCAGCAGGGCGCGCCGGCTCGCCAGCTAAATTTTTTTTGAACCACCTGTCCTGATTTTGTGATCTCGTTTGACAAGCTATCATTGATCATTTTAAAAAATAGCTTTATGAACCAGTTTCTCATCCTCGTCAGAGGCAAGTATCAAACCGAGTCTCCCGAGCTCATGCAACAACGCCTGGAAAAATTCGGGGAATGGGTTCAGAAAACATTGGATGGCCGTTATGTGGCCGGTGCCCCGCTGGAAAATGATGACGCCCGTCTGTTAAAGAGCAGGACGGAAGTAGTCACCGACGGCCCCTTCCTGGAATCCAAGGAAATGATCTCCGGCTACTTCATCATCAATGCCAGAGACATCGAAGAAGCGACGGACCTGACCAGCCAATGCCCGTTGATCGACCTGTATCAGCTGGAAGTACGAAAGCTTAAACCCATGTAAGTAAACATGTTTTCGCCGGGTGAAAAAGTAAAAGAATTAGTCGACCATCTTTTTCGTCATGAGGCGGGAAGGATGGTCGCTATTTTGACCCGCATCTTTGGCCTTCATAACTTCGCGCTGGCAGAAGATGTGTTACAGGATACCCTGCACCAGGCGCTCAAAGACTGGAGTCTGGGAGGGATCCCCGACAACCCGCCGGGTTGGCTGATGGTTGTCGCCAAACGAAAAGCAATCAATATTATCCGACGGGAAAAGTTTGTCCGGTCTTTTGCCGCCGACATGGACACCCTCCTCAAGTCCGAATGGACCGCATCCTATACTATGGATCAGGTATTCCTGGAAGACGAGATAAAAGACAGCCAGTTGCGGATGATCTTTACCTGTTGTCACCCTGCCCTGCCGGTAGAAGCACAGGTGGCCCTGACCTTAAAAACACTTTGCGGATTCAGCGTCGAGGAGATCAGCTCTGCCCTGCTCACCACCGAGGCGAATATCAGCAAACGTTTATACCGCGCGAAAGAAAAGATCCGCAGTGAACAAGTAGATTTCAGCGTTCCCTTTGGCTCCCACCTGCGCCAGCGGCTCGATGCCGTCCTGCTGGTCATCTACCTGCTGTTTAACGAAGGGTATAGCACCACCAGCGACAACCCCGCGATACGCAAAGACCTCTGCCTGGAAGCTTTGCGTCTGGCCATGCTGCTTACAGAGAAGCCGGTCACCAATAATTATCCTCCCGTGTATGCCTTGCTGGCACTGCTTTGCCTGCATTCGGCACGTTTTGACGCCCGCATCGACAGCGACAACAACCTGGTTATCCTGGAGGACCAGGATCGCCGGGTATGGGATAAAGAATTGATCGCCCAGGGCATCCAGTTCCTCGGACAGTCGGCCTCCGGTGACAAAACTACGGCCTATCACCTGGAAGCGGCTATTGCCGCCGAGCATTGTCTGGCCCCGGACCTGGCTTCGACCAACTGGGATAGGGTGTACAGTTATTATGCTGCGCTGGAAGAACTAAAACCGTCATCTGTCGTCAAACTCAATCTGGCCATCGTCACCGGGAAAAAAGATGGCCCCCAGGCAGCCATAGCTTTGCTGCACCAGCTGGAAGGACATAAGGCCCTGGAAAATTATTATCTGTTGTATGCGTCGCTGGGCGAGTTTTATCAGGAGGCGGGCGACATGGCCAAGGCCTGCCGTTATTTTCACCAGGCAAAGGATCTGGCAAGATCACCTGCGGTGAAACAACTGTTGGAGAAGAAGATACGGGAATGTTAACGCCCGCACAGCAGTGCTACACCCCAAAGATCACACTATCCAGGTACTCATTCCTGAATTTACCCGTCGGATCATAATGTTTACACAATTGCTGGAAGTTCCGCATTTTCGGGTATCGCGCTGCCAGCTGCTGATGCGACATGGTAAAAAGCTTACCCCAGTGTGGCCGGGCATTGAAAGGGGCCAGTTGCTTTTCTATCAGCGGCAGTAACTGTTTCACCTCGGGCCATTCCGGTTTCCAGGTGAAATGGATGGCTGTGCTGGGTTGGTTATGACAAGGGCTCATCCACAGTTGATCCGCATCGATACAACGGACTTCTGTTATCAGCAGATGCGGAGATATCTTTTCGTGTAATTGTTCGACTGCTTTTATCGCGGCATAGGAATGTTCGCGCGGAACAAAAAACTCCGATTGTAATTCCTTGCCGCTGCTGGGTGTGAAACCCATCCGAAAATGTGGCAGCCTTTCGTGCCAGGGGCCCGGTACGCCCATCTGCTCGGTGCAGTTCTCCGCCCCCATATCGCTAATGGGATGCAGGTTGCGCGTTGCCGCCCTGGCCCCAAAGAATTCGGGATGATTGCTGAAGGAGGGCGTTTTACTTTTGATCCATACTTCATTGATATTCTTATTGCGCCAGTCCGTAAACAAACTGACGCTATATCCCGTGGACATTATCTCGTCAAAATGTTTTTCCAATGCCCCCATCGGCAGATTCTCATACACATACTGCCGTATCTGATAGCTGGGCTGTATCGCCAGCGTCAGTTTTGTGACAGCCCCCAATCCGCCTAGATGAACCACCGCCAGCGGAAACTGCTCGTTGTGTCTGGATAAGGAGATCGTTTCTCCTGAAGCCGTTATGAATTCCATGCCGGTGATGGCGCTGGAAAGATTGCCATTGTGTACGCCCGAACCATGGGTCGCCGTGGCACAGCCGCCTGCTACGGAAATATGCGGCAGCGAAGCCAGATTGTGCAAGGCATATCCTTTGTCATTGAGGAAGACGGCCAGTTCGCCATAACGAACCCCCGCCTCGACCGTAACGGTATGCGCCGCCGTGTCAAGGGCCACGATCTTATTCAAGGGCGTCAGCGAAAGAAAATGATCTTTGGAATCGGCGATATTGTTAAAACAATGGCGTGTGCCCAGGACCTTTAACTTCGAATGCTTTTTTATTAATTCCCGGGCTTCTTCCGCGGAATTCGCCTTCCAGACAGAAGAAGTGCTATAGGTGTAGTTACCTGCCCAGTTTGTTATCTTATCGTTTTGTGCAAGCCCTGCCAGAGGCGTCAATGCTGAACCAGCCATCATAAAAGAGGAGAGTTTTAAAAAGGTGCGTTTATCCATATGGCGCAATTTCGCGTAGCTCAATAACCAAGGTCGTTCCCCTGGTTTTGATCCAAGTTACTTAATTTTAATTATGGTCATAAATATAATTATCCTCCTTTTCGGCCTGAGTGCAGGCGCCGGTATCACCTGGCTGATCGCGGCCCGTTTTTTCAAAGCCAGCCTGGCAGCGGAAAAAACCCGTTTTGAGGAACAACGGTCGTTCATCGAACAAGCACAACGGCAACTACGCGATAGTTTTGGCCACCTGTCTGCCGAAGCCCTGAGAAACAACAACGAATCTTTTGTGCAGATGGCCAAAACCCAGTTGGAAGAAAAGATCGTGGAGGCCCGCGGCGAATTGGGTAAAAAAGAACAGGCTATCGATGCCTTGGTCAAACCCCTGAGCATCTCCCTGGAAAAAATGGATACCAAGATACACCAGTTGGAAGCCAATCGGATCAAAGCGTATAGCGATATCTGGAACTATCTCGATCAGGTGAAGACCACCACGGAGGGATTGAAAAAAGAAACCACCAGTCTTGTAGGCGCCCTGAAGACCAGTCATACACGGGGGCGGTATGGAGAGCTGGCGCTACGACGGCTGGTCGAACATGCGGGGCTTTTTGAACATTGTGATTTTGAAGAGCAGGTCAGCGTCGAAGAAGAGACCACCGGCAGACTCAGACCCGATATGATCATCCGGCTGCCGGGGCATAAGACCCTGGTGGTAGACAGTAAGAGCCCCCTCAATGCTTATCTGCGTATGTTCGAAACCGATGACCCCGAACAACAGCGCCTTTTGCTTGGCCAGCACGTCTATGCCGTAAAAGAACATATCCGCAAGCTCAGCGCCAAAGCCTACTGGAGTCAGTTTGCCGAAGCGCCCGATTTTGTCATCCTCTACATGCACATCGAGTCCGCCTATGGCGTCGCCTTACAAGCCTGGCCCGAAATGATCGAAGAGGCGATGAAAAACAGGATCATCGTCGCCACACCCACCGTGCTCCTGTCCATCCTGTTGGGTGTAGGATATAGCTGGAATCAATTAAAGACCATGGAGAACATCGAAGCCCTCCGCGACGCAGCGGTAGAACTGCACGATCGCAGCGCCATCCTTCTCGACCACATCGCAAGCGTAGGCCGCGGACTCGCCGCGACAGTGGGGAATTACAACAAAACGGTCGGCTCGCTGGAAAGCAATTTCCTGCCCCAGGCGCGCAAGATCAACGCCCTCAGTCAGGCCTATGTGAAAAAACAAATACTGCCGGAAGTGCCGCCCGTCGAGCTGGCCATACGGCCCGTCGTAGTGATCCCGCCTCCGGCGGAGAACCCCGAAACGCCGTAAGCAAGCCAATCATTCAAATGCACCGACTATCTATTTGGACAACATTTTTGTACATTCGCGCATGCATCAAGATCCTCAGGTCCCCCGCGAAGCCATCAGCGGCTCAGCAACCGCCTCCCTATTGATGGGAATTTTCACCGCTATATGGGCAAGCGTCGCCAGTGCTGGTTTTCATGGCAGGGATTATTATGTCTCTCTATTTTTGTTCCTCCTCTTTGTGGTATTATTTATAACAAATGCCATCTTTCTTTTTAAGGCAGCCCGCAGCTATCCGGAAGCCTCATCAGCAGCAGACAAGGAAAGGAAGAAAAAAACAGGCAAATGGTTTGGTATAGTATTTGGCCTTGAAGGGATCAGCATACCCATCGCCGTCAACCTGGCAAAGTTTTTAGGTCACCCGGAACTCACCATCCCGGTAATTGCACTGGTCGTCGGACTGCATTTTTATCCCATGGCGAAGATATTTGGAAGGAAGATCGATTATTATTTGGCGACATGGGCAACCGTTATCTCGCTGGCAGGCATCTACATGGGCTTGAAAAAGATCCTCCCGGAAAATGACATCATGGCTTTTGTAGCGGTGGGGCTGGCGCTGACCACTTCCGCGTATGGGTTTTACGCGATCTTCTATGGCCGCCGACTTCTCAGGCAACCGCATCAATGATTTATTTTAACCCAAACTTCTCTTTCACCTTATTGACAAATTCAAGGGAGACATTAGCAAGCGAAGCTATTTTATCGGTTGAAAACTCGGTATTGGCCAATAAATTGTGAACAAACACTACACTACTATTCTCTCTTCCCTCGGAACGGCCTTGCTCAAGGCCTTTTTCAAGACCTTGCTCAAGACCCTCTCTCAGCCCCTCTTCTTTCGCCTCCTCTGCCTTAATCTGTACCAATTGCTCAACAATACCCATTGTATTCTTTTTATCGGTGATTTGATCAATTCGTTCCCTAAAAATACGATTTGTTTCTGGCTTTTTAAATGTTACATAATTATTCAGGAAAACTTCTATCGCCTTGATCTTACTGTCACTAAACGTCCCCTTCTCATGCAACAGCCTGGCAATCATAATTTTTTGCTCTAACAACAAAACATCAAATTCATTCTCATTCTCAATTTTTTTCAGTTCTGCCATTTTAACGACCATCAATACCATGGCAAAAGGATTATCGCTCTTCGCCAGCTGTTCATTGGTGTAATCCAAAGTAGATAATGTATTATATTGATAGATCACACGCGTTCCCAAACAATGATCTTCAAATCTATCGCGTATATTCCTTCCCGCCCGGTCAGTAAAAATGGCTATTGCTGAAACAGGCCGATCGAATTTGCATAATATCCGGTAGTAATACTGGAACATCCGCTTACTGAATCCCGGATCATTCCACCCCTGCACTTCCAGATGCAGTAACATCCATCTCTCTTCTCCATCCTTCAGATACACTTTCACCAACTTGTCCACTTCCCGGATTTGGATCGGCTTTTCTGGTCCAGGGTACATTTCTCCCAGCTCCTTGTCCAGGAATTCAACACCACGCCGGATATCCAACTCCTTATCTACTTCAGGAAAGATGAACCGCATCAAGTCCTCAAATATCTCTTCCACCATCCCCTTCCACAGAATGTCATACTGTCCCATGATACTAATTTAAATCAGGCCAATAAAAGGTTGAAGGCACAAGTTGCCCCAAGCCAATAAGCTCCGATTCAATAGTCCCAATCTTAAATGCGTAAGTAAAAAAAGCAAGGAAGAATGCAAAAATACAAGATCATTGGATGCGAAAAAAGAAAACATTGGTCCGATGAATATGCGCATAATACCCGATCTTTAAGGGAGCCTAAAGATCAGAAAACCATTTCACCTATGCGAAAATTTGCTATGCTCCTGCTCATCATCGGCGTTGCCATCGTCATCGCCTGTCTCTACGGAGTCGGCCACGACCAGGTGACCTACACCATCAGCCCGGAATACTACACCAAATTCAAATTCATCCAGTTTAATCTCGCGGACTCAGGAGCGGCCCAGCACATGACCCAGCCGCGAAGCGCCGTAGTCATGGTCGGCGTCAAAGCTACCTGGTGGATGGGGCTCTATATAGGAGCTATCCTCGGCCTTTTTGCACTCACATTCCGCAATGCTGACACGATGTTCCAATCGGCTATGCAGGCCATCGGGATCGTCCTTTTGGTCGCCATCATCACCGCGGTCATCGGTGGCCTGTACGGTCATAATGTACTCGCCCGGACAGGGGTCAACTGGTGGCTGCCTCCCAACCTGGTCGACAAACCCGCCTTTATAACAGTCGGGTCGATCCATAACCATAGTTATCTCGGCGGCGCCATCGGGCTGCTGGCCGGCATTATTTTCCTCCTTATCAAGAACGCAAGACTACGCCGGCGCGCCAGGGTCTCCGAAGAATGACTGGCTTCGGCAGCGCGCCTCCGAAGAATGACCCGCCCCGGCAGAACACAGCCAGATGAAGCATCATCCATTTTGAACCCTTTCTTTTTCTTCGCTGGCGCCATCCTCGTGCTTATTTACCTTATACGTTTTTCCAAACCGGTACGTGAAGGACAAAGTAATTACCCTGCTATCCCTTTTCAGCTTGAAATATTCCGTAGCATCCGGGAATGACGTAAGCCCCTCCATCGCCACTGTATACAGAATATCCCGATAGCTCAATTTCAGCGTACCTTTTTTATTCAATACCGACTTACTGATCCCCGCAGAAAGCTGACCGGTCGGATATAATAATTCCTGCACATCATTCCGCGCCCTGGTGGTATAACTGCCAGATAACTCGCCGCCATATCCTTTTCCAAAAGCAAGCTGATTATTGAGATTCATATTCAACTGACTGATCTCCGTCGTATAGGTATTGCCATTAAAACCTCTCAACTGTTTATGATTGAACACCGCCGTAAGATCAAGCGACCACCAGGATAAAGGCGATATATTGACAGCCGCCGAAATCCCTAAATTATATACATGCCCGACATTTCCCTGTGTATAATAAAGTATCGTCTTCGACGTATCAGACAGGAATATCTGCGAAAAATAGTTCGTAATATAACTATAGGATACCGCCGTAGTAAGAAAATTCCTGTATTGATGGCTTAGCTCAAGATTCCAGCTGTATTGCGGCAACAGGTAAGGGTTGCCTGTTTCATAAGTATACTTGTTGATAATATAATAAAAAGGATTCAGCGTTTGAAACACCGGCCGGTCTATCCGCCGGCCCGCAGTGAGGGTAAAGCTATTGGAAGAGTCGACGGCATAGGTAACAAAGCCGCTCGGAAAGAAACTCCCATAGTTACGGGTCACAGAAGAGTCCTTTTGCTGAATATTCCCCGTCTGATGCGCGGTATAGGAAGTATGTTCGTATCTTATCCCCCCCTGAAAATTAAGTTTTCCCGAACGCCCTTCATAGGAAAGATACGCTGCCCGGATATTCTCCCGGTAAACAAAATGATTGCTCCTGGCATCATCCGCGACCCATTGCCGGTTCTCGAAATTCTCATATGTTGCAGCGTTGTCCGTGTGGCTCGAAGACATTTTCACTCCCCCCTGCAAGCTCCCATCCCTGCTGGTTTTTAGCGTATAATCCACTTTTCCGGATAAGATGCTGATGGTAGTAGGAATATCATTCCTGTAAACCTCGGTGTACCCTCCCGGAACCAGCAGTTGATTATCGAACTCCTGTTTCCCATGCATGTGATAATGCAGATAGTCGAGGTCGGCAGTCAAACTTTCCGTCGCCGAAAAAGTTTGTCTGAGATTTACATTTACAGCCCCGTTCCTGAAATTGTTTTCGGGTGAACTTTGGGTCAGGATGGCGGAATCAAGCGCTCCGTCCTGCCGCAGCCAGTTTGCCGTTGAGGTGTTTTTCCCGTCGCGGTTAATGGACGTTCCCGTTAAGGCCAGGCCGACGGTGGTCTTTGGTGTCACGGAATAATCAAGACCCGTTTTCAGCGTGTTGTTAAAATATGTACCGCCGAAATAAGAAGGTTGTTCCAGCTGGGCTATGAGCGTCTTGCCCGGGTCATAATATTTTCTGAAAGCATACAGGTCGGTGAGATATTTTACGGCATTCATGCTGTAATTAAAAAAAGTACTGATCTTGCCAACGCGATAGTTCAGCACCAGGCTGTTATTATTTTTCGGGTATATCCCTTGTCCGTAAGAAGTAGTAAAACTGCCGTTAAATCCCTTGTTCTTATTCTTCTTTGTTTTGATGTTGATGATCCCCGCATTGCCGGAGGCATCGTATTTAGCTGTCGGGTTGGCGATCAATTCTATCTGGGACACCTGGGTCGAGCTCATGCTGCTGAGCAAATTATTGAGGTCATCCCCCGAAAGATACGTGGGCTTATCGTCGATGGTAACCAGGACCCCCGTTTTGCCGTTTAACGTTATTCCCCCATTTCTGTCCACCGTGACGCCTGGCGATTTTTCCAGCACCTCCAGCACCGTTGATCCCGTATTGGTTACGGAGGCCTCGACATTTACGATCGTTTTACCCTTTTTTCTTTCCACCGGATTGGTACGCCCCGTTACTGTCACTTCTTTTAAAGTGGTATGCAGTGGCTGCAATTTTACGGTATCCTTGTTTATGCTGTCTTTCCCGGATTGGCAAAATGCGCCAATAGGAAAGGTGCAAAGGAAGGTCAGGCAAAGAGTAGAGCATTTCATGCCTAAAGATCGGCCAGATTGACCAGACTTTGTGGCCGCTGAACCCTCCGAACCGCCGTTGGTCAACTGCGGGCCTCGCTGCAACGCTCTACTATCGGCGAACCACCCTTACTCCATCCGCAATCCCTTCGACGGACTGGCCACCGCGACTCTTATCGTATGAAAGATCACCGTCAGCATCGTGATCACCAGCACCGCCAGCGCCGAGAGCAGAAAGGGCGTCACCGTCAGCCCCGTATTGTAAGGGAATATTTTCAGCCAGTTGTTCATAAATATCCAGGCCACCGGGAAGGCAATAAAACAGGATATCCCCACCAACACCACAAAATTAGCCGTCATCAGCGAAATGATCTGCCCGATGCCCGCCCCCATTATCTTGCGAATGCTGATCTCTTTCTGCCGCTGTTCGGTCGTAAAGGCGATCAGCCCCAGCAGTCCGAGACAGGTGATAAGGATGGTCAGGACGGAAAAAGCCGTAAATATCTTCCCCCGCTTCTGATCAGCCGCATACTGCGAATTGAAATCCTGGTCAAGAAAAGTATATTCAAAAGGCAGTTCCGGGAAGATGGTCTTCCAGGTTTTTTCGATGCCGGCAATGGTGGCAGGAATGTCTTTGGCGCTCACCTTTATCTGGATATTAGATGCATTTGGCCGGTAGAACAACAGCAGCGGAGTGATCGGGTTGTAGAGGGATTTCTGATTAAAATCCTTCACGACTCCCACCACTTCCATATAATAGGCGGACGTATCGCCGGGGCGTTTTATCCGCTTGCCTATCGGGTTATCCCAGCCAAAATATTTCACCAGGTTTTCATTGACGATAACACTTCGAAGCGTATCGTTAAGACCATTGAAAGCCCTCCCCTTTTTGATCTGCATGCCCAATGTTTTGAAATAGTCTTCGTCAACTCCATAATTGTCCACCCCTTTATCCGTATATCCTTTGTTGGTCGGCATCGAAAACAGGTTAAAATTTATTCCCTGACCCGGTACCGCATTTGCCGAACTCACCGACAGTATCTGCCGGTTCTTCCGCAGCTCATTCTTCAGATTACTTATTTGTCCCCTTATGTCCTTATTCGCATTGGCCGCTATTGACACCACCTCCTGTTTGTCGAAACCCAGGTCCTTGTTACGCAGAAAATCCAGCTGCCTGTAAACCACCCAGGTGCAGATGAGCATCACCATGGCGATGGAAAATTGCGTCACCACCAGTATCCGGCGCAGTGTCACATTGCTGGAACCCTTCGACAGAGATCCTTTAAGAATATCGATCGGATTGAACGAGGAGAGAAAAAGAGCAGGATAGCTTCCGCCCAGCAAGCCGACTACCAGCACGATGAGCAGCAGGATCACCACGGAAGCCGGTTCGATCAGCACATGAAATGAAATGGATTTACCCGACAAGGCATTAAAGGTAGGCAGCAACAAGGCCACCAGGCCCATGCTTAACAACAAGGCAAAAAGGGTTGTCATCGTCGACTCTACAAGAAACTGGGCGATCAGCTGCGGCCTCGTAGAGCCGGTGACCTTACGGATGCCGATCTCTTTTGCCCGTCTGGCCGACCGCGCCGTAGTCAGATTCATGTAATTGATACAGGCAATGATGATCATGAACAGCGCCACGGCTGAAAAGATATAGATATAAGAGACGCTGCCCAATTCCTCCGGTTCACCCTGGAAGTCGGAATGCAGATGGATCGACGTGATAGGCTGCACCCCATAATGGATCTTGATATTGAACTGTTTGAAGATCGCAGCCATATACTTGTCGTACATAGGCAGCAATTTTTTTTCATACGCAGCAGGATCTGTATTGGACCGCAGCAGCACATACGTATAAAAGCCAAAACTTCCCCAATTGTTCGCGAAATCCTTAGCCAGCGTACTGGCCGAGATCAGCATGTTGAACCGGATATGCGAATTGAAAGGAACATCCCGGATGACAGCCGTGATCTTAAATATATCTCCACTCGCATTTTGCAGCGACTGGCCAACGATACCACTGGTCTTTCCAAAATACTTTTTTGCCAGCGACTCCGTCAGCACCATGGATTTGGGCTCCACCAGCGCATTCTTGGGATTCCCTTCCAAAAAGGCATAGGTGAATATATTAAAAAGCGTACTGTCGGCATAATACGCCTTGTCCTCGTACGAACGCAATTCCCCTCTTTTGTACATCGTCTTGTCCATCCCTACAAATCGCACAGCAGCCTCCACCTCGGGAAACTCTTTTTGCAGGGCAGGCCCCAGCGGGAATTGGGTTGCCGTCCATTTCATCGTCTCCTTTTCCGGCTCCTTGATAAAAGAGGTGATCCGGAAGATACGATCCGCCTTCTCATTATAACGGTCATAGCTGAGTTCGTCCTTGACATAGAAGATCAGGAAAAGACTAAAGGTGATGCCAATAGTCAGTCCAAGAATATTCAAAAGGCTATACCAACGGTCCCGCTTGAAGTTGCGGAGGGCGACGAGAAGGAGGTTCTTTATCATGGGCAAGAACCCCACCAGAAACATGCCGCCTCCGCAACAGATTGACTACCAAATAATTACCCTTATCTACCCGCTCGAACTGTCCGTTTTCGATACAGTCTCTGTCCGCATTGGATATCATTGAATTAAAAAAATTACTTTTGGGATATGCGTTTACTTTTTCTTGCCGCTCTCCTGCACTGCTGCACCATTTGTCTTGATACTTTCGCACAAACCCCGCAACAGCCCAACCCGGCCACAGCCAGCCCCATGCCCGCCATCCATGAAAAAAATGGTCGTCATGCTCTTTTTGTAGACGGCAGGCCCTTCTTTATACTGGGCGGCCAGGCCCATAACTCCAGCGCATGGCCTGCCATGCTGCCAAAAGTCTGGCAGGCCATCAAAGAATTGCACGCCAACACGCTGGACTGACAGGCACAGGCTGTCGCTTCACCTTCCATCCCCTTGACAAAAATGCAGGAAAGGCCTGGCAGTACCTGAAAGTCGAAGAAGGTACTTTTATCAACGGACAATTCCATGCACTCTATTGCATGCCGCTGCCGAAACCGTCAAGTCCAATAATGCGGACATCCAGTGTATCGGAACCGGACGGCCTTGAGGCCAAATCCACCCACTAGTCAATTCATTATCAGCCATTTGGATAACTGGTATCATCTTGGCCGCCCTCACCATAGGAAAACCCTTTCTATGTTTAAAAGCTATTTCACCATTGCCATTCGAAATCTTAGTAGAAATAAGGCCTTCTCGTTTATCAATATTTTCGGGCTGGCAGTCGGTCTGGCTACCTGCCTATTGATAATGCTGTATATTTTTGACGAGCTCAGTTACGACCGGCAACATACCAAGGGGGATCATATTTATCGTATCGCCTCAGTAGGCGGCAAACAGAACGATCGCTGGGCCGGCGCGCCCGGACCACTCGGTTGGACTGCCCGAAAGGAACTATCCGAAGTCGAAGAGGTGACCAGGCTCTTGACCTTTCCGGATATCAAAACGATGCTGCTCCGGTATGAGGGCGATGCGACACCAAGACAGTTCTTCGAATCCAATGGCTACTATGTTGATTCCAGCTTCTTTACCATCTTTACCTATGACTTCCTGTACGGGAAGGCGGCGACAGCCCTGAACCAACCGAATAGCATGGTCGTTTCGGAGCAGTTGGCCCTCAAATTCTTTGGACGGGCAAATCCTCTTGGCAAAGTGATGGTCATCACCACCCCTTTCGGTAAAATGAATTATACGATAGCAGGTGTTTTCGACGATAGCAGGAACAAGTCCCATATCCCGGGTAACTTTTTCCTTTCCCTGCGCAATATGGACATGGGAAAATGGGCGGAACAACAAACGAACTGGGCGACCAACAATATTTTTTACACGTATGTATTGCTGAAGGACAAAACCGATCCCCTCCTTTTTGAAAAACACCTGCAGCGATTTTTTGCCCGTCATGCCGCACCTGATCTCAAAGCCATGGGTGTTTCAAAAACGCTGTTCCTTCAGCCGGTAAAGAATATTTATCTGCATTCCGCCATCGGAGGAGAGATCGCAGCCAACGGCAATATTACTTATCTCTATATCCTGACCTCCATCGCAGCTTTTATCCTGCTTATCGCTTGCATCAATTTCATGAACCTGTCCACTGCCCGGTCCGAAAAAAGGGGGAAAGAAGTGGGTGTACGAAAAGTAATAGGAGCACAGAGAGGTTCTCTCATCCGGCAATTCCTTGGCGAATCGTTTATCATGTGTCTGCTGGCACTGATAGGAGCAATTGTGCTGGTAATAGCCTTCTTACCCTCTTTTAACAACCTCACCCATAAATACCTGCGACCGGCGGACCAACCTTCACTCATTGTATGGATCATCGGTCTGACGCTGGGAACGGGCCTATTGGCCGGTCTTTATCCAGCCTTGTATTTATCGGCCTTCAAGCCTATCTCCGTGCTCAAAGGCAAGATCATCAATAGCTTTTCGGCTAAGGCTATCCGAAAGGGACTCGTGGTATTCCAGTTTTCCATCTCCATCTGCCTGGTGCTCGGAGCATTAGTCATCTGGCAGCAATTAAGCTTCGTGAAAGATCAAGACCTGGGTTTCAACAAAGATCAACAGGTGATCCTGCCCTTGGAACTTGGCTTCGACAATTCGGAAGCGAATTATACCGCGCTCAAAAATGAATTGCTGCAAGATCCGCACATCACATCCGTTACTTGTGGATCCTCTTATCCCGGTATCACCAACATCGAAGACATGCTGTTTTACCCGGATGGCAAGACGGCCAATGACAACGTCGATATCGCTCTTTCCGCGATAGATCATGACTATCTAAAAAACCTCGGTTTCATCCTGGCGAGCGGCAGAGGATTCTCCGCCTCCCCTCATAGGGATTCAGCCAGCATCATATTAAATGAAAAGGCTGTGAATGGACTGGGATATACCCTGGACAATGCCGTGGGGAAAAACATACATTTTGATTTCAAACACCAGTTATATACATTCCGGATCATCGGGGTGGTCAAAGACTTCAATTTCGAGAGCCTTCATAGCAATATCAAGCCATTCGCTTTCACCTCCGGCGCTTTTGCCGACAAGTATAGTTACCTGATCGCCAGTTTTAAAACCACAGATTACAAAGCGCTGGTCGCAAGCCTTGGAAACATCTGGTACAAGATCAATCCCAATACTCCTTTTGAATATTCGTTCCTTGACCAGGACTTTCAGAACAATTACAAGAAAGAAGAGCTTGCCTCGCAGATCGTAGTCTATTTTACAGCCATCGCCATTTTCATTGCCTGTCTTGGCTTATTCGGGCTGACCGCCTTCTCTGCCGAACAACGCGTCAAGGAAATAGGAGTGCGAAAGGTGCTGGGAGCTTCCGTTAAGGATGTCACTATCCTACTGTCAAAGGATTTTGTAAAACTGGTCGGCCTGGCTATCCTTATTGCATCGCCGGTTGGATGGTTTATTATGAGCAAATGGTTGCAAGGGTTTGCTTACCGGACACCTATCCATTGGTGGATATTTGCCCTCGCCGGTTCGGGAGCTGTCATCATTGCCCTGGTCACGGTAAGTTTTCAGGCGATCAAAGCGGCGCTGGCCAACCCCGTAAGGAGCCTACGCGCGGAATGACCGCTATTTTTTCATTCGCCGGACAGCAGAGGCCTTAGCCGCCAACCTAAGCTCGTTCACGAAATTCGCCTCTACTTTTACCCCGGCGGGTTTCTTTGTAATTTTGCTTTTCGCAGACTTTGTAATTTTACCTTTCACAGACCTGGCAGATTTCTTTACCATAATCCTGCGAAGATAGCAATCTTGGTCCAAACTAATACCCTACGACAAAAACCCGGATCCCTTGCAGGACCCGGGCTTATCAATAATTGGTCTGAACCAAAGTGTAAAGATAAGGATATTGCCAATATTTTTAGCAAAAAATATTATTTCGTCAAAATCATTTGTCTGCTGACCACTTTCCTCCCATCCACGATCAGGGAATAAACATAAGTGCCGGACGCCAGGGTGCCGGCGGCAATGACCACCTGACCCGAACCTCTGCCACTGAGGGCTATCGTTTGTATATTCTGTCCGAGCATATCGGTGATCTGGATCTGTGCATTAGCAGCGCCGGCGGGAAGATAATAATTGATAATGGTATTGCTGTTAAAGGGATTGGGCGCGTTTTGCTTTAAGGCGGCGGCATCTCCTGCTGCCAGAGAGGAATTACCTGTTTTCAGACTGCTTAACTGGTTGCGGATATCGTCGATCTGGGATTGAAGATTATTGACCACCTGCTGCAGACTATCGTTCTGTTTGCTCAGCTGCTGCGTCGCCTTCACCAGCGGCACCACGAACTCGGAATAACGGAGACCGTAAATATCGTTGCTGTTCTTAGGCGCATCTACACCATCGAAAGTATAATTTAGCTTCTTAGCGGCCGCTTCTACGTCCTGGGCTACAAATCCGGTATGGACCACCTTTTCTCCCTGACTGGTGGCCGCCGACTCGATGGCTGACGTAGCGTCCGATCTTACGCTCTTTATGACAGCAGGGTTGGGACGCATGAATTTGTTGATACCGGTAATATCAAGGGTATAGGTCACCGGCCGCAGCTGATTGATAAATTCCAATCCGGGAACATTTTCCTGGATATTCTTTTTGAATCTCCCATCGGAGGTAACGGTGAGTGGGACAGCACAGGTAAGGGTGGACAACATAAAATTCCCAAGCACCATTTTGTTGCTGACATTGGCAAAGGAGCCGAACCCAATAGCCGTGGCATTGGAGAGATTGTTCGCTGAGACGTCTGCATCGGCGCCGATCATGATATTCTGGCTTCCGGTGATGTTGGTGATCATCGCGGCATCGCCGATCGCAATGTTAAAGCTGCCGGTTGTATTGCCGATGAGGGCACTGGTACCCAGGGCCGTATTACCAAGACCTGTAGTAGTTGCCGTAAGCGCGCTTTCACCGACTGCCGTATTCTCCACCCTGTTGTCAACGCTGGAAGTGTTAGAGCTTTTAAGGGCGGCGTATCCTACTGCCGTATTACTGCCACCGATGGCGTTAGAAAAAAGAGCCTGATAGCCCAGGGCCGTATTCGATGATCCGGTGGTACTGCTGAACAAAGATTTACTGCCAATGGCCGTATTGCCTCCTGTGCCGCCGTTCTGGTTATACATAGCGCTGTCTCCGACTGCCACCAGATTGCTGCCGTCAATATTATGAAACAACGCATAACTGCCCGTAGCGACACTGCTAAAACCCGTAGTGTTATTAAAAAGAGCCTCGAGCCCGCTGGCGACATTCGTATTGCCCGTGGTATTGCCGCCAAGCGCTCCGAAACCCGTGGCCGTATTATATCTCCCGCTTAGATTAGCCCAAAGTGTAGAAATGCCAAACGCAGAATTGCCCTCCCCGCTGGTATTATGTAAAAGAGCCCATACGCCCAGGGCAGAATTGTTGGGTCCGGTAGTATTGGCATTCAACGCCTGGAATCCAAACGCCGTATTATTAGACCCTGTGGAATTGGCGCTCAGGGCCGTGTAACCAACAGCAGTGTTCTGACTGCCCGTATTCGATAACAAAGTCTGATAGCCAAATCCGGTGCAAGCGTTACTGGCATTAAAATCGATGAGGCCGGATTTTAAATTATTGACTTTCAACAGCAGCGGCTGAGCATTGGTCGATCCAAGAAAATTAGTGGACAAAATGGAATTACCCGTCAGGGACCACTGAGCATAGGTGAAGACAAAATGCATCACCATCGCAAGCAAAAGCGTTAGTCTTTTTCTCATAAATTAGGTTTTTAAAAAATAAAGCAAAATTACAGTCACATGTATGCAGCCTACACGCGCCAGCGGAAATTCTGGCAGTTTAATTCTTTGGCATACTTAATGGACAGTAATAGTTGTTCCTCAAAAAACTAGATATATGAGTATTGAAAAAGCAATCCTTGCCGGCGGCTGTTTCTGGGGCGTGGAAGAACTGATCCGCAACCTCCCCGGAGTCACTTCCACCATTGTCGGATATACAGGTGGCGACGTGCAAAATGCCACCTATCGCAACCACGGTACACATGCCGAAGCCATTGCCATCGAATTTGACCCCACTCGCCTGTCTTATCGGCAGCTACTCGAATTTTTCTTCCAGATCCACGATCCGACCACACGTAATCGTCAGGGCAATGACAGGGGAACATCCTATCGTTCGGCTATCTTTTTTTTGAGCGAAGAGCAGAAAAAGACCGCCAATGCCCTTATTAAGGAAATGGAGGCTTCCCATATCTGGCCCGGGCCAATTGTCACCGAGGTGGTGCCCGCATCTGAATTTTGGGACGCCGAACAGGAACACCAGGCTTACCTTCAGAAACATCCCTATGGATATACCTGTCATTTTATACGCCCGGATTGGCAGCTGGATCCCGCCGGGCAGAAATCCGGCCAGTCATAGAAGCTTGCCGGCATGCATGACTTATGAAAAATGAAAAGTCTCAAAATACAGCGCCTGGATCCGCAAAAATTTCGGCTATCGAGATGAAGCTCCCCCAGGGCGGAGGCGCCATCAAGGGGTTGGGAGATTCATTCAAGGCCAATCTATTTTCCGGCGCCGGCACTTATTCCATACCACTCCCCACGACGCCGGCCCGGGGCTTTGAGCCAGCGCTAAGTCTTTCCTATAGCTCGGGGGCGGGGAACGGCCCCTTTGGATTAGGGTTTGCGCTTTCCTTGTCGAGAGTTTCGATCAACACGGGTTTGCGTATTCCCAGATATGCCGGGAAGGATGAGTTTCAGTTGGATGGGACGAGCCTGGCGGTAAAGGAAGAGAGTGCGGGTAGCCCGAACCCGCGCGTGGAGAGGTTGGATGGGGTCAATTATGTTGTTACTGCTTATCTGACGACGCCGGTGATTAATTATTCGCAAATTGAGCGTTGGCTCGATGAAGCTACTGGTGTTTGTTTCTGGAAGACGATGTCTACATCAAATGTTTGCAGCTGGTATGGAATCGATGAGAACTCGAGGATTGCCGATCCGGAAAAGGCGGATCATATATCTGAATGGCTTATCAATCACACTCTCGATTCCAAAGGGAATATGGTACGGTATAACTATGTGCGGGAGAACAATGATAATGTTCCGGCTGAAGTCTTTGAGCTAGATCGTGACTGGCGGGCCAACCGGTATATCAGTACGGTGGATTATGGCAATTATTTTACAAAGGATGGTAAAGAAGAGTTCGCCTTCCGCATGGTTTTTAATTATGGGGAAGACGGCACGCATACCTGGCCCTGCCGGCCCGACCCGTTTTCTTTTTATCACAGCGGGTTTGAGGTACGGACGTTCAGGCGGTGCCAGAAGATACAATTGGTTCATCGTTTCCCGGATGAATTAGGAAACGACCTGGTAGTAAAAGAAATGAGCCTGGAGTATGAAAATGTTCAGGCGTATACCCCCGTCAAATTTCAAGGGCCTTCTTTGCTCAGGACCATCCTGTTTAAGGGGTATCGGCAGGAACTGTCTGAGCCACAGTCTCTGCCGCCACTGCAGTTCAATTATTCCTCTTTTCGTCCGCCGGTAGCACCTTCTTTTCAGCCCCTGGAGATAGATCAGGGCACGGTTCCGGGTTATCTTGACGAAGAGGTTTTTTTACCCGTCGATCTTAACGGAGAGGGTTTGCCCGGACTGTTGTTTTGCAACAATAATATCAGCCTTTATATGGAGCCGCTTGGGGATGGGAAGTATCAAGCCCCGGTTGCAAATGGCTACTTTCCGATCTTTAAGGACCTGAAGGCAGATGGGGCGTTTTTGGCGGATATCAATGGCGACGGTTCGCTGGAGCTTGTCGTCGATTCGGGGAATGCGATCGGGTTTTATCCCAGGGATAAGGAGGGCGAATGGCGCAATTACAAGACGTTTGAAAGCCTTCCCAACGACTATCAGCATCCCCTGATGGAAAGCGTCGATCTCGATGCGGATGGACAAACGGATTTGTTGCTGCCGGGCAGAGACAGTCTGCGGGTTTATCCCTCCAAAGGGGAAAATGGCTATAGTGGACCGGTTTATGTTACCAACGACAATGGGTTTCCCCTGGCCAAAGAAGGCGGCAAACAGGAGTTGGTGAGTTATGCCGATGTGTTTGGTGACGGACTATCGCACCGCATACGGGTCAGGGATGGCTCGGTGGAGGCCTGGCCCTGTCTGGGATACGGGCGGTTTGGGAAGAAGGTGGTCCTTGGCAATGCGCCCCGGTATGGAGAGGATTTTGACGCCACCCGGATCTACCTTGCCGATGTCGATGGATCGGGAACTTCCCTTCGAGCAGTTTCTTGTCCATATCCTTACCCTTCAATAGCGCTTTTTTCGCCGCCAACACCACCCACGCAAATGGGTTATCGCTCTTTCCCAACTCCCCGTCCGAATAATCGAGAATACAAAGCGTATTGTAGTAATACTGTAGCCGGGTGTTTAAAAGCTCATATTCGTAACTGTCCGGCAATCGTTTTGCATCCGGCCCCGTAAAGCTCGCCATCGCCCCACCGGCTTCCGGTGATGGCCAAAACAAAGACAAAAGTATCGGAACATCCGCTCAGAGAAAAAAGGCCGGTCCGTCGTTAGCGGTTAGCCACTTCTGAAAACAATAAGACCGTCAGTCGTTCTTCATAAATTTGCCAACGCCTCAAAATCCCCCGCCAGCTTACCGGTCAAATTCTCAAAAACCGAAAAATATCCGGCATAAACCTTACTGTTACGAACATTAGGTTTATAAGTCTCGGTCAGCGAAACCGACCTGGACGCTTCTTCTATATTTTTAAACACCCCAATATCGGTAGCGGCCAAAAGATAAGCGCCCATGCTAACGCTGCTTGCATTTGCGCTTACCCGGACGGGGAGATTGAAAATGTCCGCGATCAGCTGAGTGCAAAAAGGAATGGAAGCAAAGCTGCCGTTGACCGAGATCTCCTTAATATTCCGGTGTTCCAGCAACATCCTTTCGATACTGTACATCTCGTAAAGGATCCCTTCGATAACAGCCCTCGCAAAATGCTTTCTCTCATGATTTATATTAACTCCAAAAAACACTCCCCTCGCCTGTGCGTTCCAGATAGGCGCCCGTTCCCCAAGCAGGTAGGGCAAGAACAGCAGCCTTTCTGCGCCGGGATCAGCCGTGGCCGCCTCCTTTATAAGATCTTCCATACAGGTCTCCAGGTCAAAGGCATTCCTGAAATCCCCGAATTGCTTCGCAAACCACTCGAAGACAACGCCCCCGCTGTTGGACGGACCGCCAGACACATAATGCTTGTCATCCAGCACATAATTGAACAATCTGCGCTTATCATCGGATAGAACTTCCTTGCCGATGACCCGCACCGCAGCACTATCCTCAATAGTGATCGTTGCCTTGTGCTGGTCCCATACACCGGCGCCCAACGTCGCGAAACAACCATCGCTGGAGCCTACCAGTATTTTCATTGCCGCAGGAACTCCCAGCGATACCCGGTATTGATTCAACAGCTTTCCGGGGCAATAATTGATAGGAACCGGCTCGGGAAGCTGATCCGCCCTGATACCAGCATATCCCAGCGCGGTCTGGTCCCATTCCTTTTTGTAGATATTCATCAGGCCGGTGGCCGAAGAAAGACTCTGATCCAGAACAATACGTCCCGTAAGCTGCTGAATAATATAACTTTTAAGGGACATGAACTTATCCGTTTGCGCAAAGACCTCCGGCTGTTGATTTTTCAACCAAACGATTTTGACCAGGGGTGACATCGGGTGAATAGGCGTACCCGTCGCTTTATAGATATCTTCAGCCATGGACGATCCCTGCAAAACGCTTGCTTCCTTTTGCCCCCTGTTGTCCGCCCAGGTTATAAGACTGCCCAGTGGTGCACCGTTCTTGTCAACGGCAAGCAGGCTGTGCATAGAAGCGCTAAAACACATAGATATTACCTTGTGCTTCTTTGAATGAATTTTTTCGTTGAGCAGGTTCTTCAATACGTACAGCATGGTTATAAAGATCTGCTCAGGATCCTGTTCGCTGTAGTCGGGATACGGATGGAAGGTAGGATAGGTACCTTTGGCGAATCCAATGATATGCCCCTGAAGGTCGAAAGCATACACCCTCACCGCATTTGTACCTAGCTCGATACTGATAATACAATCCATAATATATTATTTAGGTGTCACCTGTGTTTCTTTTTCTAAATTCACTGGGAGTATAGCCGGTAAGCTTTTTAAAAGTGGTCGAGAAATGCTGGGATGAACAAAACCCTGTGTCCAGGGCGATATCTGTGAGGTTCAAACCTGGCTTTCTTAAAAGTTTGATGGCTTCCGCAATACGTAAATTGATAAGATAGTTGGTAGGGGTAAATCCGGTATACGATTTTACCCGGACATTAAAAAGAGTGGTGCCCATGCCAACCGTCGCAGCCATTTCTTCTACCGACCATTGCCTGGCTAAATTATCGCGGAGTTTTTGTTCCAGCTGGAAAAATATCTTTGAAAAGTCCCTGCCAGGATTGGCCTCTTTTGCCAGCTCGCGGGTTATGACCACCAGCAGCTCATCCAATAGCTGATTTACCCTTGTGTGGAATGCTATTCCCTGGTTAAGCAGTTCGTTTTGCAAGGAAGCTAAGATCCGGCTGGCTTCACAGGTTTTCGACGGAGCCACAGACTTGTTCAGCAATAATATGCTTCCGATCGTGTAGCACTCGCTTTCATTAAGGCTGCTCCATTTGCCCGGAACGAATTTCGTGCGGTTAAGACTTTCAATTTTAAAGTGGATCCAGGCTAGTGCGCCAATCTCTAAAAATCCTTTCGAACTGCTGAGCTTCCGGCCCGGCAGGACCAGAACCGTATCACCAGGATACAAATGAAGGTTCTCCTCATTTACCCGCCATTCGTGCTTGCCGTCGATAATGTTATAGATACGGAAGAAGTCTACCGCCGTTTCCCTGAAGGATTCGAGGTGAATGGCATTATTTTTTTTGCACCCGGTACTTACAATATGTGGAAACAGTTGTAATTCCCGGGAACTTCCCTGTTGAAGTTCGAATAAATTCATAAGCCCCTGATTTTACATCGTCCCTCTCACAACTGCCCCGGCCTTCTTCATCAGCAGGCTAAAGAAATGCATTTTAATTGAATATTTCGTATAAAAATCAACGATGTTATAAAATGGAAGTTTTCGGCATGCTATATTACTATATTGCCGCTTCAGATAAGATGAATAGAAGTCCAACTGCCGGGGACTAAAAATAGCATTATGACATCAAATAACGGGAATTTAAGAAGTCAGGACTGGTTCGGGGGCAAGGACAAAATGGGTTTTGTACACCGGTCCTGGTTCCGCAACCAGGGTTATCCCAATGATTATTTCGAGGGAAGACCGGTCATCGGAATATGCAATACCTGGAGCGAGCTGACCCCGTGCAACGGCCATCTCAGGGAATTTGCAGACATTGTTAAACGGGGAGTATTGGACGCAGGAGGTTTCCCCCTGGAATTTCCCGTTTCATCTTTAGGGGAAACGGTAATGCGCCCTACTACCATGCTGTTCAGGAATCTGGCTAGCATGGACGTGGAAGAGAACATCCGCGCCAATCCGCTGGACGGTATCGTTTTGCTGACAGGTTGCGATAAAACCACGCCTTCTACCGTCATGGGAGCCTGCAGCGTAGACCTCCCAACCATTGTCGTGCCGGGTGGCCCGATGTTAAACGGGCGTTTCAGGGGCGAGTGCCTCGGCAGCGGGTCATTCAACTGGATGGTAAAGGAAAAAATGCTGGTGGAAAAATATACCGAAGAAGATATCCTGGAGGCGGAAATAGGCGTGGCGAGAAGCGCGGGTCACTGCATGACGATGGGCACTGCGTCTACGATGGCCTGTATGGTCGAAGCGCTGGGTCTGACGCTGCCGGGGGCGGCGGCGATCCCGGCCGTAGACTCGAGAAAAAAAGTGATGGCGCAGCTCAGCGGACGTAGGATCGTCGAAATGGTAAAGGAACACCAGCGACTGTCGACCATACTTACCCGGCAGGCCTTCGAAAATGCAATTGTCGTAAACGCAGCCGTCGGCGGCTCGACCAATTTTATCCTTCATTTGCTTGCAATAGCAGGCAGGATCGGTGTTCCGCTGGATCTCCAGGACTTCGACACCATCGGCGGAAAAATACCGCTATTGGTTAACCTGAAACCCTCGGGGAAATACCTGATGGAAGATTTTTACTATGCAGGCGGGTTGCCGGTAGTGATCAAAGAGCTAAGTGATCATCTGCACAATGACGCCATTACGGCAAATGGAAAGACCATCGGCGAGAACAATAAAAATCCGTCGTGTTTCAACCACGACGTCATCGCAACCATTGACCGTCCATTTCAGCAGGAGGCAGGCATAGTAGTACTGAAGGGAAACCTGTGCGAGAACGGCGCCATTATAAAACCGTCCGCCGCGACTAAAGCGCTCATGAAACACCGCGGCAAAGCAGTAGTATTTGAAACAATAGAAGACTATCACGCCCGCATCGACAATGACGACCTCGATATCGACGAGAACTCGGTCATTGTGCTGAAAGGGGCCGGACCGGTCGGCTATCCGGGTATGCCTGAAGTCGGGAATGTCGACCTGCCGGAAAAGCTCTTACGCAAAGGCGTCAAAGATATGATACGTATCTCTGACGGTAGAATGAGTGGCACCGCCGCCGGAACTGTAATTCTGCATGTATCTCCTGAATCCGCCATCGGCGGTATGCTGGCGCTGGTCCAAAATGGCGACATGATCGAGCTGGACGTTGCACACAGAAGACTGCATTTGGATATCAGCGATGCCGAAGCAGCCCGAAGAAGAGCGGCGTGGACAAGGCCCGCGCCGATGGCAACCAGGGGCTATGTCAGATTTTATATAGAACACGTCCAGCAGGCGAACCTCGGAGCCGATCTGGACCTGCTGCAAGGTGGCTCGGGCAGCGAGGTGACCCGCAACTTACACTGATCACCCCCGCGCATCATTCAAAGAAAGGAATACCGGGCGTCGCGTATTTTTTTAACCCTTCCAGGTTTAACTCTACGCCAATCCCGGGTTTATCGGATACCACCAGGAATCCTTTTTCGATAAAAGGCTTATCGTAGGTCACTATCTCCTTCCATTTCGGCTCTGTGTCACTCAAGGTCTGCCATTCAAGGATATGAAAGTTCGGCACCGATGCGCAGACATGAGCAGTTGCCATTGCGCCAAGAAAAGACCCTACCATATGTGGCGAAAAAGGCGTATAATACAAATTGGCCAGATTTGCTATCCGCTGACCTTCGCCCAGCCCCCCACATTTTTGCAGGTCCGGCATGATTATATCGATCGCAGCCTGTTCCAGTATACGGGTGTATCCGTAACCGAGATAAAAATTCTCCCCGCCACAAATAGGCGTACTCGTTTCCTGTGTGATGGTCTTATAGACGTCGATATTATCCGCAGGAACCGGTTCTTCCAACCACATAAGATTCAATGGCTCCATCATTTTCGCCACTTTTCTTCCGGTCGGCGCATCATACCGGCCGTGCATATCGACACAGATGTCAACATGCGGCCCGACTGCCTTGCGAACAGCGGCGATGGAATCAAACATCCTCTCCAGCTCAGCATTGCTGGCAGTCCAGTTATACCTGTCGAATTTATTTGGGTCAGTCGCCGAATCGATATCGAATTTGACGGCCGTATATCCATTTCCGACAGCTTGCATCGCCGCGTTTGCATAATCCTCCGGCTTAGGGTTCCTGACTGCGTATAATTCCGTGTCACAGTAAACCCTCACCTTGTCACGAAACTTCCCTCCCATTAACTGGTGAACGGGCAATCCCAGCGCCTTTCCGCAAAGATCCCATAAGGCGGCATCAAAAGCGCTGAGTACAGCCACATAGATACCCGATTGCGCGCCGCCAAAGAAGCCGCCCTTGCGAAACTCCTCGAAGATCCGGTTAGGGGTCAGGGGACTCCTCCCCCTCAATCTCCTCCCCAGCTGTTGAACCATATAATAAGTGCCCCCGACCGCGTCCACAGCCTCCCCGGTACCCCATATATCCTGATTGGTAAATATCTTTACAAATAATCCGCCCCCCGAATACCCGCATTTGACGTCGGTGATCTTCAGGTCGGAGGGGCTGGAGTGATGGGGCGCTCTTTCAAGCGAATTTGAAAGAGCCTGACCAAAGCCATTGCTCCAACCGGCAAATGGCGATAAGGCAGCGGCTACCGCAGCTTTTGTTATGAAAGATCTTCTTGTATTCGACATGTGATTTGTTTTTAGTTATGTTAAATCGTTTTTTACCACGTCCTCTCTTTAAGATATTCCTGTATCTCCTCCTTTCCTACCGGCAGCTCGTTGATATGATCTTTCAGCCATCTCGAAAAATCCTTTTCGATCTCGTCTGTCCATCGGGCGTCTATCTGCCCGGCCGTATACTTCCCTTCTCTCAGACGCAGGTGGCCGAACTGATCGCGCAAACGCACGATCTCCGACGTCTTAACGACCCGCTCGGCCAGTTGCGGAGGAATAAAAACTACCACGCCGGTTTTACCAAGGACGACATCTCCGGGCATCACGGTCACCGTCCTTATACGCGTAGGGCGGTTGATGCCCGCGATCATTGTCGTCAGGTCCTGATTTTTCCCCGTGCCGGGATTATGGTAAGACGGGTCATAGCTGGTATAGAACGATGTGAATCCCCCTATCTCCTTCAGCCCCTCCAGATCCCTGATAGCGCCATCATACACAATTCCGTTTCCGGTCTTTGCATAGATCGCATTGCCCACATTGTCGCCAATAGTCGGCCCGTTCCTTTTGGCTCCGAACTGGTCGGCCACGTATACATCGCCTTTCACCAAAATTTCTACCGCCCAGACATTCTGAGCCCTTCTCCCCTCCTTTTTACCCAATGAGTCGATCGCTTTCCAGACATCGGGACGGCCGGGCAGAAAAGTGGCCGTTACGGCACGGCCGACCAACACGCTGTCGGGATTGATTATCTGCCAGCCATCTGCCACCTGGTAACCGTAGCCGGCATTCTTCATCGTAGCCCAGGCTTCTTCCACGCTAACCGACCTCATTCTGCGGATAATGTCGTCACTTACCCTGGGTCTCCCGTCAGGGAATCGCTCCCCCTTCCATTCCGGAGTCAGCGCGATCAATTCTTCTTTACTGATCTGTACCTGCTGGCTCTTAGAGGAAACGCAGATGCATAGGGCAATGACAAGAGAAAACAAATATCTGGACATGGCATTAAGATTATATCAGAATTCGCGGATGCGTCCGGGCAACGTCCATAAAGGAATGAAATATATTCCAGAAACATTTACACTATTCAACAAAGTTCCATAGTGGAAGTTTTTTGTCTGAATGACACTTATTTTGCACTGGCGCATCACTCCAAAACGACTTGCAATATGAAAAAACATCGCCCCACCAACTACCAGCAGTACCTGATCAGTTATCTGTTATCTTTTCTTCTCCTCGCCCTCTCCGTCAGGGCACAGGCCCAGACGGTTACGGGGACAGTCCTGGATGATGAAAAAAAGCCTGTTGCCGGCGCAACAGTCGCAATAAAAGGTACGTCCAGATCCGCAATCACCAATAATGCCGGGCGTTTCAGCATTGCAGGCGCAGCCAACGACATCGTCGTCATAAGCCATATCGGCTTTGCGACAATAGAAACAGCCATTGAAGGAAGAACCGACATTACAATAGATCTGACAAGAGGCATTCGCAAAGACCTCGACGTTATAATTGTAACGGCGCTTGGTATTAAAAGACAGGAAAGGAAATTAGGATATGCGGCAACGTCGGTAAAAACAGACGAACTTATTACGAACAGGACGACGAATATCGGAGAATCCCTCGAAGGAAGAGTGGCAGGGCTGAATATTACGCCTCCGGCTGCCGGCGCCGGCTCCAGTACACAGATACGCCTGCGTGGCCAGGTCGGATTCTCCGGATCGACCAACTCGCCGCTTATCGTAGTCAACGGCCTTCCCATGGACCAGGGCTCAAGAGGCGCCGACGGAGGCGGCAATCAGCGCGACCAGGGAGACAATCTGCAGGTGGTCAACCCGGACGACATTGAAAGCATGACCGTACTGAAAGGATCGACCGCCTCCGCATTATATGGATCAAGGGCGGCAGCCGGCGCAATTATCATCACAACAAAATCGGGTTCGAAAAATTCCGGGATAGGAGTTGAATACACATCCAGCTATACGCTGCAAAGGGCGCTGAATTATATGGATCAGTTCCAGACCGTATACGGAGAGGGTACGGGCGGACAAAGGCCGGCCTCACAGGCATCAGCAGCCGGCAACGGTCAGTTTGGGTGGGGCGCCAGACTGGACGGCGCACCGACACCCATCTTCGATGGCTCCCTTCAGCCCTACTCTGCCTACCAAAACAGGCTTTTCGATTACCTGCAGACAGGGGCCAATTTCACCAATACCATTGCCTTGTCCGGCGGAGGTGCAAAAGGCAGTTTCCGGGTCTCGTTTTCGAATTCGGATGCAAAGGGTATAGAACCCAGAGACGAATACAAAAAGAAGATATTCAACTTAGGGTTCAACCAGAACATCACCGAAAAACTCAAACTAGCCGTAAATATCAACTGGGCAAACGAGATTCAAAGCAACCCGCCACAGGTAGGCACACAGGGCGCGGGTTCTGTCAACTTCTTTACAAGGCTGGCGATCTCCACTCCTACATCGGCACTCAAAAACAGCGCCGTCAATGCTGCCAATGGGACGGAAATGCAGACCTCAGGGTTTCAGGGCACAGTGCTCAATCCTTATTACGCCAATCAGGCCGGTCAGAATTGGGTAAACAACAGGGACAGGATACTGGGGACCGCTACAATACGATACGACTTTACGGATTGGTTATTCCTCCAGGGCAGATACAACTACAACTATTCGGTCAACAATAACGAATTTCATATACCGTACGGTGTCGGCACCAGCGTACCGACTAACGCCGATGGCACCTATAAAGGCTCCTACAGCATATCTCAGGGCAAGAACACCGAAGTCAATGCGGACTTCCTGGTGGGCGCAAGCAAAGAGTTCAAAAAATTCTCATTCGACGTGAGCGCCGGTGGCAACACATTCACTTCTGAAGGCAATAACCTGACTGGCACCTCCGCCAATTTTGTTGTAAAAGATCTCTATTCGATCGCAAATGGCAATGTTAAGACCCAGACTTATACCTATGGAAAAAGCCGGGTAAATTCGCTGTATGGCCTGGCGGAAGTAGGATTCAAACGCCTCTTATATATAAATGTTACAGGCAGGGAAGACTGGTTCTCTGTCTACAATCCCCGCAACAACCATGTTTTTTACCCATCGATATCCGGAAGCTTCATATTCTCCCAATTGCTGCCGGACCTGGCCTGGCTGAACTTTGGGAAACTGAGGGTTGCGGGATCGAAGACAGGCAGCGCCAACGGCGTCAGCAATTACGAAGGGCTCCTGAACTATACCATCTCGCCGAATCCATTTAACGGGCAGGTTACAGCAACCATCACCGGGTCGAATGCGCCGAATGCATCGCTAACTCCATTCAAAGCCGATGAAAAAGAAATAGGCCTGGAATTGCGAATGTTCAACAACCGGCTGCACGTTGACGTATCGGCCTTCAAAAAAGTAACTACCGACCAGGTGTTGTCGGTCACCCTTTCCAACACATCCGGATATACCAACTCCAAAGCCAATCTCGCGTCTTTGAGGAACAGCGGTCTGGAGACCCTTCTTGAATTTACGCCAATCAGGACCACCCGATTCAGCTGGACCAGCTCTTGGAATAATTCATACCTCTCCACAAAAGTCCTTGCTATTTCACCGGGCGTCAATGACTTCCTTTTACTCTACTTTAACGGCACGGGCAACGAGTTCCTCGGGCAAATACATTATACGACCGGACTACCGATGAACCAGCTGTATACAAGAACATACCTCAGGGACGCTAAAAACAATATCCTGGTCAGTCCCACCGGTCGTCTGCTTGCAACGCCGGATTACAGACCCGTAGGCAGCGCCATACCCAAATTCACAGGCGGATGGACCAACTATTTTACATACAGGAACCTCAGTCTGGGGGTATTCATAGACTACAAATTCGGTGGAAAGGTTATGTCCTCCACTGCCCTGAACACGCTGAGACAAGGGCTGTCAAAAGCTTCCCTGGTGGGTCGACGGGACGGAGAGAACGGAATCGTGTTTCCGGGCATCAACCAGGCCACCGGTCAGCCGAATACAGTTGCGGTCACCGATCTGCAGGGATTCTATGCCGATTACCGGAACCTTCAGATCGGTGACCCGTTCGTATTCAAATCGGATTTCGTCAAACTGAGAAGTATTTCGGTCACCTACAACTTCAACGACCTGATGAAGAAAGCCAGCTACCTTAAATTCTGCAAGGGGCTTAGCCTGTCAGGGTCCGTCCGCAACGTAGCTATACTTCATAAGGATCTTCCAGGTCTTGACCCTGAAGCAATCCAGTCGTCAGGAGACATCAGAACAGGCTATGAGAATTCATCATTGCCGACGACACGCAGTTTCAACCTAAGTCTAAATGTAAAGTTCTAATTATGAAAAAGAAACTCAACATATCTATCTTTATCGGCGTCGTCCTCATTTCAGCCGGATGCCACAAGAATTTCGTAAAGATAAACACGGACCCTTATGCCGTAACGACCATCGATCCGTCGCTGTTGTTTGCAGGCGCAGAACGTACCTTTACCGGAGCAGGCTGGGAGACAGAAAATACCATCGTTCAGCAATTTGTAAACCCCTTCAACGCCGGCGCGACCCTTGGTCCTAATTTCAATGCGGACATAGACAATTTCAATAACGGCAGATGGGACGCCTCCTACACCGGCTCGGCGCCGCTGAACAACCCCGTCACCGGCGGCATCAAAAGCCTCGTCCAGGCCATGACGATACTGAAAGCTAATACAAGCTCGGTCAATCTTCTCAGCATGATCCGGATATGGAAGGCCCAGGCCTTTATGGGACTCGTAGACGAATACGGGAACGTCCCTTATTTCGATGCGGGAAAGGCGTATACCGACGGCATTTTTTACCCAAAATATGACGACGCTGCCGCAATCTATGCCGACCTCGAAAAAGAGATCAGGGAGGCCACCACGGCCCTGAATCCGGCGGGCGACTACGTTTCCGCCGACCTGTTCTTTGGAAAAAATGCAGCTGTGTCTGTCACCTCGGCTGCAACCCAGGTCGCAAAATGGAAGAAGGTAGGCTACTCCCTGCTGCTGAGGCTGGGAATGCGTTATTCAAAGATCAATGCCGCGAAGGCCCAGGCGCTGGCAGCAGAAGCTTTTAACGGAGGGGTAATGACATCCAACGCGGACAATGTATACGTAAAATATGACGGCACCGTGGCGACCAATGTTTTGAACGTTGGTCTGGTCAATAACAATCCACGTTTTTATTATGCGGCAGAACCTTTTGTCAACCAGCTAAAGGCAACCAACGACCCCCGTAGCCCATTTATCGTCGCGAAATTCGCCGACCCCAATAACCCGCTGGCGGACCCCAATCCCGACCTTGCCATTGCCGATCAGTATGGCGCTCCCGTGGGGGTTATCAGTGATGCGCTTGCGAATCCTCCATACCGCGGCACAAGAGGCGGCGGTTATAATTATTCTCAACTCAACGTAAAATGCGTTGCATCCCAAACGGCTCCCACTTTTTGGGTCACCTATTCCCAAACTTCACTGCTGCTGGCTGAGGCCGCAAAAAAAGGATGGATACCCGGCGGTGACGCTGTAGCACAAACCTATTATGAGAATGGGATCACAGCCGATATGGATACCTATTCGATTTATCCAAATGGAGGCGCCATTTCCGCGTCTGCCAAAACGGCCTACCTCACCGATCCCGCGGTTGCCTATAACGCGACCGACGCGCTCCAGCTGATCAATACCCAGTATTGGATAGCCAGCCTGACCAATGGAACGGAAGCCTGGTGCAATTTCCGGAGGAGCGGCTATCCTGCACTGAGCCCAAATTTGTCGAATAACAACCTTGGCGGCGGATTCATTCACAGGCTCTCCTACCCTGACTACGAACTATCCAATAACAAGGCCAACTACCTTGCGGCAGTCCAGACAATGGGAGGACAGGATAATCTAACGACAAGGGTATTCTGGGACAAGTAAATCTTTAATCCATCAATACAAAAACACGATCAATGAAACTTAGCCGGATCCTTTTATTCTCCATGGCCGCACTGGCAGCCAATGTCTGCCTGGCCCAGGATATTAAAGACGATTTCAAACCATCGGCCCTAAACCAGCCGGGACAGCAATACCCGCAAGTCAACTCCCAGGGCTATGCCCGGTTCAAAATAGCTGCGCCAAAGGCGGACAGCGTCCGGGTAAGCCTCGGCCTCGGCGGCAAAGGCGGCACTCTCCTTACAAAGGGAGAGGATGGCTTCTTCACAGGCACTACCGGAGGTCCGATGGACGAAGGTTTTCACTACTACCACATCACCATCGACGGCGGCATCTTCAACGACCCCGGCACACTCAACTTCTATGGATCGACCCGCTGGGAAAGCGGCATCGAGATCCCGGCACACGACCAGGATTTTTACGCCCTGAAAGACGTGCCCCACGGAAATGTCGTTCAGGTGCTCTTTCCTTCCAGATCCACCAATACCTCCCGCAGGGCATTTGTGTATACCCCGCCGGACTACAGCAGGAACGAGAACAAACGTTACCCCGTCCTATATCTCCAGCATGGCTGGGGTGAAGACGAGACCGCATGGAGCAACCAGGGCCATGCCAACCTCATCATGGATAATCTCATCGCCGACGGAAAGATCAAACCCTTCATCATCGTAATGACCTACGGCATTACAAACCAACTAAGATTTGGCCACATGAAGGAATTCAAAATTGACACATTTCAAACAGTCCTCACTGAGGAACTGATCCCCTATGTGGACGCGCATTTCCGCACACTGGCCAACCGCCAGAACAGGGCCATGGCAGGCCTTTCCATGGGCGGCATGGAAACGCATACCATAACGCTGAACAAACCGGACATCTTCTCCCAATACGCCTTACTGAGCGGCGGCATTTATTCACCCGAAGAGCTCAAAGACAAATCCAAACCCAATCTCATCTTTATCAGCTGCGGCAGCCGGGAAAATGCCGACCGCGTCCGGCAGGCGGCAGACGCGCTCAAACAGGCGGGCTATAACACGGTCTCTTTCGTGTCGGAGAACACAGCACACGAGTTCCTCACCTGGCGACGCAGCCTCTACCAGCTGGCGCCGCTGCTGTTCCAAAATAAATAGCTCACGAGCTATACACCGCACTTAAAGGGGAGCATACGAGGCTCCCCTTTCACTTTATATAATCAAACCGCAGTTTGCAAAAAACAATTATTGGCAGAATCCACCCTTTAAATGTCGCATATGCACCCTTAAAAAATCTATTTTATGTGCAATCTTTGCCTTGTAAACGAAACAATAAACTGAAAAAAACAAATTATATGTCAAACAACAGCGTGTCATTACACAGAGTGTTCACAGCATCTCCCGAAAAGGTTTTCCGGGCATTTTCCGAACCCAATGCAATAGCATCCTGGTTACCACCTTATGGGTTTTTATGTACAGTGCACAAAATGGACTTTAAAGAAGGCGGCGACCACAAAATGTCTTTTACTAATTTCTCTTCAGGTAACAGCCATTCCTTTGGAGGGAAATACGTAGAGATAAAACCCAACGAGTTTCTGAAATACACTGACAAATTTGATGATCCGAATTTACCTGGCGAAATGATCGTTTGCGTTTATCTAAAGCAAGTTTCCTGCGGCACAGAATTGAAAATAACACAGGAAGGAATACCGTCCGTTATTCCTGCGGAAATGTGTTATTTGGGATGGCAGGAATCGTTGGACAAGCTTAAAAAGTTGGTAGAACCAGTGATTCCGGATTGATGAAATTAAAACCTAACACAAGTCATTAGTTCGATGTTCCCGGAAAAACTTAACAGTATCCGGCTTATCAAATTTAAACATCATGAAGCTTCTTCTGACTTCCAGCGGTATTAGCAACAATAGCATTCACAATGCGCTGCTTGACCTTTTGGGTAAACCCATCGCCGAATGTAATGCGCTGTTCATTCCGACAGCGATCTATCCTCATCCTAATGGTGCTAATATGGCATGGCAGGCCATCTGTGGAAAAAACAAATCGCCGTTCTGCCAGCTGGGTTGGAAATCTTTAGGTGTGCTGGAGCTCACTGCACTTCCCTCTATTAAAAAAGAAATTTGGATCACGGACATCCAAGGCGCCGACGTACTGCTGGTTTGGGGTGGTGATGTCTTGTATCTATCCTATTGGATGCAGCAGTCCGGACTGACGGACTTATTGCCATCACTGCTACATAAGATAGTTTATGTGGGAGTGAGCGCCGGAAGCATGGCTGTAAGCGCCACCATCGGTGAGACTTATAGGACATACCCGGGCGGAAGTATTAAAGCGCTAACATCGGAGAATATCGTATTCTCCACGCCCCAGGGAGAAATAAGCAAGTTCTTTTTTACGGCTCAGGGAGCGGGATTGGTTGACTTTGCGTTGATCCCACACTTTGAGAATGAGAATTTCCCGGACACTTCCAGGACTAACGCAGAAAAATGGGCGGCGAAGTTACCAGTACCTGTATACGCTATTGACGATCAAACCGCGATCAAAGTGGTCGACGGCACTGTTGAAGTCATTTCCGAGGGCAGATGGAAACTGTTTACGCCCTGATGGAGGAGCAAGTGTCACCCTCATAGAACGGAAATTTTTACAGATTTCAGATCCTTATCCGCCGAACTGCTGCCATATAATATCTCGTACTCGCCTGGACTCGTCCGCATCGTCCCGCTGTCCCGGTCAAAGAACAGGAAAGCTTCCGCGTCCAGCGTAATAGCCACCTCCTCACGCCCCCCCGCTGCCAGCATCACCCTGCGGAAACCGCGCAGCGTTTTTAAGGCACCGGCCGTATCTCCCACTTTCCGTATATAGACCTGCAGTATCTCCGTCCCCTTACGGCTACCCGTATTCGCAACCGGGACGGTCAGGGTCACCGATCCATTCCGTTGCATCTGTGCGCCGGACAGCTGTCCCTCGCCGATGGAAAACGTCGTATAGCTCATACCAAATCCAAAGGGGAACAGCGGATCATTCATATAGCGATACGTCCGCCCTTTCATCGAATAGTCGTCGAAACCCGGCAGCTGGCCGGTATTCTTATAAAAGCTTACGGGCAGCTTGCCGGAAGGATCATAGTCCCCCACCAGCACGTCCGCCAGGGCTTCACCCCCCTTTTCTCCGCCATACCAGACCTGCAGAATAGCATCGCAGCTCTCCGTCTCCGGCACAAGCCCGATGGCCGATCCGGAAAAGTCGGCAAAGACTATCTTCTTACCGGCCCCCCTCAGGGCCTTCAGACAATTGCGCTGGACGGCCGGCAGTTCGATATCCGTCCGGTCGCCGCCCTTAAAGCCAGGCAGGTCGATCGGCATTTCTTCGCCCTCCAGCCTGGCAGAGATGCCCCCGGCAAAGACGACCAGGTCCACATCCTTCAATTTATTGATCAGCGCGTCATAGCTGACGGGCACCTCCCAGCCATAGTCGACCTTGAGGTTGGCCGTCCAGTTCTGCAGCTGCGCATAGTCGATCTCGATCCGGTATTCCTTGCCCGCCTCCACGGCCAGGGGTACCCGCGTAGGTACCGACCGCCAGGTCCCGAACCGTTTCAGCGAAGCGCCATTCACCTTCAGCTCGAGCGCCCCCGTCGCTTCCACCCGGAACACCAGCTGTCCGCTCTTCGCCGGCCTGAACACCGTCTCATACCTGGCAGAAAAGCCCTGCAGCGGAATACCCGTGGCAAAGGGATGCTGCCCCGCCGTTGTCAAAGCCATCGGTGAGACGACCTGCTCCGTCACCACCGGCGCACCCTCCCGGGTACGGTTATTCCAATACGAAGCCTTTATCCCCTGATGGCCCCCGGCCGACGACTGCCCGATCATACTCTCGGTGACCACGTCCTCGGCCAGGTCACAGGCCCGGTCATATATAATTTCCGCGTTAGGCAGCTTCGCCCGGATGCCCGCCAGCAGCGTCACCGTATGAACAGGCGTCCCGTTATAGTTCCCCCATAGGACCGGCTCGTCATTCGCATTCGGCCCGATCACGGCCACATTTCGCAGCTTTTTCGAAAGCGGCAATATCCCTCCCCTGTTTTGCAGCAGCGTCATGGATTCCTGTGCCATCTCCAGCGCCAGCCGCTGGTGCTCCGGCGAGTTCACCACCGACATCGGTAGCTTCGACCACGACACGATCGAATCCGGGTCCATCTCTCCCAGCTCGAACCGGCCGGCCATCGCCCGCATCAGGTGAAGATCGACTTCCTTTTCGCTGATCAGTCCGCGGTGCACGGCGTCCGGCAGGCTCTTGAATGCATAATTATAGCCGCATTCCACATCTGTACCGGCCGTGGTGCCTTTCGCCGCAGCATGGGCCGCGTCCGACGATACCTTATGGCTCTGCCAGAAGTCCGAGATCGCCCCGCAGTCCGACACCACCATATATTTGAATCCCCACTGATCCCTCAGAATATCCTGCAGAAGCCGGTTATTCCCGCAGCAGGGTTCGTCGTCCAGCCGCTGGTAGGCGCACATCACCTCGCGTACATCCGCCTTCGTCACCAGTGCTTTGAAGGCCGGCAAATACGTCTCCCACAAATCGCGCGGATCCACCTGGTATAAATTCATTTCATGTCTTTCCGGCTCAGGACCCGAGTGCACGGCATAATGCTTGGCGCAGGCATATAATTTACGGTATTTGCTATCCGATGGCCCCTGCAACCCCCGTACAACAGCCATGCCCATCCGCGAAGTTAGATAAGGGTCCTCGCCATAGGTCTCCTGGCCCCGTCCCCACCTCGGATCACGGAAGATATTGATATTGGGCGTCCATACCGAAAGGCTAAGGAAACGCTTGTTGTCCAGCCCCCGCCGCCGCGCATCGTTATATTTCGCCCTGACCTCGTCCGATACCGCATCAAAAACGCGGAAAAGCAGGCTGTCGTCAAAAGACGCCGCCATGCCGATCGGCTCAGGAAAGACGGTCACGTTCCCGTTATTGGCAAGCCCGTGCAGCGCCTCGCTCCACCAGTTGAATTTCCTGATCCCCAGGTGCGGCACCGCCGACGCTTCATCCAACATGAGAGAAGCCTTCTCCTCCAGCGTCAGCCGGCTCACAAGGTCTTTCGCCCGCTGCTGCGGACTCAGCGACGGGTCCTGGTAAGGCAGTTGCTGCGCCGAACAAGGCGCGACGGCAAGAACCACGATCAATCCCGAAAAAAATCGATTCAATTGCATAAAAATTTTTATTTGGATAAAAAGGTATAGGTTGCCCCCGCCCGCGTAACAATATCATAAAGCATCATGTGCTTCAGTTCAGGTGCGGCAAGCTTCGCCTCCGGCGAGACTACCGCAGCCGGCGTCGCCTCAGTCTGATAAAAAGGATTCGGATTCACTCCCGTCGCGGTCTTCAGAATACCTCCCCGAACCACCAGCTCATTCGGCGTCCGCAGCCGCAGGTTGCCTCCCAGCCTCGAGAGGATCACCACCTTCACAAGCCGCCCATCCTTCCATTCGAGGTCAGCGACCTCAAACCCGCCACGCGCGCGCAGACCACGGATGCTACCCGTCGGCCAGGCACCCGGGAGAGCCGGCAGCAGGAACAGCGCCCCGTCCGCACTCTGCATGAACATTTCCGTGATCCCCGAGGTACAACCGAAATTGCCGTCGATCTGGAACGGCGGATGGGCATCGAACAAATTGGTATAGGTCCCTCCACCCTCAGGATTGACCCCCAAAGGCGACAGCTGTGTCTGTATCAGCCTGTAGGCATGATTCCCATCCAGCATACGAGCCCACCAGTTCACCTTCCACCCCATGCTCCACCCGGTCGATACATCGCCCCGCTGAACAAGAGTATTCCTGGCCGCCGCATATAGCTCGGGAGTCCGGAAAGGCGATATCTGGTTGGAAGGGAACAGACCGTACAAATGAGAGATGTGCCGGTGATGGTCATTCGGATCGTCCACGTCCTCCAGCCATTCCTGCAATTGACCATACTTGCCGATATGCATCGGCGGCAGCTTATCCCTTAGCATCACCAGCGTATCTATAAAAGTATCATGACGGTGCAGCACATCCGCCGCCCGTATCACGGTGCTGAATATATCGAAGACCATCTGGTTATCCATCGTCGTCCCCGCATCGAGAGAAGAGCCGCCGTGCGCCCCCGGAGCATTCTCAGGTGACGTTCCAGGGTTGATCACCTTCCAGTGGTTCCGCGGGTCCTCGACCAGATCGTCCACATAGAACATCGCTGCCCCCTTCATTACGGGAAATACAGACGCGAGATAAGCCTTGTCCCCATTGTAGAGAAAGTGTTCCCACAGATGCTGGCTGGTCCATGCCCCGCCATCGCTCCAGATACCCCAGAATACGCCGTCCACCGGTCCCGTGCTCCGCCAGATATCCGTGTTGTGGTGCGCCATCCAGCCCCGCGCACCATACATCACCCGCGCCGTCTGTTGCCCGGTGACGGAAAGTTCCCGCACCATCTGAAGAAATGGTTGGTGCATCTCCGCAAGATTGGTCTTCTCTGCCGGCCAATAGTTCATCTCTGCGTTGATGTTCAACGTATACTTGCTATCCCACGGCGGGAACAGCCTGTCGTTCCATATCCCCTGCAGATTCGCCGGTTGTCCCCCCGGCTGCGAAGAAGAGATCAGCAGATATCGACCATACTGATAATACAGTGCCGCAAAAGAAGGATCATTCACATTCCGGAAATTGCGAAGCCTTTCATCCGTAGACAGGCTGTCGTTGAAAGAACTCCCCAGGTCCAGCTCCACCCGGTCGAAATACCGGCGGAAAGCCGCTTCATGCGCCTTCCTGATCTCCTCAAAACCCCTGGGCCAGGCCCTGACCAAAAAGTCCTCTGCCTTCGCGTGCGGATCTCCACCAAGGGTATGGTAATCGATAAAATTCGTTGCGATCGAAATATAGATGGTGGCCGCCTGCGCGCCGCTGACTACCAGCGACGTATCGGTTGTGCTCACCGTTCCACCTTCGGCACGGACCCTCGTTATTCCCTCATACTTCACCATACCTTTCACCGTCTCGTGATCCTGTGTCGTCCCCCCGATCACCAGCTCTTTGGCAGCATTTGTCGTCCGCAAAGCATCTTTCTCCGGTGTCGTATAAAAGGCGCGGAAGGACAGCGCCCCCGGCCGACTCGCCGTCAGCCGCACAACGATCACCCGCTCCGGCAGCGATGCCAGCACCTGACGGGTGTATTGCACCCCGCCAACCGTATACATAGTCGTAGCCACTCCCCGGCGGATGTCCAGCTCGCGACGGTAGCCCGTAAAATTCTCCTGCCCGTCGAACGCCAGCCGCAGACTTCCCAGCGGCTCGAAGATCTGCCCGCTCGACTTGCTGAACTTCACCGACTGCTCCAGGAATTTCTGCGCCTCCGCCTGCTTGCCCTCGAAGATCAGCCGCCTGGCCTCAGGCAGCGCCGTCAACATCTCCGGATAGTCGTTGCGGTTAGGGCTTCCGCTCCACAGCGTGTGCTCGTTCAGCTGGATATTCTCCAGCTCCACATTCCCGTACACCATCGCCCCGAGACGGCCATTGCCGACAGGCAGCGCGTTCTCCCAGCGGTTTCCCGCCGGCTGCCGGTACCAAAGCTTTAGTTCCTTTTCCTGTTGGGCATTAGCAATCGTTGTCACCCCCCCAAGCAACGACAACATCTGCAGCCCGTATCGCCGGCCCAGTTCCCGGTAACCCGCGGCAGTAAAATGTAAGTGATCCATCCCCGCCGCGCACCCCGCCGAGGATATGACATGCGCCGTCGGTATCGTCTGAGGCAGATCATCAATGATCTTATTCATGCTCGCACACACACCGCCCTGGTCGGCATTCACTACCTCCCCGGCTAGCAATGGAACAGAGTCCGCAGCAAGATGAAGATCGCCGAGCAGCCGCTCATATACCGTCTTCACTTTCGCCGGCCAGCTGCCATCATTGGTATTGGACTCGCCCTGATGCAACAGGATACCCTTGATCACCCCGTCTTTCTGCGCGAGCCTGGCCAGCCAGACCAGCCTTGCATACGGATCGCCGTCGTACTCCTTTACGATTCCCTTCAGCCATGCCGGGCCTTTGGCCACATAAGACGACATGCTGTCTTTATCGAACAGCTCGATCTTGCAGCCCGCCACCGCGACATTGATCACGCCCACCGTAACATCCGGGGGGAGATGCGAGATCAGCGTACGCCCGAAATAGTCCACTGGCGTCAGACCCGTCCGGCAACGACACAGCGGCGGCACGGCCGTATACCACTTTCCTTTCTCTCGCTGCAGGTCCGGACAATCGACTCCCTCCATGACACGCAGACGGCTGTCCACCGAAGTGTCCTGCGGTTCCGGCCTGGCAGCACCTTCCATATTGGATTGACCGAAGCTTAGAAAAATATAGAATTTTGCATCCTGCGCATAAGAAGGCCTGCTTCCCAGCAGCAGCAAGGCGACTACTATGCCCGCTGCATGACGTCTATCTATTGTTATTCTCATTGTTTAGTACGATTTGGATGACATCTCACCCGCAGCCGCGCCAAGAAAAATATAATTCGCACAGATCCCGACCGTCACCTCATTCTCACCCCAGAAGAACGGCCAGTCCTCTTTATTCTCCGGAAAATCCGGCTTTAAGATCAATATCCCGGGTACCACCCCACCCGCTATATAGCTGAAGTCCGCCCGGTTGTTCCCATACGTGATCCTTTTGGAATGCGTCCCTACGGCCGAGACAAAAGACACATTGGAATACGGATGACACCCGAAAAGATAGTCCAGACCTTTACAAACATATTCCTCCCCCATCAGATCCGGAAACACCCGGTGCACGTAGTAATTCGTAATGGCCCAGTTGACGATACCACCGTTGCCGCCCCATCCGCCCGTCGCCATCGGCACACCATAAGGGTTCTGCTGACCCAGCGCATCACAGGTCGCCTTATAACGCACAACATATTCCCTCAGCCGACGCTTATATCCCTCATCCATATACGCGCAGGCCTGCAACGCAGCCGTCATCCCAAACGCCGCCGACCTATCCATCGTCGACCAGATACCATCGCTGAACACCTTCCCATACTGCTCTTCCTTCGTCGTGATATACAGCTGCAGCGCAGCCGCCAGCCGAAGATTCCGACGGAACAGCGCGCCAAACCGCGAAGTATCCGACTTCGACAGACTGTCATCCTCCCTCCAGAGCTGCCGCGCATACAACAGGCTCTGCTCAGCCAGGGTATCATCGAACCCCTTCAGCGCCCTGCTCGCTGCTGCCAGCGCGGCTGCCGTATAATAGTCCAGAAAAACATTCCTTTCGGTAAACGCCCACCGGTCATCCATCGTCCCGCTCGACTTGCCATCTGACTCATAAGGCTTGAGGTCCGGATTATAGGGCAGGTTATCCGTCTCATCGACTGCGTCGCCCAAATGGTGATACTGATGCAGGTTGGGGACAACGATACCTCTCACAGGATGACCGATATTCTTTACCTGCGCCACCATATTCAGCGTACCGTGTTTTATCTGCTGCAACAGATCGGGCATACCATCCGGACGATGAATATCGACATAGTGTGTGGGATAGTCGACGAAGGTCTCGTCCCTCCGCAATCCAAACTTCTCCCAGGCATCCACCATTGCCAGCACCGCATCACAGTGCGACCCGGTCTGGATATCGAAATCACCCGCGTCGAACCATCCACCCGTCGCCAGCCCCGGTATCCGCTCCAGCGACTTGTATTTTGTCTGCGTAGATGCCCCCATGCTATATCCGTCGAAATGCTGATGATTCACCGGCGCCTGCAACGCATCATCCATAAAAGGAACCCCATGCCACACACGATAGGCCTCATTCACTTCCATATGATCCATCTGCACCGGAAACCAAACGTCCAGCGTAGGATGCCAGATATCTTTATACACGTCCTCACCGATACTAAAACTATTCGTTCGCTGTCCCCCATATTCTATATAATACACCCCCGGCTCCTTCACAGAAGAAAAATCAAATTTTGCATAATTATACCGAAGCCACCGGCCCCATGACCTCACCCCGCCCTTCAACGCCAACACATCCTTCCCTTCCGGCGTCACCCGGTGAAGCGAAGCTGACGCCAAAGGAACATCTGCCTTGTCCAGCTCGATAACCGCCACCTTCTCCTGCTGCGGGCGATAGCCTACCTGGGAGAACTGGATCACCGGCTTCCGCCGCCAGCCTGCCACTGCATTCGGTTCGAGATACCAGCTCAGCACCTTGCCAGTCTTCCCGGCCGGCAGCAGACTGCGCACGATAAACCAACCGTTCTGTCCGAGATTCCTTCCATCAAACAATTGAAGCTCGCCATCCGTACACCGGATACTCACCTCCCGTTCCGGATCTTCCGGCGCAAGCACCAGCGCCTTACCCGTCGCAAGCGGACCGGGAACGATAAATTCCTTTCTCCCCCTGTCGTCGAAAGTCGTGTGCCCGGCGAACTGCGGTATTTTCTTCGAGGCGGTCTCTATCTTCGTCGGACTCGCCGGATACAAGGGAAAAGTTCCCGGCTTCCCGTCGGCATAATAGCTCTTCTCAAAATATGCTGATGGCAGGAACTCCAGATTGAACCCCGCATTACCCTCCAGCTTCTCCGGTACGGGCTTGTCGAGATACACACTGATCTCCACGCCCTGATCCTTCGCCGCCACCACCACACGTGATACAAAGTCATACGCTGTGTATTTCAATACCGCCTCGATACTCCCGTTCTGCTTATCCACCTTCCTGCTGACCAGCACCGGTATCAGATCCCACTGCTCCGGGGTATTCTGCAACCGGACCGCGCCGCCAGTACAGGTCCGCACCCCGTGATGGATCAGCTCGATGCCTGCCGTCTTCTCGTCGAAGAACACGCCATTATACTGACTGCTGAAGACCATCACATTGACACCCGGCTTTTCAAAATATCCCGAGTCATTGACCACCAGCTGCTGACCAAAAGATAACCCGCAAGCCAACAGGCAGCAGATGCCCTGGCCGGCGGCCAGCCAGCCTTGTCTGTTAAGACCGATCGAGCGCATATGTATTTTATTTAAAGGTTAATCCCCATTAATGAGAGCATTTCCATCCCAATGTCATTTTCGGATATATTGGTTAGGCTCACCCGGCGTAGGAACATTGCTGGCTATCGGAGTGCCGGCCGCGTGAGCCCCGGTCAAAGGCCTGTCGAAAACAATACCGCTTCCGGACACCTCCGTCCCGGCTGCATGCGGCAGTCTCAGCGGCGCGCTCAGAACGATCGAATCCGCCTGATTATTACGGTTCCCGTAGGTGCGCCGTCTGACAACAACATTCGCAATAACTGCCGTCTCACTACTATCGCTGCTCCCGATGTTAATCTTCTCACCGGCCTCGAATCCGGCCAAGCCGGTAACCGGAAGAACCGTTACACCAGCATTGACACCCCCATCAAGCGTCGTCCCGCCCGCCGTCCCGATAACCGCGATGGACGCGGTCTCAGCATTCGCACCCAGCCCGACAACACAAGTCTGCCCAATGCTGAAGTTGGCAACGCTCGTAACTTTGACATTATTTGTACCGGCGCCGGCCCCCAGGGCCAATGCCATCGTATTCTGCAGTAAAAAATCATGACCATTGTCGTCGCCGTCGAACCCATCCGGAAAACGCCCGGCGCTCCTGTCCGGCTGCTCACCCGAAAACCCGGGCCTGAATCCCCTCCCCATACCCGGCGAAGGCACATAGCTCCCATTGGCCCCCGTTCCCGAAACAGCCTGATACCCTTCCGCTATCCAGGGGTCGACAAGCCCTCCGTAGTTAAGCCCATCAACAATATTTCCCTGCGCATCCCTCAACACCATACTTCCTGCGCCAGCCGCCAGCGCCGGACCTCCAAACCACTGGTCTGGCTTCCTTACACCCAGATATCCTGCATTTATCACCTTCTCATCCCGCACCACTTCGTCGATCGCCCAATCATTGGCCAGCGGACGGTCAAGAGTAATGCTAAACACCAGCGGCAAAACAGGTTCATTGCTCGAGTGTGCAAAAGCCGTCGCCGGTTCAAAGCTGATGCCCGTTCCCCTTACACTAAATGGCATATTCGCCGAATGATCGAATTTCAGCGGCTCCGCCAGCTCAAGCCCCGTCCCGACGTCCTCGCCTGCCGCAAAAGGGCCGCGCCCCGGACCACGCGAAGACTGCGTCCCAACCCTTGTCACAGTGACCGTCTCGATCCCATGGCCCTTACTGGCTATATCCAGCCTGATCTTATCACCGACCGAAATATTGGCGACAGAAGAAACTTTGATATTGGTACTTCCGGCCTTCGCATCTGCCGACAGATAAGCCTGCGTACCCGGCTTACCCACACCCCTCACCGTAACGACCTCATATTTTTCGGTCCCCATTCCAACAACCGGATATTTTGCTCCATATCCGATCGCCATCTTCTGGCCAACGTTAAAACCGTCCACACTCGCGACAGGAATATTCGTTGCTCCTTCGCGAATCGTAATGACCGGCCCATCAGGCACCGGCTGCCAAACGGTAGTAGGATTGCCAGGCACGACCGGGCGTCCGAATGACCCCGGAACAGGCTCGGGCTCCGCAGGCGCCGTGCTGACGCTAACAATTCTGCGAGTCTCCGCAGCAGCCCCTGATCCAACCCGAACCTCGTCACCCACCGACATGCCGGAAACACTCCTCACAAAGAGCGTGGTCTCGCCCTTCTTCGCAGACACAGCCAGCCCCGAATTGGACAATCCCAACAAATAATAACTATGCGCCGCAACCTTCGTCCCCGCCGGGATCTTCACAGAAGAGAACACCGGCATCTGCGTGGCATGCTGCACAAAATTCCAGTTCGAAAGATCAACCTCTTTCTCCCCCGCATTATATAATTCAACAAAAGAATTACTCTGATTCTCAACCGATCCGTCGCTTACACGAAACTCGTTTATCTTCACCGGGCTTACATTCCTCACCTTCTCCGCCGTCGTCTCAGAGACAGCCAACCCCTTCCACGATACAGAACCAATCATATCACCGTTGTAAGCCTCCATCCCGGAAGTCACCCTAAACGTCGCGCTTACAGTTCCACCGGGCGCGATCTCCTCCATAAACTTCTTCGACCCAATATCCGAATTCAAAACCTCCGATCTCCACCCCTTAGGTGCGACAATGCTGAGAACAACATCCTTTACAGCCCCTCCGGTCGTATTGACAAACGTCACCGTACAGTTTTGTGAAGAACCCGGCGAGAACGTCTGCACCCCCGGAGGAGTATTCACCGCATTTGCCGGGGTCAGGCTCAGGCGCTGCACCTCATACCTCGCCGCCACGACATTCGCCTGTACCTTCTGGTTCACTTCCTTCGTAGGGAAAGTGCCGGCGGCCGTCATAGCGCCTTCATAAAAGGTTCCCTGCGAGCCATTGCTATTGTCCCCGCCATTGCCCAGCAATATCGCCCCCTGCTTTCTCATCGGGTCGTAGCTGCTCCTTTCATTGGTAACCCGTGAACCGTCATACATGATCTCGAGTGCACCACGCTGGGCGTCTCCGCCCATCGACCTCCAGTGATGCGACTCGCCATCGGCCATAGCCGTCACGAACCGCCAGGGTACGCTCGGCAACATCGGACAGAACTTATCATTCGGGGACGGGTTCACACATCCCACCAAATTATTCTCCTGATCCGTCATTACCCATGGGCCATTTCCCTGCCCATGATACCACGGCGTAGTATTGCCAAAGAAAGTCGTCTCCATCGTACCGTCGCCGTCGTCGCGGCTGTCGGTTTCTGCGTTCCCATAATCATAGCAGCATCCATTATTGAAATGGTGACCGTTAACCACCCAATACTGCCCTTCAGCCTGATCGTCTACCGCGGTCCCTTTGGCGTCATTCTGCCGGAGACCCATGCCCGGTGCTATAAAAACACCATAGACCTTATGCCCCATCAGGGTAACCGGCGCCATATCAGCGACAGGCAGGTTATTGAATCCGCCCATCGCCGGACCGCCGAACCCGCCATGCGGCGGCTGTACCAGATGATTGCCATGACCTGACTGATCATACAGCACGGTGATCCAGCAGGTCGTATTGGCGCAAAATGCATCCTGAGCCGCAGCATCGGCATACCCTCCAGGATCGCCCGCGCTGGGTTTGACTACACCGATATCGAGCGTCTTACCATCCGACTGTCGCAGCACCTGGTACAACGGTCCCCTGTACGCTGCATACAACGCACGCGTGCTGCTATGCGCAGCCACACACGGGCTCCCGCCCTCTGTATAGATATCACAAGGCCCCTGCGCCCTGGCCGACACCGTTAATAACGCAACAACTGAAAACAACGGGATTTTGCCTTTCATACAGGTCAAGACTTATTTAAATAACAATTGAGAAAAATTATACAGGTTATTCCTCCATACCGGCCAGGTATGACCGCCGGCATATTCGCTATAAGCATACTTTATCTTCAACTCATCGAACTTCTTCAGCATCGCCTGGCAATTCCCGTAGGCAATGTCCTCCTTGCCACCCATACCGATCCATAATACCTTCAGCTGGCTGTTTATCGTATCCGCCTTCCTCGCCATAAGATCATACTGAGCGCGGGCAAGATCACCCTGCATCTGCTGTATCCAGCCGCTGCTGAATACGCCGAGATAGGCAAACCTGTCCGTGTGATGGACCCCGGTATAAAGGGTATGTATCCCCCCGAGCGAAAGGCCGGCCATCGCCCGGCTCCCCGCATCCGTCCTTACCCGGTATTCCTTCTCTACAAATGGTATCAGCGCCCGCTCCATCTCCCCCTCGAACGTCTTCAGCATATTCTCCCCAAACCCCGGCCCGCTGCCACCCACATTGGCGTCTGGCATCACCACCAGCATCGGCGCCGCCTTTCCCGCAGCGATCAGGTTGTCGAGGATCAGATTCGTCTTCCCTTGCTCCGCCCATCCCCGCTCGTCCTCTCCACCGCCATGCAGAATATAGAGTGCAGGATACTTTTCCTCCCTCCTCTGATCATAGCCGGGAGGAGTATAGATATACACCCGCCTCCAGGCGTTCAGCACAGGCGAAAAATAGCTCCTTACACGGATATCCCCATGCGGCACATCTTTCACCGTATAATACTCGTCCCCGCGGAAAGGTATTTCGATACCGCTGGCCATCCTGCCCATGCCGTAGAACGTCTCGCTGGAAGGGTCGGCCAACGCGACCCCATCGATCAGCAGAGAATAGTAATGGAATCCCTCGCTGATGCTGTCGGTCCTGACCGTCCAATAGCCGCCCGTATCCTTCGCCAGGTCATACTTGCGCACCAGATCCACCTGCACCTTCTGCGCATCCGGCGCCTTCACCCGGAAGACCACACGGCTGTCCGGCAATATCTGGGGATAGCGCGCCGAACGGATATTCGTAGCCGCAGGGGTGCCAAGCACCGTATACTGCGAAAACTTGGACACGTCCACCGGCTTGAACAACAGCTGCGAGAACATATAAAGACCATTCTTCCAAACCTTGAAATCGTGCACGCCCGGCTCGATATAATAAATATGCGGGACGTCGTTTCGGCGTAAATACTCGTGCGTCCGCCGGCTATAAGTAATGAGACCATCCGCATCGCCGCAGGATATCCACAGCAGCTTCAGCTGTCTGCGCGTCGCCGCAGGGTCCGGCGCCAGCTCCTCCGGCGTCCGGGTATTGGGCGCAGCAGAGAACGCCCCGACCCACGCAAATTTGTCCAGGTGGCCGAGCCCGAAATTCAGCGACTGCCCACCGCCCATCGACAAGCCCGCAATGGCCCTGTGGTCCGCATCTCCGGCCACAGGCCAATTCTTTTCGATATATGGGATCAGATCATTCAGCAGGTCCTGCTCAAACACCGCAAAGGCCCTGACCTTCGCGCTGTCGAAGATATTTCCCGTAGCCCGGTCGTCTTTCATCGCCCTTCCGTTCGGCAGCACCACGATCATCGGCTCGATCTTTCCATCCGCATAGAGATTATCCAGTATGACCTGCGGATTCCCCCCGTTCAGCCATTCTTTTTCATCCCCACCGATGCCATGCAATAGATACAGCACCGGATATTTCTTCTTTTTTGAAAAACCAGGCGGCGTATAGACCAACGCCCTCCGGTTAGCCCCCACCGTTTTGGAGGAATATAAGATCGTGTCGATCCGGCCCCGCCCGATACCCGCACGAACAGAGTCGAAACCCACCGGCGCATGCTTTTCAATAGGCTGTGCCTGAACAAGCCCCGCCGCAACGAACAGGACCAGCCCAAAAAATATTTGCTTTTTCATTGGTGCGCTATTTCTTTTTGGTAAATACGATATGCTTTAAGAAGATCGCTTGCTTCATTCCCGCAGGGAACTTTACAAAAATGTCATGACTGCCCGCAACAGGCTTCAACAGCTCGGCCGTAGCCGTCTCCTCTCCATCACTGATCCGGCCTTTCAAAGCCACGCTGGCGATCTTCCGGCCCTTTGCCAGATCGTCAACCCAGATCTCCAGCGCGCCTGCCCTCGACGCTACCGCGTCAACCGTTATTTTCGCCGCCTCATCCAGATAAACCCCTGAGATCATAAGCCAGCCCCCGTGTTCAGAAGTATTCGTCACAGATCTGTCCTCTCCGCGGCCCACAGTCTCAACCCCGAAGTAGTTACTGTATCCCGCGGCGGCCAAAGGCGAAAACCCGTCCTTGCCAACAAATCGGTCGAAATCCGCAGGCCGGCCCTCCGCAAATAACCCCACGCTGGTTCCTACCCAGGAATTAAACCCAGGCTGCGTCTTGTCAAGAGCCACCGCGCTCAAAGGCTCGCCCACTTCCGTCCACACCTTTCCATCCCCACTGCAATAGCCGGTGAGCTCGTGTCCCTCCCGCACCAGCTTGAGCCAGACATTCTTTCCAAAGGCATTCGCTACGATGCGCACCTGCCCATTCATCCGCAAAATGATCTTCCTGCCATTGTCGAACCCGCTATAAAGCCGTACCAGCACCTGCTGATTGCCGTTGCTGAGCAAGATCCCCGCCTTGTCGGCAGTGTCGGAGGCATCGACCTCGACCCGCGTCACCGCGGTATAATAGTGATCGGTCTCCTTCTGTACGACATGCGCCCGGTCTCCCGAGGGCGTCAACCGGATCCAGCCCTTCCGCACACCCAGCGAATACTCCTGCGCCGCCGCCCTGTTAAGGAAATGCCACCAGAGGCCAAGGCTATCGGCCTCGAACCCGTCGCTATGCACGCTCCGCCACGGAATGCCGGAATTGGACAGCCCCGGCAGCCCCGACGGAATGCCGGAATTTGACAAACGGGGTAATTCTATCGGAGCGCTCACCGGAGCCATACCCCACGGACGATCCCCCTCCCAGATGACAGGAAACAGCGAAGTCTGACGGCCCGTCCCAGACCAGTCATCATCCGGATATTTTTCATAACTCTGGCCAATTGTCCACCAGCTGCCATCGGCAAGCTCAAGTGGTGCTGCAATATGATTCGGTCTCCGAAAACCTACCTTCCCATCCGTCACCGGCTTAAAAAAATCACCCAGTCTCTCCCATTTTGTCGAATCGCTGGTCAGTTCCCTCGTCCTCAACACATACTGTCCCCCCGAAACGTCCCCGGCAGGGAAATAGTAATAGTATCCATTTCGCTTACACATCACCGGCCCCTCCGCCCAGCTATACTGCAAACTGGCATTGATCCAGTCCAGGTTGATGACCGTATCGGTCAACTGCCCGTCACGGCCCAGCGCCTGCAGCCGGTTGACCTTCTGCCCATTCTTGATCACCATATACGGCTTACCGTTATCGTCGACAAAAATGGAATTGTCATATCCCAGCCATCCCGTAGCCGAATCCGTCTTCACTGCTACGGGCGCCGACCACGGACCATACGGCGAGGAAGCCTTGCAAAACCACTGCCCCCCCGAAGAAAAATACACCCGGTAAGAACCATAAAAATAAGTGATGGCCCCCTGCCAGATGCCGGCCGAAGGTCTGTCGGTGACAAAGCTCGCCCGCGAAGACGGTACCACCCTGCTGATCACCTCCCAGTGCACGAGATCGGTGCTGTGATAGACAGGTAAATATGGATTGAAATGGAAGCTCGAACCACAGTGATAAAAATCCTTCCCCACCCTGATCAGCGTCGGGTCAGGATGATCCCCCGGCAACACCGGGTTGACATAGGTCAGCACCTGGTTGCAAAATAAAGAAGAGTCCACCATGCGCTGCTGGGACCACACCCCCGACCAAACCGTTACGAGGCCGGCCAGTCCAAAAGCCCTGAGAATAATTTGCCGCATATATTTCAACCGATTGAAATAAAAAATGATTTTAGTTTCTGATCGAAGATTCCCGTACAATAAGTCCCGCCGAAAGCGTAGCCGTCCCGCTGATTTCAAAGGCGGCCTCTCCACACAGATGGTTGAACAGGCTCATCGCAGCGACCCTCCCTACCTCAAATCCGTTGTAATCGATGGTCGTCAGCTTCGGCGTGATCAGCCGGCCAACGGGGTCGTTATTAAAACCAACGACCGCAATATCTTCGGGCACCCGTATACCCGCCTCCTTCAGGGTGTGCATGCAGATCGCAGCAACCATGTCACTCGTTATAAAAAGCCCGTCCGGCAAAGGTTTCATTTCAAGTATCCGCTTCGCAGCGTCGACACCGCTCTCATTATCGATATCCCCCACTACCATCAGGTCGTGCGTGAAAGGAATGCCATATTCCCTCAAGGCCCCCCGGAAGCCGGTATATCGTTGTGCATATACGCTTCTTTCCAGGCAGGAAGTGACGATGGCAATACGTCTGCAGCCCTGGTTGATCAGATGTTCGGTTGCCAGGTATCCGCAACGCGAATTATCAATGACCACCGATTCGCTCCTGTTGATCCTGGCGACCCGGTCAAAAAACACCACAGGAACCCCCTGTGACCCGAATGCTTCGAAATGTCTCAGGCTATCCGTCCGGCTGGAAAGGGAGGCAATAACCCCGTCAACCCCATGATGAAGCAGCAGCCGCGCATTTGCGACCTCGATCGCGCTGCTTTCCTGCGAATGGGTAATGATCGTCTCATAGCCGCGTGACGCAATTATGCTTTCGATGCCGTTCAACGCGGATGTAGTGAAATGGCTATCCAGGCGGTGGACAATGACGCCAATAGTATTCGTTCGTGTGCCAGCAAGCATATCGTCCCTTTTTGGTAGAGACAAATTACCGGTTTAGACTGAAAGACGGAGACAGCCGGGGTGGTTTTCCCGCAGATTGAGACGATTGGAGCCAACTTTGAGACGATTACGACAGGTCAGTCCTTTTTCAGCGATGACTGCCGGATGACAAGATCCGCACGGATGGTCAGCGTGCTGATGCTGCCGATGCTGCCCGTCCCTTTCAGGTGATTGACTAGTATCCGGGCCGCCGTCTCTCCCATTTCTTTTGCCGGATAGTTTATCGTGGTAAGACTGGGCTTTATCAGCTTCCCGATGACTTCGTTGTTAAAGCCAACTACAGCAATGTCCTGCGGAACGCGAACACCCTGTTCCTGGAAAGCCCGTATACAGACGGCAGCAGCCAGATCGCTGCTTGCAAATACGCCGTCCGGCAATGGTTGCAGCGCCATTATTTTTCTGGCTGCTATTTCGCTTGCCTCTTCGTCAGGCCCGGCCACGACCACCAGGCTCTCTTCATATGCAAGCCCCTTCTCCGCAAGCGCATCCCGGTATCCCTTATACCGCTGACTATAGACGCCATGCCGATGGTCGGGCGTCAGATGGACGATGCGCCGGCACCCCTGCCCGATCAGATGCCTCGTCGCCAGCAGCCCACAGAGCACATTGTCAATAACAACCGAAGTGCTCCCGGAAAAAGGCGCCGCCCTGTCCAGAAATATCAGCGGAATATTCTTCTCCATGAACGGACGGAAATGATCAAACGATTCCGTCTCAGGCGCCAGCACCGCTATGATCCCGTCCACCCGCCTGTGAAAAAGGTTCTGGGCGTTAGCCGCCTCCTTCCTGGAACTTTGGGACGAATCCGTAATGATGATCCCATAGCCGGCTTCATTGGCGACCGTCTCGATACCGGAAAGCATGGGCGTCGTAAAACTGCTGTTCAGCTCATACGCGATCACACCGATCGTAAGGGAGTTCTGCTGCCGGAGATTTCGGGCAAAAAGATTCGAACGATACCCCATTTCAGCAGCAGTATCGAATATTTTCTTCCTGGTTTTTTTATTGATAGCAGGATCGTCGTTCAACGCCTTGCTCACCGTGGACGGAGAAAGGTTCAGGATTTTCGCTATATCATAAATGGTGACGTCTTTTGAATTTTCCATATAACGCCGCTGCATCGGTTAAGGGGTAGCTGCTGCATCGGTTAAGAGATAAAGGTATTAAAAACTATCGTTTTGCCCCTGTTTACGAAATTGCTGCGCATATTCGGAAGGCAGCATCTTAAACCTGGCCTTGAAAGCCCTGGCAAAATAGTTGGGACTCGAGAAGCCTACCTTATACGCGACTTCAGATATGGTCAGGTCCTTCTGCTGAAGAAGGACGGTCGCCCTCTCCAGCTTGATGCTGCGAATATACTCCACCGGCGTCTCCCCCGTCAGCTCCAGCATCCTGTTATATAAAGTAGTCCTGCTCAGAACAAGCTGCCTGCTCAGAAATTCGACAGAAAGCTGAGGGTTGTCCAGATTGGCTTCGATACATGCGACAGCCTCCCTCATCAGCTTCTCATCCGCAGATTCGACTTCGGTTTCAGCCCCGCCCGGAGTCGAAACGCTGATCTGTCTCGTGTAGGTCGATTTCAGCGTCTGGCTCAGATCCAGAAGACTCCTGATCTTGGCAAGCAGCAGCTCGAAATCAAAAGGCTTGGTGATATAGTCATTGGCCCCCGTCTCCAGTCCCGCCAGCTGTTGCCCCTGACCAGTCAGCGCCGTCAGCAGGATCACCGGAATATGCGCCGTCCGTTTATCGCCCTTTAATTGCCGGGTGAACGTAATGCCATCCACATAGGGCATGCTCACATCACTTACGATCAGGTTGGGATGACTTGCAAGCGCCTTCCGCCACCCCTCGCTTCCATTGGCGGCCTCGACCACAGTATAATACCCCTTTAGATTGTCCTTTAAATAAAAGCGGAAGTCTTCATTATCTTCCACCAGCAGGAGGGTCGGTTTTCTCACCGGCGCCCCGCCCTGTTTTGTAGCGGTCCCCGATCCTACTTCCCCGTTCGCCAAACCGGATGTCTCCCCGTTCGCCAAACGGGATGTCTCCCCATTCGCCAAACGGGATGCCTCCCCGCTCGCCAAACCCGACGCCTCCCCCGCTATCCCAGACACCGCACCCGGCGCCTCATGCTGCGCCTCCGGACGGGCAGGCGCCAGCGGCAGACGGATCATAAATACGCTCCCCTGACCCGCCTCGCTTTCGACTGCAATGGTCCCCCCATGAAGCCTCACAAATTCTTTCGTTATGGACAGACCAATACCCGTACCGGCATTGACGATCGATCCGGGCGTGGCGTTTTGGAAGAATCGCTGAAAGATCAGCTCTTTCTTGTCGGCCGGTATACCAATACCCGTATCCATCACCTTTATAGAGATCCATCGCCGGCCTGTATCCTCGCCATCACCCCCATCTTCAAGAATAGCCCTTATCTTGCCGCCTTCAGGCGTAAACTTGAACGCATTCGACAGCAGATTGAACAGGATCCGCTCCACCTTGTCCCTGTCAAACCATACATAGAGTGGCCCAACGCCCGTTTCCACCGAGAGCCGGATGCCCTTCCGTTCTGAAAGATCGGCGAATGACTGACAGATATCCCTGAAAAATCCGACGAATTCGCCCTCCGCAACCTGCAGCCTCAGCTCCTGCTCCTCCATTTTCCGGAAATCCAGCAGCTGGTTGACCAAATTTAGCAACCTCCTGCTATTCCTTTTGATCAGCTGTAGCTTTTCATTCCCATTCGCATCATTCTGACCACCCAGCAGCTGGTCCACCGGTCCCATGATCAGCGATATCGGCGTCCTGAACTCATGACTCAGATTCGTAAGGAATTTCAGCTTCAGCTGATCCAGCTCCTGCACCCGCCGGACCTCCCGCTTCTCCTGTTCCAACGCAAATTTTCGCTTGACCCCCGCCAGCCCGCGATGACGGCTATACAACAGGAGACCGCCTGCCAGCAGGACATATAGGATATAGGCATAGACAGTACGCCACAGCGGCGGCCTCACATAGATACGGATCGCGCTCTCTGTCGTACTCCACACACCGTCATTGTTGCTTGCTTTCACCCGGAAAATATACGACCCCGGATCCAGATTGGTATAATAGGCGGTATTTTGTGTTCCGACATAGTTCCAGTCTTTGTCGAACCCATCCAATTTATAGGCATAGTGATTCTCCTTTGGAAGGGTATAGTCCAACGCTCCATAGCTGAGCGCGAAGTTCTGCTTATAATTCAGGCGGACCTCACGGGCTATCGAAATTTGTTCTGCAATAGGAGCTCCCTTGCCGGCAACCACCGACCGGTTAGCCACTTTGAGGTCAGTCAACACTACCGGCGGGACATTCCGGTTAGTAGTAAGAGCTGCCGGATAAAAATAATTGAAGCCCTGCTGGCCGCCGAAAAAAAGCTCGCCATCCGAGGTCCGGATGCCCGATTGATGGACGAAATTGTTATTCTGTAGCCCATTATAAGGAGTAAAATTGCGGAAGACGCCCCTGGCCGGGTCAAGACTGCTAACGCCAGTATTCGTCGTCACCCATATAAGCCCGGCCTTGTCTTCCACCACCTGGTAGACATTCGTATTCTGCAGCCCGTCCTTTTCGTCGTAAATAACAAAGCGGTCCCTTTTCTTATCGTAAAGAACCAGCCCCCCTCCATACGTTCCTATCCACATCCGGCCCTTGCTGTCCAGCAACATCGACTGGATCTTGTTGCTAGGCAGGGCCCCGCCTTCCTGGTCATAGACTTTGAACCGTCCGTCCGCTTTCTCAAATACGGCAATCCCGCCACCATGTGTGCCTATCCAGATGCTCCCATCCTGGCCTTCCTGGATCGCGCGGATATAGCTATTTATCGGCAGACGGATATCACCCGCAGCCGATGGGTGTGGGATAAGACGCGCTACAACTTTTCCGTCTTTCAGGACATTGACGCCCGAGCCGTTCGTGCCGGCCCATATCTCGCCTCCGCTGTCTTCGTACAGGCAAAAGACGTCATTTGCGCTCAGACCATTGGGGCCGTCACCCTTCACCAGCTGACGGATCTTACCGGTCGCAAGGTCTTCTATGATCAATCCATTCCCCCATGTTCCCACATACAGCCGGTGATCCCGGGTCCTTTTCAGACTAATTATGGAAAGCCCCTTCATAAGCCTTCCGCCAACGGCTATCGGAATGCGTTCCAACTTGCCCGCCTTTCGGTCGAAGCCGTAAAGCCCGCCCCCATCCGTACCCAGCCAAAGATTTCCATCCGGACGTTCTTCAAAAGAATTCACCACCGTGCTCCCGGCGCCGCCATCATGAAACGCATCGCCGAGCCTGGCATTAAAAAGATTGAGATTCTTATCATACTTATTGACCCCCGCCCTGTACGTCCCGAACCAATACACCCCCTGGTTGTCGATAAAGACACACCGGATGGCGTTGCTCGTAAGACTATGGACATTACCCTCTTCGGCCCGGTAGACCATCGAATGGCCGGTCCCCGGGTCCAGGACATGCAGCCCCTCCATGGTGGCGACCCAGAGAAGACCGTCCTTGTCAACGGCTATTTCATTGACCGCTCCCCTGCCAAGCACGGCGTCCCGCCCAAACCGGGCATACCGGACAAAAGAGCCGCCATCCGCCGACATCCTGCACAACCCCGAGTCTGTTCCAACCCAGAGATTGCCCGCCCTGTCCTCCGAGACAGCACGCACATTGTCCTCAGGAAGGCTGTTCACATCGGACGAAAGATGTCTCATCTGCCGGAACCCATGCGTTTCCCGTTGGTATAAAAAAAGACCATGGTCGGTGCCCACCCACATACGACGCCTGCTGTCCCCAAATACACAGTTAAGAGTGATCTTTTCGGCGGGATTGACGGACCAGCCCGACAGTTCGAACCTTTGAAAATGACCGTTCGCCGGATCGAGCACATACGGCGCCTCATACTGCGCGATCCATATCTTTCCTTCATAGTCGCTGACAACGCTCCGGACCACGGCGCTGGGCAAAAAGAAACTACCCCCGCCTGACAGCGGATAATTTATAAAAGCATCCTTCTTGCGGTCATATAGACTAAGGGCGCCGCCACTGGTGCCTACCCAAAGATTCCCGGCCGCATCCTCGTGCAGCGCCAGTATCTCATTGGCGCGAAGACTGGTGGGATCCCCTGTCTTATGACGGTAAACGGTAAAATTGCTCCCGTCAAATCTGTTAAGCCCGTCGCTCGTCGCAAACCACATCCAGCCATACCTGTCCTTGAGGATCGCATTCACCGAATTCGACACAAGACCATCCCTCGTCCCCAGCGAAGTAAACTTCACCGGTGTAGACTGCCCGATGACGGTACCCGCCATCCCCGCTGCGACCAGATATACTATGATGATCTTTCCCCACATTTGACGACGTAAGTACTCCAAATTTCTCGAAAAATTGCCCCTTCTGAACATTTGTGCTATAAATATTATGAAAATATGCCTTTTCAATTTATTGACCCTTATACATTTGTATTGACCGTCGCAGGTCTCTAAAGTCCTTCATAAATGATTGCAAGCCCACGCGTTCTGATCAAGGCCGCCCCTCCGGCCGGCTGCGCCCCGACCACGAATATACTGATGGTCGTCCGCGACCCCGGCGAGCAACACCGGCTGATGGGGTACCTGAATACGGCGGGGGCCTTTTCCACCTTCTCCACTCCAAATACCCATGATATATATAAATTGCTCCGGCTCCGGCCCGTCCAGGCGATCCTCATCGACATCGAATCCTTTCCCGGCGAAGCCACACGCCTCTGCGCCCAGCTGAAAGACTCCCCCGATGCCGGACACATCCCCGTCATCCTGCTCTTTTCGGCCTCCAGCTCGCGCCTCCGTATCCAATGTCTCGACGCCGGCGCCGACGCCCTGCTCGAGAAGCCCTTCTCCCAAACCCATTTACTGGCCCAGATCAGAAACCTCGACCGTAACAGAACCCGGATAAAAGAATATTTCACCCATCCCATACCCGAACCGCCCGATTCTATCTTTTCAAAAAGCCTCGACCACCTCATCTCGGACAACCTTTCCAACCCCGGACTGAACGTAGACCTCCTCGCCCGCCTGATGAACATGAGCCGGCCCACCTTCTACCGGAAAATAAAGAGCGTATCCAATGCCTCCCCCAACGAACTGATCAATACCGCCCGTCTGAAAAAGGCGGCCGACCTGATCACCACCACCGACCACACCATCGCCCAAATAGCCCGAATGGTCGGATTTCATTCCCGAAGCAATTTCGGCAAGGCCTTCTTCAGAGTGTTCCACGTCTCCCCCACCACATTCAGACTAAAACACAAAGGCAAGGCGCCACCCTGATACATTTTTATCAATTGTTTGTATTTTTTTGCAAATTTTAGCAAACCACAAACTCCCCCGCCACCCTCCGAAAGCATTGTTAATCAGAAGTTAACAAAATGCCGTACCCCGACCACTCAACCGTAGCAGAAAAATCGCGAAAATTCTGCGAATATTATGCAATCGGTTGAAATTATTTTTTTTACATTTATGCACGATTTACACCGATTTCATTTTCTACTAACACTAATTGTTTGTCTATGAGAAATTTCCATGCTGCCCTTTCACCAGGAGCAAAGGGCATTCTTTTCCTAATTACATTCCTCTTTTTTTCGTCGGGCTTACTAGCCCAGACGACAGTCCGTGGCAAAATTTCTGACGCCAGCGGCGCCCCGCTCAGCGGAGCTTCAGTGACCGTCAAAGGCACTTCACGCGGCGCCTCGACCAACGCAGCGGGCGAGTTCTCGATCACGGCAAATCCTGGCGACGTCATCGAGATCTCCATGATAGGCTTTCAATCCGCATCGGTGAAGATCGGAGCCGGCACCGGCGCGATCAACCTGCAGCTTCAACAGAAGAACAGCGCCGTCGAAGAGGTCATCGTCATCGGCTACGGTACTCAGAAACGCACCAACGTCACGGGCGCCATTTCCAGCGTCAACAGCAAAACGGTCCGCGAACTCCCGGTAGCCAATATCTCCCAGGCGCTGCAGGGACGCGTACCCGGCCTCCAGGTGACCAACAACGGCAGCCCCGGCACCGACCCTATCGTCCGCATCCGCGGCATCAGCTCGATCTCCTATGCCTCCAATCCCCTGTACATAATAGACGGCCTGCCGACCGGCGACCTCTCTACCATCGACACCCGGGACATTGAGAACGTCGACGTCCTCAAAGACGCCTCCGCAGCTGCCATCTACGGTTCAAGGGCCACCAACGGCGTCATCATGATCACCACCAAAAAAGGCACGAGGGGCAGCAAGATGCGCGTCACCATCGATTCCTACGTAGGCACCCAGAAAGTGACCAAAAGACTCAGCCTCCTCAACACCGCACAGTTCCAACAGTATGCCATCGCCTACAGAGGCAGCAATGTCGGAAGGCTCCTCGATCCCTGGGTCAACACTCCGATCTACAAGGGCGCGTCCCAGACCTACGGCCAGACCAACACCAACTGGCAGGACGCGTATTTCAAGAATGGCGTCATGACCCAGCACAACATCGGCCTCAGCGGCGGCAACGACGTCTCCCGCTTCTACGCGTCCTTCGGCTACTTCGACCAGACAGGGATATCCCCAACCGTGGCATACAAACGCTTTAACTTCCGCATCAACTCCGAACACAACATCTCACGGGCACTCAGTTTCGGTGAGAACCTCTACATCGCCAACGGCGACCAGGACTACGACAACAACGAGGCCGGCTCGAGAACCAACCTCGTCAACGTCATCCGCATGATGCCACATATACCCGTCCATGATCCCACTACCTCCGACGGCTTCAGAGGTGTGAACACGGTGCTCGACGGCGGAGACCCGACCAACCCCGTCGAAGACGCGTCGATCAAGAATCCCGGCAACAGGAATACTATAAAAGTACTCGGCTCAGCATACATCGACGTCAGCTTTACAAAATGGCTGAAGTTCCGTTCCACCCTGGGTATCGACTACGCCAACAGCCTCGACTACCGCTTCTCGCCCATCTTCAACGACAGCGGCACCGTCGCCGGCAGCAGCTCGATCCTGGCCGGGATCACCAACAACCGCAGCATCTCCGCTGTCCAGGTGTATACCCAGCAGCTGACATTCGATAAGACCTTCGGCGACCACCACATCAATGCCGTCGCCGTCTACGAATACCTTCAGCAAAAGACACGCAACGAAAATACCAGCGGAAACCAGGCCTCCAACAACCTCAAGACGCTCAACAACGCGACTAACGTAGCCGTTCAAACGCTAAAGAGCGAGGGCGACCTCATCTCCTACGTCGGCCGCCTCAGCTATGACTACAAAGGCAAATACCTCCTCAGCGGCGCCGTCCGCCGGGACGGCCTCTCGATCTGGGCGCCGAACAAGAGATGGTCGACCTTCCCCTCCGCCAGCGTCGGCTGGCGCATCGACCAGGAAAAGTTCATGCAAGCGCAGTCGACCATCTCCGAGATGAAGCTGCGCGCAGGCTACGGCGTCACCGGCCTCAACGGCTTCCTCCTCAATAATGTTACTCCCTGGCAGCAGATCGTCAACGCGAGCAGCGCCTATTACCCCTTCGGGAACGTATTCACCAACGGCCCGTCCTCATCGATCCAGACGCTCGCTAACCCCAGCATCGAATGGGAGACCACCAAACAGATGAACTTCGGCCTCGACCTCGGCTTGCTGAACAACTCCGTCACCGTCTCGGCCGAATACTTCCGGCGCAAGACAGACAACCTGATCCTCGCTCTTCCCCTGCCCCCCTCGCTCGGCTTCCTGACCAGCACCGTGCCGGTCAACGTCGCATCCATGACTAACAACGGCTTCGAGCTGCAGGCAGGCTATAACAAAAGGACCGGCGACTTCAAATGGAACGCCAGCGCCAATATCACCTTTATCAGCAACAAGGTCACCCGGCTGACCGGCGCCGTCCCCAACATCGAGGCCGGCTCCGACGCCGACCTCAGCGAAGGCTACAACGTCACCAATACCGCCGTAGGCCACCCCATCCAGTCCTTCTTCGGCTGGCAGACGGAAGGCATCTTCCAGAACACCGCCGACGTCCAGAAACACGCTAAACAAGCCGCCGCCGCAGGCCCCGGCGACATTAAATTCAAGGACATCAACGGCGACGACACGATCACCAACGACGACCGCGTCTTCCTGGGATCCTTTATCCCCAAATTCACCTACGGCTTCAATTTAGGCGCCAGCTACAAGGGCTTCGACGCCTCCGCCTTCTTCCAGGGCGTACAGGGCAACAAGATCTACAACGCCACCCGCACGATCTCCGAAGGCATGATCCGCTTCTTCAACGCCAGCACAAAAGTGCTTGACGCCTGGCGCCCCGACCATACCAATACCAGCGTCCCCCGCGCTATATCCTCCGACCCCAATCAGAACGCACGCCCTTCCAACCGCTTCCTGGAAGACGGATCCTACCTCCGCCTGAAGAATGTCATGATCGGCTATACCGTTCCGGATAAATGGCTCCAGACAACGGCGAAAGGAGTCGTCAGAGGCTTCCGGATCTATGTCTCGGCGCAGAACGTCCTGACCTTTACCAAATACTCCGGCTTCGACCCCGAAGTAGGCAACCGGACCATCAATACCTCTTCGCTGACCAACGGTATCGATGCCGCCGTTTATCCCCAACCAAAAGCCTACCAGGTAGGCATTCAGGCGAATTTTTAACAAGATCAAAAACCAACTATTATGAGGCGAAATATAAATATAGCGATAGCGGTAATTATCATCGGCACAGCCATCGTAATTGCCTGTAACAAACGGCTTAATACATTTGACCAGAACAACCCGACCACCGACAGCTATTTCAAGACGGCCGCAGAGCTCCGCAACGGGGTCAACGCCGCCTATTCCAGCATGCGCGCCGGCAACCTCGCCGGCCGCGAGTGGTTCTTTACCCACGACATGCGCGGTGGTGAGACTTCGCCGGGCGGTGCCCAGCTCGAAGCCCCCCGCGCAGAGCTCCTGAAACAACCCTCCCCCGCCCCGTCCAATTCGGTTATGTCCAGCGTCTGGTCCGGCACCTACCAGATGATCAGCAGGGCCAATCTCGTCATCTCGAAAGGCCCCGGCGTCAAAGATGACCCGGCTGCAAGGGACATCATCGTCGGTGAAGCCAAGTTCCTCAGAGCATGGGCCTATTTCGAGCTCGTGACGATGTGGGGCGACGTCCCGCTCTACACGACGCCCGACACGACGACCGGCGGCTTCAAGGCCAAATCGCCCGCGGCCGATGTGTATGCCCAAATTACAGCCGACCTCACTGACGCCGCCGCTAAGCTGCCCACCGGCCATTCCACCGACGGCCGCGCCACCAGCGACGCCGCCAATTTCCTGCTGGGCAAGACGCTGATGCAGAAAGGCGACTACGCCGGCGCAAAGACCGCCCTGCTAAATCTCTATGGCAAATACAATCTGGTCGACAACTTTCTCGACAACTACGACGGCGACGTCAAACTGGGAGACAAGGTCTATACGACCGGCCACGAATTCAATCCCGAATCGATCTTCGAGATCGTCTTCTTTGACAAAGGCGACGACAACTTCAACTGGGGCTACACCGGCGAAGGCGCCACGGCCGAAGGCAGCACCATGCGCAGCCAGGAGTACGGCATCGTCTGGGGTAACGTTATCCCATCCGACGCTATCCTCAACGAGTTCGAGGCCGGCGACCCCAGGTATAAATTCACCTTCTATGAATCCGGCGACAGTATCCTCACCGCCCGCAGCACGCAGGCAGGCAAGGTGCTGACCGAAGGCGGAATGAACGTCGCCCAGAGCAAACACAACGGAGTCGCCCAGAAAAGGGTATACAGGAAATACTCCGTCCTCGACTGGACTGACGACGGCTTCCACCCCGACGGCATCAACCAGCGCATCATGCGCTACGCCGAAGTGCTCCTCATGCTCGCCGAATGCGAAGCCGAAGTCGGCACACCCGCCAAAGCAGCCAGCTATATCAACGAGGTCCGCGCCCGCGCCAGCGTACACATGCCCGCCGTCGCACCGGCCAACCACGACGACGCCATGAAAGCCGTCATGCACGAAAAAGCCGTCGAAATGGCCGGAGAAGAGGTCAACAACATCGACATGCTGAGATGGAGAAAGAAGGGCTACTACCCCTCGCTCAGACCCGACCCCAAGCCGGGACAGGTCGCCGCATTCCCCATCCCCTCCAACGAGACTTCCGCCAATCCGCTGATCAAATAGATCCACATGACTATGATAAAAAAGAGGCTGCTATCAGCCTCTTTTTTTACTGTATCTTTTCCTTTCCAAAATGCTATTACAAGCTTATCCATATACCCATCTTTGCCGGCTTTGCCTGCTGCTCGTCCTTTTCGCATCCTGCGACCGGCCCCGGAAGAACACCCTCTTCACAAAGCTGCAGCCCGACCAGTCAGGTATCCACTTCCGCAATGACCTCAACGACGTCGACTCCTCCACCTCCTTCATCAACGAATTCGGCTATATGGGAGGCGGCGTCGGCATCGGCGATTTTAACAACGACGGCCTCAGGGATATCTTCTTTACCGCCAACCAGGTCAGCTGCCGCCTCTATATCAACAAGGGCGACAACAAATTCGAAGACATCTCCGAAAAAGCAGGCATCACGACCAACGTCTGGGCGACGGGCGTCAGCATCGTCGATATCAACAACGACGGCTACGACGACGTCTACGTCTGCGTACTGGGAAAAGACCTCGTGCACCCCGCCAAAAACCTCCTGTTTATCAACCAGCACGACCTCACCTTTAAAGAAGAGGCCGAAGAATACGGACTCGCATTCTCCGGTTACTCCACACAGGCTGTCTTCCTCGACTATGACAAGGACGGCGACCTCGACATGTACCTTACCAACTACCTGCTCGGCACCCACACCAACGCCATAGTCCCCCGCAACCGCAGCGGAAGCTCCCCCGCCAACGATAGATTATATCGCAACGACGGCTACTCAACGTCAAAAGGCCACCCCGTATTCACCGACGTCACCCTGCAGGCCGGCATCAAAGAAGACGGCTACGGCCTGGGCGTCACCGTTAGCGATTTCAACAACGACGGATGGCCCGACATCTACGTCGCCAACGACTTTCTCTCCAATGACGACCTCTGGCTCAACTGCCGCAACGGAACTTTTACCAACTGCATCAGCCGGTCCCTCCGCCACCAGAGCTACTCCAGCATGGGCGCAGACGCCGCGGACATCAACAACGACGGCCTCTCCGACATCATAACCCTCGACATGCTCCCGGAATACAACAGGCGTAGAAAGGAATCCTTTTTCTTTATGAACCACGACCGATACCAGGCCGAACGCGACATGGGCTACGAACCCGAATTCATGCGCAATATGCTGCAGCTAAACAACGGCTGTATAAGGTCCGGAGACACCAGCATTCCCTTTTTTAGCGAGATAGGACAGCTGGCGGGCATCGAAGCCACAGACTGGAGCTGGAGCGTCCTCATCGCCGACCTTAACAATGACGGATGGAAAGATATCCACGTCACCAATGGCATCGGGAGGGACTTTATCAACGCCGACTTCCTCGAATTCAGCAGCAAAATATTCGGCAGCAACAAGACCAGGCCCGAACAGGAAGCCCTCATTCGCAAAAGACTCGGAACTCGACCACGTCAACCTCCCGAACTACTTATACCTCAACCACGGCAACTACTCCTTTACCGACGCCTCCGCCGACGCCGGCATAGACGAGCCTTCCATGTCGAATGGAGCCGTATACGCCGACCTGGACAACGACGGCGACCTCGACCTCGTCGTCAACAACATCGACAAGGAAGCCTTCGTCTTTATCAATAATACCGTCCAAAAAGGGCAGCCGCCGCAATCCCATTTTCTAAGACTGCGACTGAAAGGCGACAGTCTCAACAAAAACGCATTCGGCGCAAAAGTTCAACTATACAGCGACGGACATATGCAAATGGAGGAACAGGATCCCGTTCGGGGCTACTTCTCTTCCGTCGACCAGCAGCTGCTTTTCGGCCTCGGCAAAAGCCGCCAGGTCGATTCCCTCGTCATCACCTGGCCCGACGACAAAAAACAGACGGTAAAGAACATCCCCGCCGACACGCTTTTGACCCTCTCCTGGCCAAACGCTGCCAAGACCCAGCCGTCATCCCCCCCCGACACCCCACGCCTTTTCTCCGATATCACGACCGACGCGGGTCTCTTATACAGACACCACGAAAACCCCTTTAATGACTTTGCGCTGCAGCGCCTGCTCCCCCATAAATACTCCCAGCTCGGCCCGTTCATCACCACCGGCGACATCGACAAGGACGGAATGACGGACTTCTTCGTCGGAGGCGCCTTCAATTTCTCCGGCAAGCTCTTCACGCAGCAAAAAAACCGGTCATTCAAATCAAAAAATCTCGTCGACAGCATCAAGATGGAAGAGGACATGGCCTGCATCCTGTTCGACGCCGATGGCGACGGCGATTCCGACCTCCTGGTCACCGGCGGTGGCTATCAATACGAGGACGGCTCCCCATACTATAAACCCCGCCTTTATATCAACGATGGCAAAGGCGGCTTTACACTCAGCAAAAATGCCATACCCGACGCCGTAAGAACCATCGCCGGCTGCGTTACTGTCGCCGACATGGACAACGACGGTGACCCCGACCTGTTCATCGGCGGCCGGGTATCCAAAGAATACCCCCTGTCCCCGCGAAGCTATATTCTCCGCAACGACAAAGGACGCTTTACAGACGTCACGGCGGAAGTCTGCCCCGCCCTCGAAAAGGCCGGCATGATAACCACAGCCGTCTGGATGGATTTCAACAACGACAAACAGCCCGACCTCGTCCTGGCCGGCGAATGGATGCCCGTGCGATTCTTTAAGAATGACCACGGCAGACTCCACGAAGTGACCGACTCCTCCAGCCCGCCAAACATGCACGGCATGTGGAGAAGCCTGGTCGCCGCAGACATCGACGGCGACGGCGACCTCGACCTCGTCGCCGGCAACCTGGGCGGCAACTGCGACTACCACGTCAGCGCCGCCACACCCATGGAACTCTTTGCCGCCGACATCGATGGCAACGGCATTATCGACCCGGTCATGTTCTACTACATAAAAGACCAGGACGGCTCCAGGCGATCCTATCCTGCCTATGGCAGAAGCCAGCTGGCTTCCCAGGTCCCTGTCATAAAAAAACGGTTCCTGCTCTACGAAGACTATGCAAAAGCCGGCTTCTCCGACATCTTCCTGAAAAAGTCCAAAAAAGATCTTCCCCAACTCTATTGCGACGAGACGCGCACCTGCTGGCTCGAAAACACGGGCAACGGAAAATTCATCAAACACCCCCTACCCGTCGAAGCGCAATTCTCTCCCGTCAACGCCATCATCTGCGACGACATCGACAACGACGGATACAAAGACCTACTGCTCGCCGGCAACGACTACCAGACTGATGTCATCACCGGCCGGTACGACGCCTCCTATGGCTGCTTCCTCCGCGGCGGCCCCGACAAACAATTCATTTCCGTACCGCCGGCCGCAAGCGGATTCCTGCTGCAGGGCGACATAAAAGATATGGCGCTGATCCGCCTGGCCAAAGGCGAAAAGATAGTACTTACCGCAGTCAATAACGACAGCCTGCGGGCATTCCGGGTCAACCCCCGACAACAAAAACAATAATGCCATGCGCAACCGTATTCTTCCATATGTCTTCATCCTTATCTTCGCCGCCTGCCAGGACAAACGCCTCGCCAACCAGGATATGATCGACCTCCTGAAGACGGCCGCAAAATTCGACCACAATCACAACAACCCCTTCTCCCCTGAGGCCATGATAGAACATTGCGACTCCATTCTTAGCAACACCTCCGACCCATACGCGCGGACCCCGGCCCTCATCCGCAAAGCCAACGCTTTCCAGCAGCTGGGCCAGGAGCAGAAGGCAATAGACATCTACCAGGACCTGCTCCGCAAGCTTCCCCCAGGCGAATTCGAACAAAGACAGCGGGTCATGAAGGACCTGGCGCTCGCCTGGCTACGCCTCGGCGACCGGACCAACTGCATTAACAACCACGCCGCCGAATCATGCATCTTCCCCATCGCCGGAACAGGCATCCATCGGGATAAAACAGCCGCGGAAAAGGCCATCCAGCTCTATACCTCCATCCTGACAGACAATCCAGCGGACCTCGAATCGAGATGGCTGCTCAACGTCGCCTGCATGAGCACCGCCGGATATCCGTCCGAAGTCCCGCCCCAATTCCTTTTAAAGGTCAAAGACGACGACTCCGCGCACCTGGTAAAACCCTTTTCAAACGTCGCGATGAACATCGGCGTCAACTATAAATGCATCGCCGGCGGAAGCATCATCGACGACTTCAACAACGACGGCTACCCCGACATCGTTCTCAGCAGCTGGTCCCTCACCGAACCCATGCGCTACTACCGGAACAACGCGGACGGCAGCTTTACCGACGTCTCCGACTCCTCCGGCCTCGGCTACCTCACCGGGGGCCTCAATATCATCCAGACGGACTACAACAACGACGGCTATAAGGACATCTTCGTACTCAGAGGTGGATGGAAAGGAAGATTTGGAAAAAATCCCAACTCACTGCTGCGCAACAACGGCGACGGGACTTTCACGGACGTGACAAAGGCAAGCGGTCTGCTCTCCTTTCACCCTTCGCAGACCGCCACCTGGGCCGACTTCAACAACGACGGATGGCTCGACCTTTTTATTGGCAACGAGACGACCCCTGGCGAAGAACCTCACCCCTGTCAGTTATTCATCAGTAATAAGAATGGAACTTTCACCGAAATGGCGGCGAAGGCAGGCTGCAACATTATCAAATTCGTAAAAGGCGTCACCTCCGCCGACTACGACAACGACGGCAGGACGGATATTTTTCTCTCAACTCTTAATGGCAATAAGATCCTCTTAAAGAACCTTACGACAAAAGACGGCCCCGTCCAATTCCAGGACGTCAGCGAGCAGGCCGGACTGACCCACAACCTGACCAGAACCTTCCCCACCTGGTTCTGGGACTACGACAACGACGGCTGGCCCGACATCCTCGTGTGCGGCTACGAGTTTACCCAGTCCCTATCCTACTATGCAGCCGCCGAAGCGATTGGACAGGCCATCGGCAACACCGGAAAGGTCTTTTTATACAGGAATAAACACGACGGCACCTTCGAGGACGTCAGCTCCAAATGTGGCCTCAGCAGCACGGCCTTCGCCATGGGCGCAAACTTCGGCGACATCGACAACGACGGCTACCCCGACTTCTACCTGGGCACCGGAAATCCGCAACTATCCTCGGCCGTACCCAACAAGCTCTTCAAAAATATAGGCGGCAGGCGCTTCCTCGATGTCACCAGCTCCGCCCGGGTAGGCAACCTGCAAAAAGGCCACGGCGTCTCCTTCGCCGACCTCGACAACGACGGCAACGAAGACATCTATATCAAAATGGGCGGCGCCTACACCGGCGACGCATTCGAAAACTCCCTCTACCTGAACCCCGGCCAAAACAACCACCACTGGGTAAACCTTACCCTGCAGGGCACGGTCTCAAACAAAGCCGCCATCGGCGCCAGAATAAAACTGACATTCTCAGACAACAACACCCGCCGCTCAGTCTATAAAGACGTCAATTCCGGCGGCAGCTTTGGCTCCAACCCCCTCGCCCAGCACATCGGCATCGGCGCCGCCACCACCATCGACCAGGCCGAGATCACCTGGCCCGTCACGGGCAAAACTCAAACCCTCCGCCACCTGCCCATCGATACCAACATAAAGATCACCGAGGGCGACTCCTCCTTCACCACCTACACCCTCTCCCGCTTCGACTTCCGCTCCGGCGTCAGAAAGCTCATCAGTTGCAGCCCGCACTAAAACTCCGTATCAGTATGATCCAATCAGGCAAATAAGAAATAACGTATATTTGACATTTATTATATTCCAACTCAACTTCAATGAGAAGATTCTTTCTGCTCCTCTCGCTCTTCATCATCACCCATAATTCTTATGAACAGGTGGTCGTCGATTCCTCGCTGTTGCTTTCACAAAAGGACATGCAATGGTGGAAGGACGCCAAATTCGGACTGTTCATTCATTTTGGATTGTACTCCGTTCTGGGACAAGGCGAATGGGCAATGTTTAGTAATCGTATCGACACATCCGAATATGGAAAGCTGAAAGACTCGTTCACCCTTTCAAAGTTCTCCGGAAAGGACTGGGTTGACGCGGCCAGGCAGGCCGGATGCAGATATATGGTAGTCACATCGAGACACCATGACGGCTTTAGCCTGTTCAATACCAACTTTGGTAATTACAATTCAATGCACACGCCTGCAAAAAAAGACCTGATAAAAGAGTACGTCGACGCAGCCCACAACGCCGGAATGAGAGCAGGCATTTATTATTCTCCGCTTGACTGGCGGTACCCTGGCTTCTTTTTCCCCGACCTGTATTATTCCAATGCGCTCGAAATGAAAAAACAAACCTACACGCAGGTCCGCGAGCTGTTAAGCAACTACGGTAAAATAGACATTTTATGGTACGACGGCGGAGAAGACAACTGGCTGGGCTTTGCTGGCCTGATGTGGGACGGAGGCAAAGGTTGGTACACCCGCGGCTTCGACAAGCCCTACACAGGAAAATTCAGCTGGGAGCCCGTTAAGCTTAACAAGATGGTAAGAGAGCTGCAACCGAACATCGTGATCAATCCCCGTTCTGGCTGGATGGGCGATTTCAATACACAGGAGGTACGACTTAGAGGAAGAGAGAAAAGGCCCTGGGAGCTATGCACCAATCTCAGCGGCGGCGCATGGGGATGGACTCCTTCTGCAAAAGACAATCTCATGACGCTGGACAGCTGTATCCGCTTGCTGGTATCCGTTGTCTGCCAGGACGGCAATTTGTTATTGAATATAGGCCCGAAAGCCGACGGCGAAATTGAGCCCGCGCAAGTGCAACGACTGAAAGAGATTGGTGATTTTCTTTCCAAAAATGGAGAGAGTATCTATAACACAAGAGGCGGCATCTGGGATCCGATCTGGGGAGGAACAACCCTCACCGAAAACGCGATCTACGTTCATGTTCTAAGCGTTCCTGCCAATGGAAAAATCATTCTACCCCCTGTATCACAAAAGATCAGTTCTGTAAAATACCTGGGCACCCGGGAAAATGTACGCTTCGAACAAAATGAGGGCGAAATTCTATTGAATGGCATCGCCAATAAAGAGAACAAAACAGATATCATCCTTAAAGTAAGTTTGAAATAGCTTCCAACATGAAAAAATCACTCGCGATAGCCGCCCTCTTCTGCTCCGCCAGCTCATTTGCCCAGAATTATACCCCCATACCCAACGGACTAAAAACCGTCATCGACGGCATCGTCACAGAGATCACCTGCTATGGCCCCGCTACCGTCCGGGTCTTAAAATACCCCGAAGGCGATACGCTTCATCAGCAAAGCCTCTCCGTCACAAGACAGCCAGGCGGCGTCGAACCCACAATTGACACCCGCGATGGCCATATACTCCTGCAAACACCCCGCATCCTCGTAGACCTCGATAACCAAACCGGCAAGATCGAATTCATCAACCCAACCACAAAGGAACTGCTGTTCAAAGAAAAAGAAGAAGGCGCCCAGTTCACCGCCAACGAAGACGCAGGCAAGCCCAACTACATCGTGCGCCAGGCCTTCCGCCTCGACACCGCCGAAACTATCTACGGCCTCGGTCAGCAGCAGAACGGCCGCCTCGACCAGCGCTACCAGCGGAACCTCCTCGTTCAGGGGAACACTAAAGTATCTATCCCCTATTGGATGTCCATCAAAGGCTACGCCCTGTTCTGGGACAACTATTCCCCTACATTATTCACCGACAACCGCCAGGAGACCTCTTTCGAATCCCAGGTCGGCCGCTGCATAGACTATTACTTCATGCGCGGAGAGAGCGCCGACAGCGTCCTCGCTCAAATGCGCGCCCTTACGGGCCAGGCGCCCATGATGCCGCTCTGGACCTTCGGCTACAACCAATCCAAAGAACGCTACAAGACCCAGTTCGAGCTGGTCGACGTCGTGAAAAGATACCGCGCCCTCCATATCCCCCTCGACGGCATCGTCCAGGACTGGCAATACTGGGGAAAAGACAGCAACTGGAACGCCATGAGCTTCGACCC
>Ga0105237_10000250_pt1 | contig 76317 bp, 70 predicted proteins | sample KBSC24metaG_FD_81520 | JGI IMG/M metagenome (GOLD analysis project Ga0105237, IMG submission 81520) | Corn rhizosphere microbial communities from Kellogg Biological Station, Michigan, USA - KBS C2-4 metaG | ecosystem: Host-associated > Plants > Roots > Rhizosphere > Soil | place: Michigan, USA...
GCCGTACTGCGCCGGCAGCACCGGGTTGCGGTAGAAGAAGCTGGACAGCACCTTCTTGTCCATGAAGTCGCCGTAGCCGTACAGCTGCACGTCGCCGGCCAGCGGCAGGCCCGCGTTGACGAACAACTTGTTCGTCTTGGTCTGCGGGTCGCCCCAGCGCTGGCCCAGGCCGTCGTACGGCACCTGGTTCGCCCCCACCACCGCCGCGACGGCTGCCGCGCCTCCTTGCGGAATGCCGCGCGAGGTGGGATCGGTGGTCTCGCGCTCGGCACTCACGTGCACGAAGCCTCCGCTGTTGCCAAGCGGAAACCCGGCATCGGCGTCGTAGCGCCGCAGGTCGCCGTCGCCCTTGCCGTACTCGCCCCACTCCGCGCTGACCGTCGCGCCCTTGGGGGCCTTCTTGAGGATGACGTTGATCACGCCGGCGATCGCATCCGATCCGTACAGCACCGAGGCGCCATCGCGCAGCACTTCCACGCGCTCGATCGCGTTGGACGGAAACACCGAGAAATCCACCGCCTGGGCGCCCTGGTTGAAGGTGCCGAGCGGATCGATCTGCAGGTTGACCAGCGCCGAACGATGGAAGCGCACGCCGTCGACCAGCACCAGGGTCTGGTCGGGCGACAGGTTGCGCAGCGACACCGGCCGCACGAACGCCGTGCCGTCGGCGATCGGGAAGCGCTGGGTGGTCAGCGAGGGCACGATGCTGGTCAACGTGTCGGTCAGGTCCGCCGAGGGCTGCTCGGCGATCTGCTTGCCGCTGAACGCGTCGATCGGTGAAATCGATTCGGTCGGCGACAAGCCCGCTCGATGCGTGCCGGTCACCACGACCTCCTGCAGGTTCGTGGTCGTCTTGGCCTTGTTCGTGCTGGCCTTGTTCGTGTTGCCCTGCTTGGCGGCCGTCGTCGCAGGTGGTGCCGTCTGCCCGTTGTCCGCCGTTCCCTGGTCCTGCGCCTGCGCCGACCACGCCATCAGCAAGGCGGTGGCCAGCGCCGTGCGCACGAGTACCACGTTGATACCTGTCTTGTTTGGCATTTGCGTCTCCCCTTGGTTTGCCCCGAAGGTCCCCTACACCGGCAAGCTACAACGGCGCGGATGCCGTGAAAAGCGCCGCACTCCCGGTTTCGACGCATGCGGGTGCATCCCCGGCAACGCGGGCGGAACAACGAACCCTCTCGATCTGTCGAAGCCGGAACCGCGGCGAGATGCCGTAACGAAATCTAGCGCTCGCGGGCTTCTACACTGGACAGCGGCACCACCACACCCAAGGAGATCCCCATGAAGATCCATCCCCTGCTCTCGCTCGCCCTGGTCGCCACGCTGGGCTTCACCGGCACCGGCGTCGCCAGCGCGCAAAGCAGCGGCGTACTGGTGCGCAACGACGGCATCTACCTGCGCTGCGACCAGTGCGGCACCGTGCAGCGCGTGGAACAGAACATCACCCAGGGCGGCGGCCACGGCACTGCCGGCACCATCATCGGCGCCATCGCCGGCGGCGTGCTCGGCAACCAGGTCGGCAAGGGCAACGGCCGCAAGCTCGCCACCGTGGGCGGCGCCGTGGGCGGCGGCTTCGCCGGCCACGCCATCGGCAACAACACCGGCAGCAACACCAGCTGGCTCGTGCGCATCAAGATGGGCAACGGCAGCTACCAGAACATCCAGGTCAAGGACGCCAGCGGCATTCGCCAGGGCGACCTGGTGCAGGTGGACGCGAACGGGAACATCGCGCGGATCCAGTGAGGGTTGCCGTACTGCGGGAAGACGAAACGCCCCGGTTGGGGCGTTTTGTCTGGATGGCCCGGGGTGACGATATCCGATTCCCTCCGGCCTTCATGCCCGCGGAAGCGGATCGTGGGCGCGATTGCACCGCAACCGTTCCGGTCATGGTGCAATGTCGAAAGATTGAAGACTGGCGGAGAGTCCGATGCTCAAGACTTATACCGGGAGCTGCCACTGCGGCGCCGTCCGCTTCGAGGCGGACCTCGACATCAGCGCCGGCACCGGCAAGTGCAACTGCACGATGTGCACCAAGATGCGGCTGTGGTCGGCCAATGCCCTTCCGCAGGCATTCCGCCTGCTGGCAGGCGAGAGTGACCTCACGGACTACCGGGGGCGCGGGAACCCGGTCGCGCACCACCAGTTCTGCAGACACTGCGGCGTCAGGGCGTTCGAGTGGGTCGACATGCCGAACATGAGCGGCAGCAAGTACTACAACATCAACGTCATGTGCCTTGAAAGCATCGACACCGACGAACTGATATCCGCCCCGGTGACGTATTACGACGGGCTCAACGACAACTGGGGCGAGAGGCCTGTCGAGACGCGGCATCTGTAGAAGTGGGGCCGTGGACATGGCGACGAAGGCAATTAAATGCTGCTGGCGAAGTCAGACGGTCAGAACGGCGATAAGTGAACCTGAACCCGTTCTTTGCCGCATCGGCGACAGCCAGCTAGAACTGGCTACCGCCAAGATCTATTGGCGACGGCTTGGAATTTAGATCATTCACGGCCCTGGTGAATGCTGCTCGGTAATCAGCATCTTTCATACGCCCCATCCAATCATCGAACTCTTTGCTGAGCAGAAAACCAGCAAACTTTGCTTTTGCGTCGAGAACCATGCGCTCCTCCTGAGATCGCGTCGCCCAATCCATTGGGTAGTAGCCACCGCGGGTAATGTCCACTGCGTCAGCTTCGATACCCAGGCTATCTGCCATCTTCTTCAACAACGCGCCAAGCAAATCGCGGTGCCTCAAGTCCCAGGCTTGTACATTCTGCCCGGTGCGCTCTGTTTCCAAATGACCTAGGAAGCGCTGCCATGCCCCCATGACCTCCTTGTCATCATGAAATTCGACCTGCACAAGGTTGAGCGCCCGCACATGCTCTGGCATCAGGCTCGCCCCTCTGAGCCCCATCAATACAGCAAAGAGTTGGTGTCGTCGTCCTGTTTTTGCTTTTCGATCCGCGCGCCACTCCGAAATTTGAACGGCAGCTATGGGGCCGATGATGGTTGCGAGCACGACCGCCCAGTCGATGGCCATTTCCCCTCCCCCAGATTGCAGTAGATACCGTATGCAGCACTGGCATTAAGCGTCTGAACCAAAACAGGGCCAGGTTCACTTACGCAGTCACGATGGCGGAGAGAGTGGGATTCGAACCCACGGAAGGTTTGACCCTTCGCCGGTTTTCAAGACCGGTGCCTTAAACCGCTCGGCCATCTCTCCGTTGTGACTTTCCGCCATGGCGCGCCTTGCGCGCCACTTCGCCGGTTTGACTCGGGGCTTCCCGCCCCTCGCCCTTCGGGCCAGCGGCTGCGCCGCTGTTCGCTCCGGCTTCCTGCCTCCGCGAGCAAGACCGGTGCCTTGAACCGCTCGGCCATTTCTCCGTTGTGACTTCGCGCTGTCGCTGCGAGCGCGCATGGTATCAGCTACGCGGCGCGCCTTGTCCGCTGCGCCCCTTGCGCGACAGCGCGACCAGCGCCCAGATCGTGATCGCGACGGGGATCAGCGCGCCGAGCAGCGGCAGCAGCACGGCGGGGTGGCGCACGCTGACTGGCACCAGCTGGGTGGCGGTGGCGTAGGCGACGATGGCGATACGCAGGGCGCGGCGGCGACGGGCGATCCAGGGGCTGGCGAGGATCAGCAGCAGCGCGATGCTGCCGAGCACGAGGTCCAGCATGGGCACCGACCACACGCTGGCGAAGCCGAGGCGGGTGAGGATCACCGAGCCGAGCACCGCCAACAGGAAGTAGCTGCTCCAGTACTCGACCTTGTCCCAGCCGCGCTCGGCAGGCGTATTCACGCGATGCGCTCCTGGCCGCCCATGTACGGGCGCAGCGCTTCGGGCACGGTGATCGAGCCGTCGGCGTTCTGGAAGTTTTCCATCACCGCGACCAGCGTGCGGCCCACGGCGAGGCCGGAGCCGTTGAGCGTGTGCACCAGCTCGGGCTTGCCGGTTTCCGGGTTGCGCCAGCGCGCCTGCAGGCGACGCGCCTGGAAGTCCTCGAAGTTGGAGCAGCTGGAAATCTCGCGGTAGGTGTTCTGGCTGGGCAGCCACACTTCGAGGTCGTAGGTCTTGGCCGAACCGAAACCCATGTCGCCGGTGCACAGCAGCACCTTGCGGTACGGCAGGCCGAGCTTCTGCAGCACGGCCTCGGCATGCCCGACCATTTCCTCGAGCTGGGCGTAGGACTCATGAGCGTGGGCGATCTGCACCATCTCGATCTTCTCGAACTGGTGCTGGCGAATCATGCCGCGGGTATCACGGCCATAGCTGCCGGCTTCGGCGCGGAAGCACAGCGTGTGCGCGGTGAGGCGTAGCGGCAGCGCATCGGCATCTTGGATGGTGTCGCGCACCAGGTTGGTCAGCGACACCTCGGCGGTGGGGATCAGGTAGCGCTTGCTGTCGCCGACTTGGGTGGCGAACAGGTCTTCCTCGAACTTCGGCAGCTGGCCTGTACCCTGCATGCTTTCGGCGTTGACGATCACCGGCACGTTGCACTCGAGATAACCGTGCTCGCCGGTTTGCAGGTCGAGCATGAACTGCGCGAGCGCGCGGTGCAGCCGCGCCAGCTGGCCACGCAGCACGGTGAAGCGCGCGCCGGAAAGCTTCGCACCGGCATCGGCGTCCAGCCAGCCGTGGCGGGCACCAAGGTCGACGTGGTCCTTCACCTCGAAGTCGAACGCGCGCGGCGTGCCCCAGCGCAGCTGTTCGGCGTTCCCGGTCTCGTCCTTGCCCAGCGGCACGGACTCGTGTGGGAGGTTCGGAATGCCCAGCGCGATGGCGGCGAGCTTGCCCTGCACTTCGGCCAGCGCGGCCTCGTTGGCCTTGAGCTGGTCGCCGATGCCGGCGACCTCGGCCATCAGCGGCGCGACGTCCTCGCCCTTGGCCTTGGCCTGGCCGATCGCCTTGGAGCGGGTGTTGCGCAGGTTCTGCAAGTCCTGCGTCCCGGTGGCGAGGCGCTTGCGCTCGGTTTCCAGCGCCTCCACGGCGGACACGTCGAGCTCGAAGCCGCGGGTTTCCTTGAGGCGCGCCGCGGTTTCGGCGAGGCGCGAACGCAGCAGGGCGGGATCCAGCATGATCGAGGTCCAGGTGGAGGTTTGAGCCGCGAATTATCGCCGCCGGGTGGCTGCAGTCGCAATGCAACGCACGCTTGACGCCCCACCCCGGCCCTCCCCTGCTGCGCGTCCCGCCAGGGACTTCCTTCGCTCGCAGGAGAGGGAGCAAGGCGGCAAGCTCAACCGGCCAGCTTGCGTTCGCTGCGACCCAGCCACCAGGCCATCGCGGCACCGGCAAGCAACCAGCCGACAAGCTGCTCCACCAGCGCGGCCAGGGTGAAATCGAGCGGGAAGCGATACCAGTTCCAGTACGGCACCATGGTGCACAGCCAGGCGAATACCGCTGCCGCCGCGGCCAGCGCCACGCGCCGCCGGAAGCCCAGCCCGGCCAGCCCCAGCACGAAGGCCAGCGCCAGCGCGGCGAGCGTGTCGGACGCCCACTGCCGGCCGATCTGCGGGCCCATCTGCATCATGTCCTCGCCCTGCGGCTGGTAGACCACGAAGGCATACGGCGACGTCGCCGCCTTTTCCGAATACGCCTTGAGCACCGCCTCGTCGCCCATCTTCTTCGTATCCAGCGACGGCAGGATGTAGATGCCGGGCTGGGCACCCAGCCCATCGTGCAGGCTGCCCAGCACGGCGTTTTCGCCGACCGGCAGCTGGATGCCGACATTGCCCAGCCCCAGCGCCATGTGCGCCGCTACGCCCCACACGAACATCACGATGCCGCCGATCAGGCCTGTCACGAGTACGCGCATGTTCCCCCTCCCCCGGTTGGTCCGGCGAATCTAGGCGAGGCTCCGGGGTGGCGGCAAGGGCGCGCGCAGCAGCCGGCGGCTATTTGCCGCGCGCCTTGCGGCGGGCTTCGCGCAGCGCCAGCAGCTTGTCGCGCAACTGCACCTCCAGCCCGCGCTCCACCGGTTCGTAGAACACGGTGCCATCCAGCGCGTCGGGCAGGCATTGCTGGTCCAGCGCGATGCCGCCCTCGGCGTCGTGGTCGTACTGGTAGCCCTTGCCGTAGCCCAGGCCCTTCATCAGCTTGGTGGGCGCGTTGCGCAGGTGCATCGGCACCTCCAGCGTGCCGGCTTCGCGCACCGCGGCGCGGGCCTGGTTCCAGGCCATGTAGGCGGCGTTGCTCTTGGGCGCCACCGCCAGCCAGATCGCCAGTTGGGCCAGGCCCAACTCGCCTTCCGGGCTGCCGAGGCGCTCGTAGGTGTCCCAGGCGTCCAGCGCCATGCGCCAGGCGCGCGGCTCGGCCAGGCCCACGTCCTCCACCGCCATGCGGGTCATGCGGCGCGCGAGGTAGGACGGATCGCAGCCGCCGTCGAGCATGCGCGCCAGCCAGTACACGGCGGCGTCGGGGTCGGAGGAGCGCACGGACTTGTGCAGCGCCGAGATCTGGTCGTAGAACTGTTCGCCCTGCTTGTCGAAACGGCGGGTGCGGTCGGCCAGCACCTGTTCCAGCGTGGCCTGGTCGATGCGGTTGCCTTCGGCCAGTTCGGCGGCGATTTCCAGCAGGGTGAGCGCGCGGCGCACGTCGCCGTCGGCGGCCTGGGCGATCAGCTGCAGCGAGGCGTCGTCCACGTCCAGTCGCTGCGCGCCGAGGCCGCGTTCCGTGTCGGCCAGCGCGCGCTTGAGCGCGGCTACAATGTCGTCCGTCGACACCGCCTCCAGCACGTGCACGCGGCAGCGCGAGAGCAGCGCGGAGTTCAGTTCGAACGAGGGGTTCTCGGTGGTGGCGCCCACGAACAGGATCACGCCGCGCTCGATGTGCGGCAGGAAGGCGTCCTGCTGGGTCTTGTTGAAGCGGTGCACCTCGTCCACGAACAGCACGGTGCGCCGGCCCTGGGCGAAGTTCGCCTCGGCCTCGGCCAGCGCCTTGCGCACTTCGGGCAGGCCGGAGAGCACGGCCGAGATCGCCTTGAAGTCGGCATCGGCGTACTGCGCCACCAGCAGCGCCAGCGTGGTCTTGCCGCAGCCGGGCGGCCCCCACAGCACCATGGAATGCAGCCGGCCGGCTTCCAGCGCACGACGCAACGCACGGTCCGGCGCCACCAGGCGGCGCTGGCCCACGATCTCGTCGAGATTGCGTGGGCGCATGCGCTCGGCCAGCGGCTTCAGCGCCTCGGGTTCGGCGAACAGGGAGCTCGCCGGCTGGAAGGGGTTGCGGGGCATGGCCGCCATGATACGGCGTGCGGCCCAGCCTCGCCCCGGGAAAGCGCCACGCCAGTTATCATGTTGCCGGGAACAGCGCACCACGCAAGGAGCCAGCCGCGCATGTCCGGGGGGATCCACCGCCAGCTTGGCCTGCACCGCCATCGCCGAACGCGTGGCGGCGTGGCGGAGCGCTGCGCTTGAGGCGGGCTGCCGGCGCGCGCGCGGCCCTGCTGGCCCTGCTGCTGATGCTGCTGCCGTGCGCGTGGCTGCACGCTGCCGACGGCACCGATCGCTGGCGCCCGCTGGAGCGGCAGTGGTTCGACAACGTAGGCATGGCCGAGGGCCTGCCCCATTCCATCACCACCGCGCTGGCGCAGGATCGCGACGGCTTGCTGTGGGTCGGCACCATGGGCGGCCTGGTGCGCTACGACGGCTACCGCGTGCAGGTGTTCGAGCTGGCCGATGCCGCAGCCGCCGGCCTGCCCGACACTTACGTGCGCAGCCTGCTCGCACTGCCGGACGGCGGCCTGCTGGTGGGCACCAATGCGGGCGGACTGGCGCGCTTCGACCCGCAGACCGCCCGCTTCCGCAGCTACCCGATCGGCCCTGGCGGCACCGGCAACCGCAAGATCTACGCGCTGGCGGCGGACGGCGACAGCGGCGCGTGGATCGCCAGCGACAGCGGGCTGGACCACCTGGACCTTGGCAGCGACCGCATCGCGCCGGTCGACACCGGGCCGGCCGCACCGCGCAACTTCGCCGTGTACCAGGACCGCGCCGGCAACCTGTGGCTGGGCAACGACAAGGGCCTGTTCGTGCGCTACGCGGGCCGCAAGGATTTCGTGCGGCCGGAGCATCCCGCGGGCGTGGTCGACCAGGTACTGCACGACGAGATCTGGGCGGTGCGCGAAGACGCCGAGGGGCGGCTGTGGGTGGGCAGCGTGCAGATGGGCGCGATCTACCGCGACACCGACGGCCGCTGGCGCATGGTCCCCGGTTTCAGCGGTTACGACGGCACGGCACGGCAAGCCACCGTGCGCGACTTCCTGGAGGTGCGGCCGGGCCGGATGTGGATCGCCACCGACGGCGACGGCATCGTCACCTACACCGCCGGTGATGCCGACACGCGCGTGCTCGATCACGACACCTCGCTGCCCTCCTCGCTACCCGGCAATTCCGTGCGCGCGCTGCTGCTGGGACGCGCCGGCAACGCCTGGGCCGCCACCGACCTCGGCGCGGCACGCAGCAACGCCGGGGCGAACATCGCGTTCTCCATGCTGCCCTCGTCCGACCTCGCACACTCGCTGGCCAACCCGAACGTGCGCAGCATCCTGGTCGATGCGCGCGGCCGCGTCTGGCTGGGCATGGCGGCGGGCGAGATCGACATCATCGACCCGCTCACCGGCACCGTGCGCCACCTGAAGCTGACCGGCAAGCAGCTGCGCCGCGACGTGCAGAGCCTGGCCGAGGCGCCGGACGGCTCGGTCTGGGTCGGCACCCAGGGCCTGGCGCAGATCGATCCCGACACGCTGGCCGTGCGCGACGCGATCCTGCCAGCGCTGGGCGACAGCCCGGTGCTGAGCCTGCTGCGCATGGGGCCGTACATGCTGATCGGCACCTACAACGGGGTGTTCCGCTACGACTCGCGCAACGGCCAGCTGGTCCACTACCGCCACATCGCCGGCCAGCCCGGCAGCCTGGTCAGCGACACCGTGCGGCAGATCGTACGCGTGGGCACGGCGGTCTGGTACGCCACCAACAACGGCATCAGCGTGGCGCGCGATCCGATGCAGACCACCGGCTTCGTGAACCTGGTGCAGCACGAAGGCGACGCCGCCAGCCTGCCGCAGAACCTGGTGGACTCGATCGCCGTCGACACCCGCAGCCGCGTGTGGGCGGGCACGCTGGGCGGCCTCGCCATGCTGCCGCATGGCAACGACCCGCCTTACCGCTTCCAGCACCTCGGCACCGCCGCCGGGCTGGCCAGCGACAAGATCACCGCCCTGCTGCCCGACAACGACGGCAACCTGTGGGTGAGCAGCGCCAACGGCATCTCGGTGGTCGGCGGGCAGAGCCTGCGCATCCGCAACCTCGGCGTGCGCGACGGCCAGCACATCTCCAGCTACATCTACGCCGCCGCCGCGCGCATGCCCGACGGCACCCTGCTGTTCGGCGGCCTCGGCGGCCTCACCGTGATCCGCCCGCTGTGGCGCGGTCCCGACGACCCGCAGGTGCCGCTGCGCATTACCAACGCGCTGGTGAACGGGCACCCGCTGCCGTTCGGCCGGCTGCCCGGCGACCGTGGCACGCTGGCGCTGTCCGCGCACGAACGCAGCCTGCGCCTGGACTTCGCCCTGCTCGACTACCAGGGATCGCAGGAGACCGCCTACAGCTACCGCATGGCCGGCTTCGACGACAGCTGGATCGAGGTGCCCAAGGGCGGCACGCCCAGCGCGATCTACACCAACCTGCCGCACGGCCGCTACGTGCTGCACCTGCGCGCGGTGCCGCGCGGCCTGCACGCGCGCGCGGCCGAAAGCACGCTGGCGATCAGCGTGGCGCCGCTTTGGTACGAGACGCTGTGGGCGCGCCTGCTGGCCGTCGTGCTGCTGCTGGCGCTGATGGTGCTGCTGGTGCAAATGCGCACGATCTACCTGCGTCGCCGCGCCTTGCAGCTGCAGAAGCAGATCGACGTGCACACCCGCGAGCTGATCGCCGCCAACCGGCGCCTCGACCTGCTGGCCGGCACCGACGAACTGACCGGCGTCTGCAACCGCCGCCGCTTCCTCGAACTCGCCGAGGGCGTGCGGCGCTACGCCGACACGGCCCCGGCCTGCATCGCCCTGCTCGACCTGGACCGCTTCAAGCGCGTCAACGACGAGTTCGGCCACCTCGCCGGCGATGCGGTGCTGCGCGCCACCGCCGGCGTGATCTGCCAGCAGTTGCGCGCCGGCGACCTGGTCGGGCGCTACGGCGGCGAAGAACTGGTGCTGTGCCTGCCGAACAACTCCGGCGCCATGGCCATGGCGATCGCCGAGCAGATCCGCGTCGCGCTGCGCGGTACGCGCACCTGGCACGAAGGTCGCGCGATCACCATCACGGTGAGCATCGGCGTCGCCGAGCTGCGGCCCGGCGAGGGCATGACCTCGTGGCTGTCGCGCGCCGATGCGGCGCTGTACGAATCCAAGCACCGCGGCCGCGACTGCTGCACGCTGGCGGGCTGAGCGCGCCGCGTGCTCACCGGTCCGGCGGACCCGCCCTGCTCAGCGTGTATTGGCGATACAGGCCGTAACCCAGGCCGCAGACCCCGGTAAGCGTGGCGGGGATCAGCAGGCTGTGCTGCTGCAGCAGCCGGAACAAACCGGCACCGACGACGCTGCCGAGCATGAAGCTCGCCGCCACCAGCACGCAGACGCGCAGCCGCAGCCGGTCCACCGGCAGGCCGCGCAGCAGGTGGCCGAGGTAGATGCCCAGGTCGGTGAAGATGCCGGTGACGTGGGTGGTGCGGATCACCGCGCCGCTGTAGGCGCTGACCATGCCGTTCTGCAGGCCCATGCCGACCGACGCCAGGTACAGGCCGGCGGAATTGGAGGCGTCGAGCAGGGGCACGGCGGCGAACAGCAGGGCCGACTCCAGCACCAGCGCCACGCCGTAGCGCCGCCCCAGCTGCAGCGTGCTCTGCTGCACGATCATGCCGCTCAACATGGTGCCGAGCACGAAGGCCGCGATCGCCAACGCCCAGTGCAGCGCCTCGCCGGTTTCGCCCTGACCCAGCGCGACGCCAAGCAGGCTGGTGTTGCCGGTCATGTTGCTGATCGACTCGTGCCGGAAACCGAGATAACCCACCGCATTGACCTGGCCGGCGATGAAGGCCAGCACGGCCGTGCCGAACCAGGCCCAGCGCGGCAATTGGCGCAGTACCGGCATGGCGTCAGTTCTTCAGCGGCTGCACCTGCAGCACCGGTGCATCGCCGATCACGTCGGCACCCTTGGGCGGCACGAAGATGAACACCGCAGGCGGGATCGCCACGTTGCGCTGCCAGTGCGAGAAGCGGATGTCGGTGGTGGAGCCGAGCTGGTCCTTGAACGTCATCCGCGCGAGGCCGTTCGCGTCGAAGCCGAGGTCCGCATAGGCGAACTGCGGGTCCTTCGCGGTGGAGGTGAGCCGCAGCCAGGCAAGGCCGTCGCGCTCGCCCTGCTCGCTGACCTTGAACTCGCGATCCATCTGCTTGAGGTCGGTGAGCACGGTGAGCGGGCTGTGCGCCTCCTCGCTGGACTGGATGCGCACGGTGACCTGCTCCAGCTCGGGGTCGTACATCCACACCCGGCTGCCATCGGCCACGATGGTCTGCTTGTACGGCGCGGTGGTCTCCCAACGGAACTGCCGCGGCGCCTGCAGCGCCAGCGTGCCGGTGCTGGTCTTGCCGGCATTGCCGTTCGGGTCCACCAGGGTCTGGCTGAAGTCGCCGGTGAGCGAATGCAGGCCGGTGGCGAAGGTGTCCAGCCGTGCGCGCGCGGCGCCGGTGGCGGCCTGGGCGGCGCTGCCCAGCGACAGCAGCGCGAACGCGGCCAGGACGAGCTTGAAACGTTTCATCGGATTCCCCGCGACGTGATGATGGGCGCCATTGTCGCCGCTGCACGCTTAACCCGCACCCTCATTCGTTGACCGGCAGGCACAGCGTCTCCTTGACCTCTTCCATCACGATGTAGCTCTTGGATTCGCGCACATGCGGCAGGGTCAGCAAGGTGCTGCCGAGCAGCTTGCGGTAGGAGGCCATCTCGCTGATGCGCGCCTTGATCAGGTAGTCGAAATCGCCGGAAACCAGGTGACATTCCAGCACGTTTGGCAGGCGCAGCGCGGCGCGGCGGAACTCCTCGAAGATGTCGCCGGACTTGTAGGCCAGGCTGATCTCCACGAACACCAGCAACCCCGCCTTGACGTACTGCGGGTCCAACCGGGCGTAGTAGCCGGTGATCACCTGCTCGCGTTCGAGCCGGCGCACGCGCTCGGTGCACGGCGTGGTGGACAGGCCGACGCGCTCGCCCAGTTCGGTGAAGGAAATCCGCCCTTCCTGTTGCAGGATCTTCAGGATTTTCCGGTCGATCTTGTCCAGCTCGCGGGTGCGTGATGGCATGGGGTTCTGGCTCCGGCGGGTCGCAACGGGAAAATCTCCCGTCATTTTCGTTCAACACGGGAGAAACCACCACTTGGTGGCGAATATACTGCGCGATTCATCCGCTGCGCAGCGCTTGGCGCAGGGAATGTGGCCAGGAGGAAACGATGCGGATACTGATGCTCGGCAGCGGCGTGATCGGGGTGACCAACGCGTGGTACCTGCGCCAGGCCGGACACGAGGTGACCGTGCTGGACCGCGAGGCCGGCCCGGCGCTGGAAACCAGCTTCGCCAATGCCGGCCAGCTGTCGTTCGGCTACACCTCGCCGTGGGCCGCCCCCGGCGTGCCGCTGAAGGCGATCAAGTGGCTGTTCGAGGCGCACGCGCCGTTGTCGATCCGCCCCACCGCGAACCCGGACCAGTACCGCTGGCTGTGGCAGATGCTGCGCAACTGCAGCGCCGCCCGCTACGCCGTCAACAAGGCGCGCATGGTGCGCCTGTCCGACTACAGCCGCGACTGCATCAACGAGCTGAGCCAGGCCACCGGCATCGACTATGAGGGGCGCCAGCTCGGCACCACGCAATTGTTCCGCACCCGGCAGCAGCTCGACGCGGCGGCCCAAGACATCGAGGTGCTGCGCGAGTACGGCGTGCCCTACGAGGTGCTGGACCGTGCCGGCATCGTCAAGGCCGAACCCGCGCTGGCGGCTACCGTCGACAAGCTGGTCGGCGCGCTGCGTCTGCCAATGGACCAGACCGGCGACTGCCAGCTGTTCACGCGCAAGCTGGCGGCGCTGGCCGCCGAAGCCGGCGTCGAGTTCCGCTACGGCCAGGAAGTGGGCGGCCTGCAGCGCGACGGCGACCGCATCGCCGGCGTGCGCATCGGCGACCGGCTGGAAAGCGCCGACGCCTACGTGGTCGCGCTGGGCAGCTGGTCGCCGCAGCTGCTCAAGCCGCTGGGCCTGCGCCTGCCGGTGTATCCGCTCAAGGGCTATTCGCTGACCGTGCCGATCACCAACCCGGACGGCGCGCCGACCTCGACCATCCTGGACGAGAGCTACAAGATCGCGGTCACCCGTTTCAACGACCGCATCCGCGTGGGCGGCATGGCCGAGGTGGTCGGCTACGACCGCTCGCTGAACCCGCGCCGGCGCGCCACCCTGGAGAAAGTGGTCAACGACCTCTACCCGCGCGGCGGCGACCTCGCCCGCGCCACGTTCTGGACCGGCCTGCGCCCGGCCACGCCGGACGGCACGCCGGTGGTGGGCGCCACGCCGTACCGCAACCTCTACCTCAACACCGGCCACGGCACGCTGGGCTGGACCATGGCCGCCGGCTCGGGCCGCTATCTCACCGACCTGATAGCCGGCAGGACGCCGGCGATCGACCCCGAAGGCCTGGACATCTTCCGCTACCTCGGCCAAGCGGGGCGGCACTGATGCGGCCCGCGCAAGCCCTGATCGACCTGGCCGCGCTGCGCCACAACTACCGGCTGGCGAAAAAGCTGGGCGGCGGCAAGGCGCTGGCGATCGTCAAGGCCGACGCCTACGGCCACGGCGCGGTGGCCTGCGCCCGCGCGCTGGGAACCGAGGTCGACGGCTTCGGCGTGGCCTGCATCGAGGAGGCGCTGGAACTGCGCGCGGCCGGCATCGCCGCGCCTATCCTGCTGATGGAGGGCTGCTTCGACAAGGATGAGCTGCCGCTGGTCGTCGAACACGACCTGTGGATCGCGGTGGCCTCGCCCGAACAGCTCGAAGCCGTGCTCGCATTCGAGACCCGCGCCACGCTGCATGTCTGGCTGATGCTGGACAGCGGCATGCATCGGCTGGGCCTGTCGCCGGAGGATTTCCGCGCCGCGCACGCGCGCCTTTCCGCCTTGCCGCATGTCGCGCCGCTGGTGCTGATGAGCCACCTCGCGCGCGCCGACGAGCTGGACAGTCCGCGCACGCTGGAACAGCTGGAGAACTTCCGCCGCGCCACCAACGGCCTCGTCGGCGAAACCAGCCTGTGCAACTCGGCGGCCGCGCTGGGCTGGCCGCAACTGCGCAACGACTGGGCGCGCCCGGGGCTGATGCTGTACGGCGCCGATCCCTTGCATGGACAGCCCCACGAGCACGCCGACGAACTGCAGCCGGTGATGACGCTGCAATCACGCGTGTTCCTGGTGCGCGAGATCGCCGCGGGCGAACCGGTGGGCTACGGCGCGCGCTTCGTCGCCCAGCGCCCCACCCGCGTCGGCGTGGTGGCGATGGGCTATGCCGACGGCTACCCGCAATACGCCCCCAACGGCACGCCGGTGCTGATCGACGGCCAGCCCGGCCACACCATCGGGCGCGTGTCGATGGACATGCTCACCGTCGAGCTCACCGACCATCCGCAGGCCGGCGTGGGCAGCCTGGTGCAATTGTGGGGCGACACGCCGCGGGTGCCGGCGCTGGCGCCGCTGTGCAACACCAGCGCGTACCGCCTGCTGTGCGCGCTCAAGCGCGTGCCACGCGTCCACGTCAACGGCTGATACGAAGGAAGCCGCGATGCCCTTTCCCCTCTCCCGGAGGGAGAGGGACTCACCGGCCAAGGTATGCGCGAATCCAGGCCGCTCGATTCCGATCGAGCGACCATCGACATGAACGGCACACGGCATCAATCCCGCGGCGGTGGCGGCGCCAGCACTTCGCGGTTGCCGTTGTGTTGCGGGGCGCTGACCACGCCGTCCTGCTCCATCTGCTCGATCAGTCGCGCGGCACGATTGTAGCCGATGCGCAGATGCCTTTGCACACCCGATATCGAGGCGCGGCGGGTCTGGGTGACGATGGCCACGGCCTTGTCGTAGAGCTGGGTGTCGGCGTCGCCGCCTTCCTCGCCTTCCTGCGGCAGGCCGGCGTCGTTGATGAACTTGCCGTCCGACGTGGCCTGCACTTCCTCCAGCACGCCCTCGATGTACTGCGGGCCACCTTGCGCCTTCAACCAGTTCACCACGCCGTGCACCTCGTGGTCGTCCACGAAGGCGCCGTGCACGCGTTCGGGCGTGGCGGTGCCGGGCGGCAGGTAGAGCATGTCGCCGTGGCCGAGCAGCGCTTCCGCGCCACTCTGATCAAGAATGGTGCGCGAGTCGATCTTGCTCGACACCTGGAACGCGATGCGGGTGGGGATGTTCGCCTTGATGAGGCCGGTGATCACGTCCACCGATGGCCGCTGGGTGGCCAGGATCAGATGCACGCCGGCGGCACGCGCCTTCTGTGCGAGGCGGGCGATCAGCTCCTCCACCTTCTTGCCCACGATCATCATCATGTCGGCGAACTCGTCGATGATGATCACGATGTAGGGCAGCGGCTCCAGCGGCTCCGCGGCGAGATTCGGCATCTCGGGATTAGGACGGAACAGCGGATCGAGCAAGGGCTGTCCGGCGTTCTCGGCGTCCTTCACCTTCTTGTTGAAGCCGCCGAGGTTGCGTACGCCCACCGCGGCCATCAGCTTGTAGCGGCGCTCCATCTCGGCCACGCACCAGCGCAGCGCGTTCGCGGCCTCCTTCATGTCGGTGACGACCGGCGCCAGCAGGTGCGGGATGCCCTCGTAGACGCTGAGCTCCAGCATCTTCGGGTCGATCATGATCATCCGCACGTCTTTCGGGCTGGCCTTGTACAACAGGCTCAGCACCATCGCGTTCACCGCGACGGACTTGCCCGAGCCGGTGGTGCCGGCCACCAGCAGGTGCGGCATCTTGGCCAGGTCCACCACCACCGGCTTGCCGCCGATGTCCTTGCCCAGCGCCAGCGCCAGTGGCGACTTCAGCTGGTCGTACTTGTCCGAACGCAGGATCTCCGACAGGTAGACGATCTGCTTGCGGGTGTTCGGGATCTCCAGGCCGATCACGTTCTTGCCGGGGATCACGTCCACCACGCGCACGCTGACCACGGACAACCCGCGCGCGATGTCCTTGTCCAAACTGGACACCTGCGAGCCGCGCACGCCCGCGGCCGGCTCCAGCTCGAAGCGGGTGATCACCGGGCCGGGATACACGCCCACCACCTTGGCCTCGATGCGGAAATCCTTGAGCTTCAGCTCGACTTGGCGCGACAGCACCTCCAGCGTCTCTTCCGAGTAGCCCGGGCCCTGTTCCGGCGCCTCGTCCAGCAGCGACAGCGGCGGCAGCTCGCCGGGCGCGGAGGCGCCGGTGAACAGCGGGATCTGCGTTTCCAGCTTCGCTCGCTCGCTCTTCGCCACCGGCGCCGGCGGCGTCTCGATGCGCACCGGCTCGCGCTTGGCCTGCTTCACCGCCTCGACCTTCTTCGCCGTCTCGCGCTCGGCGCGCGCCTGCTGCGCCTTGAGTACGTCGGGCGCCGCGCGCAGCTTGCCGCGCAGCCACTCGACCACGCGCAGCGTGGCCTGTCCGGTCCAGTCCATCAGCTTGAACCAGGACAGCCCGGTGGCCAGCGTCACCGCCACCAGGAACAGCGCCAGCAGCAGCAACGGCGCGCCCTTCTCGCCGAACGCGGCAAGCAGGCCATGCGCCACCGCGCTGCCGATCACGCCGCCGGCGCCTTGCGGCTCCATCGTGCTCTGCCGGAAATTCAACCAGCACAGGCCCGGCGCGGTGATGAAGAAGAACACCGCGCCGATCAGGCGCAGCGAGGATTCCCAGGGATGCACCGGCTGCACGCCGCGCTGGCGCAGCACCTGCACGCCGAGCAGCAACAACAGCAGCGGGAAGAAATACGCCACGCCGCCGAACAGGTAGCGCAACAGGTCGGCGACGTAGGCGCCCACCGTGCCGCCCAGGTTGTGCACGTGCGCCGCCGCGCCGACATGCGACCAGCTCGGATCCTGGGCGTCATAGCTGAACAGGCAGACCAGCAGGTACAGCGCCAGCGGCAGCAGCACCAGGGCACCCGCTTCGCGCAGGCGACGCTTCAGCTCGTCGCTGAGCGGGGTGCGTTCCTTTTTCTGTTTGACGTTTGCGCTGCGCGCCACCGGGACGGGCTTCCTTGAGTGCGAATTCCCGGCAAGTCTACACAGGGAATCCCGAAAAACCGCCCTGCTGGCGATTTTCGCGTCAGCAGGCCCGGTGCATGCCCCGCCCGCTTCGGCCGATCAAGCACTTGCGCGCCCGCCGCGGCGAACCATGCGACAAACGCATCCCTTGAATCGGCCGCCCGCCTTCCCCATCCTTGCGGATCGGCATCCCGACCGATGCAACCTTCGCGGCGGTCGCGGCGAACAGCCACGCAGACCGCCGACCACCCTGAGGAACCCGCGCAATGACCGCCACCCCCAAGCACACCCGCCTGCTCATCCTCGGCTCCGGCCCGGCCGGCTACACCGCTGCGGTGTACGCCGCGCGCGCCAACCTCAAGCCGACCATGATCACCGGCCTGCAGCAGGGCGGCCAGCTGATGACCACCACCGACGTGGACAACTGGCCGGGCGACGTGGAAGGCCTGCAGGGTCCGGCGCTGATGCAGCGCATGGCCGAGCACGCCGAGCGCTTCCACACCGAAATGATCTTCGACCACATCCACACGGTGGACCTGAAGCAGCGCCCGTTCCGCCTCAAGGGCGACTCCGGCGAATACACCGCCGACGCGCTGATCGTGTCCACCGGCGCCACCGCGAAGTACCTCGGCATCGCCAGCGAGGAGAAGTTCAAGGGCAAGGGCGTCTCCGCCTGCGCCACCTGCGACGGCTTCTTCTTCCGCGAGCAGGTGGTGGTGGTGATCGGCGGCGGCAACACCGCGGTGGAGGAAGCGCTGTACCTGTCCAACATCGCCAGCAAGGTCTACCTGGTCCATCGCCGCGACAAGCTGCGCGCCGAGAAGATCATGCAGGACAAGCTGTTCGAGAAGGCCGCCGCCGGCAAGATCGAGCTGGTCTGGAACCACGCCGTGGACGAGGTGCTGGGCGACGACTCCGGCGTCACCGGCGTGCGCGTGAAGGACGTCAACTCCGACGCCACCCGCGACATAGCCGCCACCGGCTTCTTCGTGGCGATCGGCCACACGCCGAACACCGGCATCTTCGAAGGCCAACTGGAGATGCACGACGGCTACATCCGGATCCACAGCGGCCAGAGCGGCATGGCCACGGCGACCTCGGTGCCCGGCGTGTTCGCCGCCGGCGACGTGGCCGACCACGTCTACCGCCAGGCGATCACCTCGGCCGGCTTCGGTTGCATGGCAGCGCTGGACGCCGAGCGCTGGCTGGACCAGCAGAAGCCGGTGGGCTGATGCAGGACGCCCTGCCGCTCCGGTACGCCGGAGCGGCGCCATGGATAGCTGGCATCATCGTGCCGTGATCGAAGCGCGCTTCCACGAGAACATCGCCGACATCCCGGCCGCCGACTGGGACGCGCTGCGCCCCGACGGCAACCCTTTCGTGTCGCACGCCTTCCTGCACGCGCTGGAAGACTCGGGTTGCATCCGCCCCGCCTGGGGCTGGCAGGCGCACCACCTCGGGCTGTACGAACACGGCCGGCTGCGCGCCGCCGCGCCGCTGTACCTCAAGGGCAACTCGCATGGCGAGTTCGTGTTCGACTGGAGCTGGGCCGCGGCCTGGGAGCGTGCGGGCGGCGACTACTACCCCAAGCTGCTGTGCGGCGTGCCCTACTCGCCGGTCCCCGGACCGCGCCTGCTCACCCGCGGCGACGCCGCACTGCAGCGCGCGCTGATCGCGGCGATGCGCCGCGAGGCGGAGCGCCTGCAGCTGTCCTCGGTGCATGCGAACTTCCTGCACGACGACGAAGCCGCCGCCTTCGGCGCGGACTGGCTGGCCCGCGGCGACGTGCAGTTCCACTGGCACAACCGGGGCTGGCGCGACTTCGACGATTTCCTCGCCGCGCTCAACCACAAGAAGCGCGCGAACATCCGCCACGAACGCGCCCGCGTCGCCGCCGGCGGACTGCGTGTGGAATGGCGCGGCGGCGACATGCTGGACGCGGCCGAATGGGACGCGGTGCATGCGCTCTACCTCGCCACCTTCGACGCCAAGGGCAACCACGCCGCGTTGACGCCTGCGTTCTTCCACCGGCTCGGCACGCTGGGCGGCCTGGCGCAGCTGGCACTGGCGCACGATGCGGACGGCATCGCGGCGATGGCGCTGTTCCTCGAAGGCGATGGCGCGCTGTACGGCCGCTACTGGGGCAGCCGCATCGAAACACCTGGCCTGCATTTCGAGCTGTGCTACTACCGCGGCATCGAGCACGCGATCGCACGCGGCCTGCAGCGCTTCGAACCCGGCGCGCAGGGCGAGCACAAGCTGGCGCGCGGCTTCCTGCCCGTGCGCACGCAGTCGCGGCACCTACTGCTGCACGAAGGCTTCCGAACCGCCGTGCGCGAGGCGCTGCGGCACGAAGCCGAATCGATGGACGATTACGCGCAGGAGCTGGCTGCGCGCAGCCCGTATGCGCAAGGCGGTGCGCGATGATCCGCCTGCACGAACTCGACCCCGCCGCCCCCGAACGCTTTCCCGATCCGCGCACGGCCTTGCACGAGCCGAACGGCCTGCTGGCGTTCGGCGGCGACCTCACGCCCGCGCGGCTGCTGGCCGCCTATGGCCAAGGCATCTTCCCGTGGTACGGCGAGGAGGAACCGATCCTGTGGTGGTCGCCCGACCCGCGCTGCGTGTTCCGCACCGGGGCGCTGCACATCAACCGCAGCCTGCGTCGGCAGCTGCGCGGCAAGCCATGGCAGGTGAGCGTGGATCGCGCATTCGAGGCGGTGATCCATGCCTGCGCCGCGCCGCGCGACGGCCATGCGGGCACCTGGATTCTGCCCGAGATGATCGATGCCTACGTCGCGCTGCACCGGCTCGGCCACGCGCACAGTGTCGAGGTGTGGGACGGCACGCGGCTGGTCGGCGGTGTCTACGGCCTGGCCGTCGGCCAGCTGTTCTGCGGCGAGTCGATGTTCAGCGCCGAGAGCGGCGGCTCCAAGCTTGCGCTGGTGGCGCTGGCCGGACTGCTGCAGCAGTGGGGCTGGCCGCTGATCGACGCGCAGGTGGCGAATGCGCACACCCTGGGCCTGGGCGCCGAAGAGATCCCGCGCGAACGCTATCTGCATGAGGCCACGCGCCTTGCCGCCCTGCCTGGCCGCGTGGGTAGCTGGGCCGATGCCGCAGCGCTGCTGCCCCAGCCGGGCGCGACTCAGGCGACCTGCTGAGCCGGCGCCGCCTGCTTCAACGTCGCGTAATGGGCGAGGAACAGCTCGACCAGACGCGGGTCGAGCTGGCTGCCGGCGACCTCGCGCAGGTAGTCGAGCACCTGCGCCTCCGGCCAGGCCGGCTTGTACGCGCGCTCGGTGATCAGCGCATCCCACACGTCGATCACGCTGAAGATGCGCGCGGCCAGCGGAATCGCCTCGCCGCGCAGGCCCTGCGGGTAACCGCCGCCGTCCCAGCGCTCGTGATGGCCATACGGCACCGCGCTGGAACCGCGCAGGAAATCCACCTGCTGCAGCAGCTCGTGGCCGATCCGCGGGTGCTGGCGCATCAACGCGATCTCGCCCTCGTCCAGCGGGCCGGGCTTTGTGAGGATGGTATCGGGCAGCGCCAGCTTGCCGATGTCGTGCAGCAACGCGCCCAGCCGCAACTCGTCCAGCGCACGGCCGCGCACGCCGTCCAGCCGCGCCAGCTCGGTAGCCATGCGCGCCACGCGCTCGGAGTGATGACCGGTCTCCTGGTGGCGCACGTCCATCGCCGTCACCAGCACGCGCAAGGCCTGTTCGCGCCCCTGGCGCAGCCGACGGTTGCCCAGCTGCAGTCGTCGCACGTCCTTCCGGATCATCCAGTACAGCATCGCGCCGGTGACCAGCACGAAGACCCAGCCCTTCAGCGTCTGCAACTCCATGCGCAGGCCCACGTCCGGCACCAGCGCGTCCAGCGCGCGGTCGGAGCACCAGATCCAGATCGCCGCGAACAACACGTAAACACCCGCGATGCGCAGTGGCGGACTCATCCGCATGGCTGCGATTCCCCCTGTTGGAAGTGCGTATTCGGCCACGCCCCGGCGCGACCGTCGAGGCGCGCCCACCGATCCTGCGATGAACGTCTCAACCGCCGCCCCCCCAGCTTGCCGGATTTGCTCACCATATGCCCAGGTACAGGCGCGCCGGTTCAGGCCTTGCGCACGAACTCCGACTTCAGCTTCATCGGGCCGATGCCGTCGACCCTGCAGTCGATGTCATGGTCGCCTTCCACAAGGCGGATGTTCTTGACCTTGGTGCCGACCTTGACCACGAGGGACGAGCCCTTGACCTTGAGATCCTTGATCACCGTGACGCTGTCGCCGTCGGTCAGCCGGTTGCCGTTGGCGTCCTTCACCACCAGCTCGTCGCCTTCGGCGGCGGCGGCCGCTTCCCTCGACCATTCGTGCGCGCATTCGGGGCAGACCAGCAGGCCGCCGTCCTCGTAGGTGTAGGCGGAGTTGCACATCGGGCAGTGGGGCAGATCGCTCATGCTCGGTTCCAGCGTGTCGTTGTCGGAATCTTGAAGTGCGGCGCGCCGCGCTCAGCCCGCGCGGCTGGCGTACTTGCGCGCCACGTAGTCGTCGAGGATGCCCACGAACTCGCTGGCGATGTTGTCGCCGCGCAAGGTCATCGCCTTCTCGCCGTCGATGAACACCGGCGCCGCTGGCGCCTCGCCGTTGCCCGGCAGGGAAATGCCGATGTTTGCGTGCTTGGATTCGCCCGGCCCGTTGACGATGCAACCCATCACCGCCAGCGTGAGGTTCTCCACGCCGTCGTATTTCACCCGCCACAGCGGCATCTGCTCGCGCACGTGCTCCTGCACGGTCTTCGCCAGTTCCTGGAAGAACTCGCTGGTGGTGCGGCCGCAGCCCGGGCAGGCGGTGACCAGCGGCGCGAACGAGCGCAGCCCCATGGTCTGCAGCAGCTCCTGCGCCACGATCACCTCGCCGGTGCGCGAGGCGCCCGGCTCCGGCGTGAGCGAGATGCGGATGGTGTCGCCGATGCCTTCCTGCAACAACACGGCGAGAGCTGCGCTCGAAGCGGTGATGCCCTTGGAACCCATGCCGGCCTCGGTGAGGCCGAGATGCAGCGCGTAGTCGCAGCGCGCGGCGAGGTCGCGGTACACCGCGATCAGCTCCTGCACGCCCGAGACCTTGCACGACAGGATGATGCGCTCGCGCGGCAGGCCGATCTTCTCCGCCAGCACCGCCGAATCCAGCGCCGAGCGGATCAGCGCCTCGCGCGCCACGTGCGAGGCGTCCCACGGCTCGGCGCGGGTGTGGTTCTCGTCCATCAAGGTGGCGACCATCGCCTGGTCCAGCGAACCCCAGTTCGCGCCGATGCGCACCGGCTTGCCGTACTGGATCGCCTTCTCGATGATCGCGCCGAACTGCGCGTCCTTCTTCTTGCCGAAGCCCACGTTGCCGGGGTTGATGCGGTACTTCGCCAGCACCTCGGCGCAGGCGGGTTCGGCTTCCAGCAGCTGGTGGCCGTTGTAGTGGAAGTCGCCGATGATCGGCACCTCCACACCCATCATCGCCAACCGCTCGGCGATGCGCGGCACCGCGGCGGCAGCGGCCGGCGTGTTCACCGTGATGCGCACCAGTTCGGAACCGGCGCGCGCCAGCTCGGCGATCTGCTTCGCGGTGCTGGCCGGATCCTCGGTGTCGGTGTTCGTCATCGACTGCACCACGATGGGTGCGCCGCCGCCCACCAGCACCTTGCCGATCTGCACGCCAACGCTGGGACGACGCGCCATCGGCTCGGCCGCACGCGGTTTCGGGGTAGAGGATTCGTTCATGCAGGCAACCGGGGAAGATTCCGCCGCTCGACGTCGCGGCGCAGGCGCCAAGCATAGCGGAACGCCCATGACCGCACGGCGAAACCGGGTCGCGCGGCATGGCACACTCCCGCCATGCCCGCGACTTCGCCATTGTCGTCTCCCGCCACCCGTCTGCTGGCCGAACAGGCGCTGAGCCGCAGCGCTGGCGCACCGCTGCTAAGTGGCAACGCAGTGGAGTTGCTGATCGACGGCGAGGCACATTTCGCCACGTGGCTGGCCGCGATTCGCGGCGCGCAACGCTGCGTGCTGCTGGAGAACTACATCATCCGCGACGACCAGGTCGGCCGCGCGTTCCGCGATGCGCTGGCCGAGCGCGCGCGCTCCGGCGTGTTCGTGGCCGTGGTGGCCGACTGGATGGGCTGCCTTGGCGCCTCGGGCCGTGCGTTCTGGCAACCGCTGCGCGCGGCCGGCGGGCAGGTGCGCGTCTTCAATCCGCCGCATCTGGGCCGGCCGTTCGGCTGGATCAGCCGCGACCACCGCAAGCTGCTGGTGGTGGACGGCATGCAAGGCTTTCTCTCCGGCGTGTGCATCAGCGCGAAATGGCTGGGCGACACGCGACGCGGCGTACCGCCGTGGCGCGACACCGGCGTGGCGCTGCGTGGCCCGGTGGTGGCGGAGATGCAGGCGGCGTTCGCGCAGAGCTGGGCCGAGACCGGTGCCGAACTGCCGCCCTTCGCGGCGACCGGCGACAGCGCGGCCGGCAACGTGGCGCTGCGCCTGATCGCGACGCAACCCGCCAGTGCCGGCATCTACCGGCTCGACCAGATGATCGCCGCGCTGGCGCGCAAGACGCTTTGGCTCACCGACGCCTACTTCGTGGGCACCGCGCCCTACGTGCAGGCACTGACGGCCGCCGCGCGCGACGGCGTGGACGTGCGCCTGCTGGTGCCGGGCACCAGCGACATTCCCATGGTGGCCAGCTTGTCGCGCTCGGGCTATCGGCCGCTGCTCCAGGCCGGCATCCGCGTGTTCGAGTGGAACGGCTCGATGCTGCACGCCAAGACTGCCGTGGCCGACGGTCAGTGGGCGCGGGTGGGTTCGTCCAACCTCAACCTCGCCAGTTGGCTGAGCAACTGCGAGATCGACGTGGCGATCGAGGACGCCGGCTTCGCCGCGCAACTCGCCGCGCAGTACGAACAAGACCTGTACCACGCCACCGAGATCGTGCTGAGCCCGCGCCGGCATCGCCGCGACAAACTGCGCGGCGCCAGCGAACGACCGCCGCGCGCCCATCACGACGGCGGCAGCACCAGCCGCGCCGCCACCGGCGCGGTCCGGCTCGCCAACCGCATGGGCGCGGCACTGATCGACCAGCGCGTGCTGGGCCGCGCCGACGCCGGCCCGCTGGCGTTGGGCGCGCTGACCCTGCTGCTGCTCGCCGTCGTGGCGTGGCGGTGGCCGGCCGTACTGGCCTGGCCGCTGGGCGTGATCTGCGCGTGGCTGGCGCTGAACCTCGCCATCCGCGCCTGGCGCGAACGGCGCCGCAAGCCGGGTTCGACCGACTGACCGCTCACAAGACATCCCGATCAGCGTCGAAACTCAATCCATCGTTTCCCGTTCACCCTGAGCGTAGGCGCGTAGCGCCGAAGTCGAAGGGTATCCACGGGCGGTGCTTCAACTTCCTCGCTCCTCAAAGCCAGCGCCATCCATGGTGCTTCCAGCGTGCACTTGCTTATCGCAAGCTGCGCTCGGCACGAACGGATATTGGTCGCTGAGACTCGGTGCGAATCGGGTAAGACATTACCTGCACAACCATTGCCAAACCACTGTTATGCAAGCCTCTGCGGCCAGTGCCAGACGTGCTAGGCTCGCGTTCCCATGCACGCGCCCGACGACCACGCCGCCCCACCCCGCCACATCCTCACCCCCAGCACGCTGAACCGGCTGGTGCGCGGGCTGCTGGAAGATGCGCTGCCGCTGGTGTGGATCGAAGGCGAGTTGTCGAACGTCGCGCGCCCCGCCTCGGGGCATCTGTATTTCACGCTGAAGGACAGCGGCGCCCAGGTGCGCTGTGCAATGTTCCGCCCGAAGAACGCGGCGCTGCGCTTCAAGCCCGTCGACGGCATGCAGGTACTGCTGCGCGCACGGGTGGGACTGTACGAACCGCGCGGCGAATTCCAGCTGGTGGCCGAATCCATGGAACCGGCCGGCGAAGGTGCGCTGCAGCGCGCCTTCGAGCAGCTGAAGGCCAAGCTCGACGCCGAAGGCCTGTTCGACCCCGCACGCAAGCGCCCCCTGCCCCGGTATGCGCGACGCATCGGCGTGATCACCTCGGCCACCGGCGCCGCGATCCGCGACGTGCTGAGCGTGCTGTCGCGCCGCTGGCCGCTGGCCGAAGTCGAAGTGCTGCCGGTGCCGGTGCAAGGTCGCGAGGCGCCACCCGCCATCGTGGCCATGCTCGACAAGGCCTCGCGCGCCGCGCGCCACGACGTGTTGCTCGTCACCCGCGGCGGCGGCTCACTGGAAGACCTGTGGGCCTTCAACGACGAGGCCGTGGCGCGCGCCATCCACGCCTGCGTGATCCCGGTGGTGAGCGCGGTAGGCCACGAGGTGGACTTCAGCATCGCCGACTTCGTGGCCGACCTGCGCGCGCCCACGCCCTCGGCTGCCGCCGAACTGCTGGTGCCCGATGCGCAGACCACGCTGCGCCACCTGCGCCAGCTGCAGCAACGCCTCGCCACGCTGGAGCAACGCCGGCTGCAGGCGCTGGGCCAGCGCGTCGATCACCAACTCGCACGCCTGCAGGCACAACGACCGCAGGCGCGGCTGGCGCGCGACCGCGAACGCCTCGCCCACCTGCAACACCGCCTGCTCACCGTGCTGCGCGAACGGCGGCAAGGTGAACGCACAAGGCTGGATCGCCTGCACGCGCGCTTGCTGGCGCGTCACCCACAGCAGCGCCTGGCGCTGCTCAAGCAAAGCCTCGCCACCCAATCGCAACGCCTGCGCCAAGCCATCGCCCGCACGCTGGAACGCGAACGACAAGCGTTGCAACAAGCCGCCCGCACCCTGCATGCGGTGAGCCCGCTGGCCACGCTGGAACGTGGCTACGCGATCCTGTTCGATAACGAGGGCAAGGTGCTGCGTTCGGTGCAAGGCGTCGAGCCTGGCAGCGAACTGCGGGCGCGGCTGGCGGACGGGGAGTTGGCGTTGCGGGTGGATCGCAGCCGCTGACCGCCTGGATTTGACATACCATATTTGTACTGTACACACTATGGCATGTGGAAAATCCTCGAGCACCGGCAAGCGGACAAGGAGCTTTCCTCGGGACGCGTCCCCGTCGAGATCCTGAAACGCTACGAGAGAAGTGGAAAGACATCGCCACGATTTCCGGCCCGGACGGCCTGCGCGCGATCCGTGGCTTTCACGACGAGGCCCTCGCCGGCGAGTGGAAAGGCTGCCGATCCTCGCGACTGAACGAACAATGGCGCGTGATCTACTCGGTCGAGGCCGGCGTGATGACCGTCCTGGTCATCCGCGTCACCCCGCACGATTACCGGAGGCGCTGACATGAGCAAACCCACCCCCGCCAGGAAACGCATCGAGGTTTCGCCCGGTGAGTCCGTTCGCATCGTCCGCGAGCTGCAGGGACTCAGCCAAGGCGAGCTGTCGGCGTTGTGCGGCATCCCGCAATCCACGATCTCCGGCATCGAGACCGGCCGCATCAACCTCGGTGTCGAGCGTGCCAAGACACTGGCCACCGCCCTGCACTGCCACCCCGCCGTGCTGGTGTTTCCCGGCTGGCAACTCGATAGCGCAGCGTGACGAGCCGCGATCTCACTGCCAATGCCTGATCGGGCAACCGGCCGACAACGGCAAGCGCGAACTGGTGATCGGCAAGGGCCCACATGGCTACGTGGCCCTGTACCGCTACGTGGACAGCCTCGACATCGTGTTCGTGCTGGCCGTGCGCGCGCAGCGCGAAGCTGGGTTCGTGCGTTAGCGCTTGACTGCATCGGCTCGGTGGGTTGCCTTTGCACATGGACGACGCATGACGCCCACTCACGCGCGCTGAACGCAGCATCGCTCATCCTGCCGCCTCCCCATGGAGGCCGTGCATGAAAGCTGCATCGTTGTTCGTGAAGGCGCTGGAGGCCGAAGGCGTGCGCTGCATCTTCGGCGTGCCGGGCGAGGAGAATCTCGATCTGGTGGAGGCGCTGCGCGAGTCCTCGATCAAGCTGATCGTCACCCGCCACGAGCAGGCCGCCGGCTTCATGGCGGCCACCTGGGGGCGGCTCACCGGCGAGGCCGGCGTGGCCTTGTCCACGCTGGGGCCGGGTGCGACGAACCTGGTCACCGCGGCGGCCTATGCGCAGCTCGGCGCGATGCCGATGCTGATGATCACCGGGCAGAAACCCATCCGGCTGCACAAGCAGGGCCTGTTCCAGCTGGTGGACGTGGTGGACATGATGCAGCCGCTGACCAAGTACACGCGCCAGTTGGTATCCGCCGCGACGATTCCGGCGCGGATACGCGAGGCGTTCCGCCGCGCCGAGGAGGAGCGCCCCGGCGCGGCGCACCTGGAACTGCCCGAGGACGTCGCGCGCGACGAGGTGGACGACGCGATCCTGCTGCCCACCGGGTACGCACGCCGCCCCTCGCCCGACGACGCCGCGCTGGTGCAGGCCGGCGAGGCGATCAGCCAGGCGAAGCATCCGATCCTGATGATAGGCGCGGCGGCGAACCGCCAGCGCACCGCGGTGGCGCTGCGCGCCTTCATCGACAAGCTGGGCATCCCGTTCTTCACCACGCAGATGGGCAAGGGCGTGGTGGACGAGGACCACCCGCTGTGGCTGGGCAACGCCGCGCTGTCCGACGGCGACTTCGTGCACCGCGCGATCGATGCCGCCGACGTGATCGTCAACGCGGGCCACGACGTGGTGGAGAAGCCACCGTTCTTCATGCACAAGGGACGGCGCACGGTGATCCACATCAACTTCGCCACAGCCGAGGTCGACGCGGTGTACTTCCCGCAGATCGAGGTGGTGGGCGACATCGCACACACCATCGAGCGGCTCACCGATGCGCTGCAGAAACAGCCGCACTGGGATTTCGGCTACTTCGACAAGGTGCGCAAGGCATTCCATGCGCAGCTGCAGGAACACGCCGACGACCCGCGCTTTCCGATGCATCCGGTGCGCATCGTCGCCGACACGCGTGCCTGCATGCCCGACGACGGCGTGCTGTGCCTGGACAACGGCATGTACAAGCTGTGGTACGCGCGCTACTACCGCGCCCGCCAGCCGAACACGATACTGCTGGACAACGCGCTGGCGACCATGGGCGCCGGCCTGCCCTCGGCGATGGCGGCGAAGCTGGTGCATCCGCACCGCAAGGTGCTGGCGATCTGCGGCGACGGCGGCTTCATGATGAATGCGCAGGAGCTGGAGACCGCGGTGCGGCTGAAGCTCGACCTGGTGATCCTGCTGCTGCGGGACGACGCCTACGGCATGATCCGCTGGAAGCAGGCGGACATGGGCTTTGCCGATTACGGCATGCAGTTCGGCAACCCCGACTTCGTGATGTTCGCCGAGGCGCATGGCGCGCACGGCCACCGTCCGGACAGCGCCGAAGCCTTCCTGCCCACGCTGCGCGCGGCCTTCGAGGCCGGCGGCGTGCACCTGATCGACCTGACCATCGACTATTCCGACAACCACCGCATTCTCGACGAACAAATCCGCCAGCTGAGCGCGGCGGTCTGATCCGGAGAAACCCATGCTGGCCAAGACCTACCCCTACTACCTCGCCAACCAGCCGCAGACGTCGAAGACGATGATGGACGTGCTGGACAAGTACAGCGGCAAACCTGCCACCCGCGTGGCCGTGCCCGACGCCAGGACTACCGAAAAGGCGATCGCCGCCGCGGTGAAGGCGGCGAAGCCGATGCGCGAATTCAAGCCGTGGGCGCGGCAGGCGGTGCTGCAGCACTGCGCGGACCGTTTCAGCGCGCGGCGCGACGAGCTGGCCGAGGCGCTGTGCATCGAGGCGGGCAAGCCGATCAAGGATGCAGCGGGCGAAGTGACGCGGCTGATCGAGACGTTTCGCATCGCCGCGGAGGAATCCGTGCGCATCAACGGCGAGACGATCAACCTGGAACTCGCCGCGCGGCTGGATGGCTACCACGGTTACACCAAGCGCGTCCCGATCGGGCCGGTGTCCTTCATCACGCCGTTCAACTTCCCGTTGAACCTGGTGGCGCACAAGGTGGCGCCGGCGATCGCGGCGGGCTGCCCGTTCGTGCTGAAGCCGTCGGAGAAGACCCCGATCGGCGCGCTGATCATCGGCGCGGTGCTGGCCGAGACCGACCTGCCGAAGGGCGCGTTCTCCATCCTGCCACTGGACGGCGCGCACGCCGCGCCGCTGGTGGAAGACCCACGCTTCAAGCTGCTCTCCTTCACCGGTGGCCAGATCGGCTGGGACCTCAAGGCCCGCGCGGGGCACAAGAAGGTGACGCTGGAGCTGGGCGGCAACGCGGCCTGCATCGTCGATGCCGACCAAGGGCCGAAGCTGGACAAGGTCGTCGAGCGGCTGATCTTCGGCGCGTTCTACCAGTCCGGCCAGAGTTGCATCGGCGTGCAGCGCATCTATGCCCACACCGACGTCTACGACGCATTGAAGCGCAAGCTTGTCGCGGCCACGAAGAAGCTCAAGGCCGGCGATCCCAAGGACAAGAGCGTGTTCCTCGGCCCGATGATCGACGAGGCCGCCGCCGAACGCCTGCATGGCTGGATTCTCGAAGCGAAGAAGGCCGGCGGCAAGATCCTTTGCGGCGGCAAACGCCACGGCAACATGCTGGACGCCACGCTGATGGAACACGTGCCAGCGGACGCCAAGGCGAACCGCATGGAGGCCTTCGGCCCGTTCGCCCTGCTCGCCCCGTTCAAGAAGTTCAGCGAAGCCGTCGCAATGGTCAACGACTCCGACTACGGACTGCAGGCGGGCATCTTCACCGACAGCCTGGAGCACGCCATGCACGCCTGGGACGAGCTGGAGCAAGGCGGCGTGGTGGTGAACGACATCCCCAGCTTCCGCGTGGACAACATGCCCTACGGTGGCGTGAAGCTCTCCGGCCTCGGCCGCGAGGGCGTGCGCTACGCGATCGAGGACATGAGCGAGCTGCGGCTGATGGTGATGCGGCGCTAGCTTCGCGCCGCGACCGCTCCGCTGCGCCGACGATCAGTCGGCGGGAGGCGTGGACGCTTCCGGCGCGGCTTCGGCGCGATGGCGCCACGCATACCAGCGGTACAAGGCCATGCCGGCGTACTCGTGCAGCGCGTGGTCGGTGAGGCTGAGGTTGCCGGCCAGTGGCAACAAGGACCACGCATTGCGCACATAGTCCGCCCGCACCGGCGTGACCGCGATGCCGAAGTGGCGAAACGCGAACTCCGCGCGCCGCAGGTGCAGCGCCGAACTGACCAGCCACACCCGCTGCGCGCCGATGCGCGCCAGTGGCGCGCGCGCAAACTCGGCGTTCTGCCAGGTGGTGCGGCTGCGCGATTCGAGCACCATGTCGGCCGCCGGCAGACCGAGCCGCGCCAGCGCCTTGCCGTAAACCTGCGCCAGCGGCTCGCCCACGGCGTAGGCGTCCCCGCCGCTGACCAGCACCGTGCATCGCCTGCCGGCGGCACGGCAGGCGTTGTACAAGGACATCGTCTCGGCCACCCGCACGTAGCCGGCCAGGCCCGGCTCCGGCACGCCGGCGGGCGGATTGTTGGCGTTGGCGGTGAGCAGCACGATCGCGTTGCCCGGCGCCCAGTCCAGTGCCGGGCGATGCGCATACGGCGCCTGCCAGCTGCGCAGCAGCAGATTCGGCACCGGGCCGCAGCCGATCGCGAACACGGCCGCCACCGCCAGCGCCACGCCGGCCAGCCGCAGCCGGCGCCAGCCCAGGTGCCCGGCCAGCCCAGCGCAGGCCAGCAGGACGATCAGCGCAAGCAGGATCATGGATGCTCCAGCGACGGGCGACGCCGCCATTATGCCGATGGATCGCCATGCTACGGCGCGCCCGGCTCCGTCTCCTGCGCGTTCCAGCCCAGCGCGTTGTAGACGTGGTAGCGCAGCACGCCCACGTATTCGTGCAGCGCCAGGTCGGTCACCGCGAAATTCCACGACTGCGGCCACCAGTCCATGCGCTCTTTCAGCCAGTCGCTGCGCACCGGCGTGGTCGCGATGCCGAAGTGCGCGAAATACAGGCTGGCGCGGCGCAGGTGCGTGGCCGAGGACACCAGCAGCACGCGCTGCGCGCCGTAGTCGTGCAACAGCGGCGCGCTGAACTGGGCGTTCTGCCAAGTGTTCATGCTGCGCGGTTCCAGCAACAGGTCGCCGGCCGATACGCCCATGCGTTCCAGCGCGGCGGCGTATACCGCGGCTTCCGACTCGCCGATGTGCCGGGCATCGCCGCCGCTCACCTCCAGCTTGCAATCGTTGCCGCTGGCCTTGCACTCACGGTACAGCGCCAGCGCCTCGTTGATGCGGCTGTGCGCGGGTTCGCCCGGCTCCGCCGTGCCATCCGCAGCGCGCTGTGCGCCGGCACCCAACAGCACGATGGCGTTGCGCGGCGCCCAGGCGATCGCAGGGCGCTGTGCATACGGCCCCTGCAGGCTGCCCAGCAGCCACGCCGGCAACAGGCCGCAACCCGTTGCCAGAAACAGCAGCACGGCCAGCCCCAGCGCCACGCCGCCCGTGCGCCGCCACTTCAACGCGCGCAAGGCCAGCCCCAGCAGCACCAGCACGATCAGCACATCCAGCGACATCAGCATTCGCTCCAGCACGGCGCAAAGTCCGCAGCGTAAAGCAAACGCATGACGCGATGCCGTGCTTCACCTACCCTGCGCGCATGAACGAACCGCTGCACACCCTCGTCGCCGCCTGTCGCCACGAGGAGTCCATCAAGAAAAGCCGCTTCCTGGCCCAAGCCGCACCGGTGGCCTCGCCGGAGCAGGCACTGGCCTTCGTGCGCGAAGTTTCCGCGGCGGACGCCACGCACAACTGCTGGGCGTACCGCATTGGGCAGGACTACCGCTTCAACGACGACGGCGAACCCGGCGGCACTGCGGGCCGACCGATCCTGCAGGCGATCGAGGGCCAGGGCTGCGACCGCGTGGCGGTGGTGGTGACGCGCTGGTACGGCGGCATCAAGCTCGGCGCCGGCGGCCTGGCCCGCGCCTACGGCGGCACCGCGGCGGAATGCCTGCGCATTGCCGAACGCGTGGCCATCGTGGCAATGGCGCGACTGGGCCTCATCTGCGATTTCGCGGAACTGCCCTTGCTCAAGGCGCGTTTGCGCGAACTGGGGGCCGAAATCACGCGCGAGCAGTTCGATGCCGATGGCGTGACGATGGCATTCGAGTTGCCCATGCAGCGCGTCGCCGAAGCCGAGGCGCGCATCGCCGACCTCAGCCGCGGCCGCATCGCGGTTCGTCGCATGGATTGAACGTCCTGCCGCAGCGCCGGCAAATCGCCACGATCCGGGCTTGAGGAACGCCGATGCGTTGCGCACACTGCGCGGCCACGCACGAGCGCCGCGCCGACATCCACAGGGAAACCCATGCCACGCCTGCCCGGCCTCGACCTGCTGCGCGCCATCGCCATCGTCTGGGTGATGCTGTTCCACTCGTGGATGATCGGCGGGCTCGGCATGCCGTGGTTCCAACCCGTCGCCGACTACGGCTGGATGGGTGTGGACCTGTTCTTCGTGCTCAGTGGTTACCTGATCGGTTTCCAGTTGCTGGCGCCGCTGAGCCGCGGCGAGCCGCTGCGCTTCGGCGCGTTCTACCTGCGCCGCGCCTTCCGCATCCTGCCGGCGTTCCTCGCCATGCTGGCGGTGTATGTGCTGTTCCCCGCCTGGCGCGAGGCGCCGGGCCTGCAGCCGGCGTGGCAGTTCCTCACGTTCACGCTGAACATCCTGATCGACTACCGGCACAACCAGGCGTTCTCGCATGCGTGGTCGCTGTGCGTGGAGGAACACTTCTACCTGCTGTTCCCGCTGCTGGCCTGGTGGCTGGCACGGCGTGCGTCGCGGGTGCTGGTCGTCGGCGCCGTCGCGCTCGTGGTGCTGGCCGGTCTGGGGCTGCGCGCCCACGCCGTGCTGCAAGGCAAGGACTGGCTGGAAAGCATCTACTACCCGACCTGGACACGGCTGGACGGCTTGTTGGCCGGCGTGCTGCTGGCGACGATCCAGGCGTACCGGCCGGGCTGGTGGGCCGCCGGGCAGCGGCGCGCGAATACCCTCGCCGTCGCTGGCCTGCTGGTGGTCGGCGCCGCAATCTGGTTGTTCCGCGACAAGGCCGAGGCCGCCGCCAGCGTGTTCGGCTTTCCGCTGCTCGCGCTAGGACTGGCCCTGCTGGTGGCTGCCGCGGCTGGCAGCACCGGCTGGATGGGCCGCTGGCGCATCCCCGGCGCAGGCTGGATCGCCGGTATCTCGTACAGCCTCTACCTGAGCCACAAGCTGGCCATGCACGCGGTGCACGATGCATTGTCGAACTGGTCTGCGGTGCATGGACTCATCGCCTTCGCCGTGTACGCGCTGGCGATCGCCGTCACCGGTGCGCTGCTGCACTACGCCATCGAGCGACCGTTCCTGCACCTGCGCACGCGACTGGCCCGCGGCACCTCGCGCCGGCTCGCCGAAACGCAGGCGGCGTCGGCCTGATTGAATCGCTCCGCATCAACCCCATCTGGAACGGATCGCGGCCCGCCGCCCATCCCGCACGCCAGTCCATGAGCGACTCCGCCACGCCCCGCCCCACCCGCCGCCTGGGCGCCTTGCGCCAGCTGTGGCCGTTCCTCAAGCCGCACTGGCGGCTGGCCGCGGGCTGGCTGCTGTTCCTGGGCATCTCGTCCACCGCCACCCTGGTGCTGCCGATGGCGGCACGGCAGATCATCGAGCACGGTTTCGAGCACACCGATCCCGCCGCGATCAACGCCACCTTCCTGGGCCTGTTCGCGGTGGCGTTGGTATTGGCCGTCGCTACGGCGGCACGCTATTTCTGTATCACCTTGCTGGGCGAACGCGCGCTGGCCTCGCTGCGCAGCCAGCTCTACGCGCACGTGATCCGACTCGACGTGGGCTTCTTCGAGAAGAGCCGCGTAGGCGAGCTGAACTCGCGCCTCGGCACCGACACCGAGGTGGTACAAGCGCTGATCGGCTCGGGTATCTCGGTGGCGCTGCGCAGCGTGGTGATGCTGCTGGGCGCCAGCGCGATGATGATCTGGACCAGCCCGCGCCTCGCCGGCCTCACCGCGCTGGTGATCCCCGCCGTGATGCTGCCAATACTCGTGTTCGGCCGCCGCGTGCAAAAGCTGTCGCGCGCCAGCCAGGACCGCCTCGCCGACGCCGCGGCGATCGCCAACGAGACGCTCAACGCCGCACCCGCGGTGAAGGCCTATGCGCGCGAGGACATCGAGAGCACGCGCTATGCCGGTGCGATCACCCGTGCGCTGGCCTCGGCGCGCTCGCGCATCGGCATGCGCGCCTGGCTCACCGCCGCGGTGATCGTGCTGTTCTTCGGCGCGATCACCCTGGTGCTGTGGGCCGGCGCGCGCGACGTGCTGGCCGGCACGCTGAGCGCAGGCGTGCTGGGCCAGTTCGTGCTGTACGCGATCTTCGCCGCGGGCTCGGTGGCAGGGCTTTCCGAGGTGTGGGGCGACGTGATGCGCGCGGCCGGCGCGATGGAACGCATCGGCGAACTGTTCGCCGAGCACGCCGACATCGCCAGTCCCGCGCAGCCGCAGGCGCTGCCGCGCCCGGTGAGCGGCGCGCTCTCCTTCGAGCACGTGCGCTTCCACTACCCCACCCGCCCCGACGCACCGGCGCTGCACGACTTCAACCTCGACATCCGGCCCGGCGAGACGGTGGCCCTGGTCGGCCCCTCCGGCGCGGGCAAGAGCACGGTGCTGGCGCTGCTGCTGCGCTTCTACGATCCGCAGTCCGGCCGCATCACCTTCGATGGTGTCGACCTGCGCGCACTGGCGCTGCCCGAGCTGCGCGGCGCGATCGCGCTGGTGCCGCAGGAGACCGCGATCTTCGCCGGCAGCGCCGCCGACAACATCCGCTTCGGCCGCCAGGACGCCGGCGACGACGAGGTGACCGAGGCCGCCCGCGCCGCCGAGGCGCACGACTTCATCCGCGCCCTGCCCGAAGGCTACACGGCGGAACTCGGCGAACGCGGCGTGCGCCTCTCGGGTGGCCAGCGCCAGCGCATCGCGATCGCCCGCGCGATCCTGCGCGACGCGCCGCTGCTGCTGCTCGACGAAGCCACCTCGGCACTCGACGCGCAATCCGAGGCCGCGATCCAGCAGGCGCTGGCCCGGTTGGAACAGGGCCGCACCACCCTGGTCATTGCCCACCGCCTCGCCACCGTGCAGCGCGCCGACCGCATCGTGGTGTTGGACGGCGGCCGCATCGTGGCGCAGGGCACGCACGAGAGCCTGCTGGCCGAGGGCGGGCTGTATGCGGAGCTGGCGCGGCTGCAGTTCGTGGCGTGACACACACCCACGCGAATACGGACCACAGCTCAAGCGCAGGTCGGGCGTAGGTCGGGCTTCAGCCCGACATCCGACAGAAGTCGGGATAAATCCAGACCTGCGTGCTTGGCGAGCAAACAGGCCACAGGCCTACGGCTTGCGCTCCGCATCCACCGCCTGCTTGATCGCCGCCACGAATGCGCGCCGCCGGGCCACCAGTTCCTTCGAGGTCGCGGCAGGCCACGAGGCCACCTGCGCAATCACCAGCTTGCGTGCGGGATCGACATACACCATCTGCCCGAAGATGCCGATGGCGGCGTAACTGCCGTCGGTGTCGGTCCACCACAGGAAACCGTAACCGCGATCCGGCGCGTCGGTGGCGGCGTGCTGCCGCGTGGCGCCGGCCAGCCAGGCCTTCGCGATCACCGGCTTGCCGGCTATGCGGCCGCCGTCCAGCATGAATTGTCCCAGCCGCGCGTAATCGCCCAGCGTGACCGAGAGGCCGCTGCCGCCGGTGTCGCTGCCATCGCACTCGTCCTTGATCCAATACGCGTCGGAGGCCATGCCGTACGGCTTCCAGACCGTCTCGGAGAGGTAGGCGGCCAGCGAGCGATGCGTGGCCCGCTGCACCAGGATGCCGAGCAGGTCGGTCTCCGCGGTGTTGTAGTTCCAGTGCGTGCCGGCCGGCCACTGCCGCGGCAATTTCTTCAGGTAGGACAGCACGTGCGCCTCGCCGTCGACGCAGGCGCCGAGGTACATCTGCGCCACGTCCGACTTCGCGTCATCGTAATCCTCGTTCCAGCGCACGCCGGAGGTCATCGTCAGCAGCTGCTCCACCGTGACGTCGGCATACGCGCTGCCGCGCAGTTCCGGAATGTAGCGGCCGAGCCGGTCATCCATGCTGCGGATATCGCCCTGTTGCAAGGCGATCCCCAGCAGGACGGAAGTCACCGACTTGGCCACCGAGAACGAGATCCAGCGCTGCGTCGGCCCGAAGCCCAGCGCGTAGCGTTCCAGCCGCACGCGGCCATCCTGCAGCACCATCACGCCGGCGACGTGATGCTGCTCCATATAGTCGGCCAGCCACGCCGCCCCATCGCGCCCATCCACTGCCAGCGGCTTGCCCGTGCGCAATGCATGCACGTGCGTGCCGCGCGCCGCGCGGTCGCTGGGAAAGCGCTCGTACATCCGCCGGAACTGCGCATCGCGCTCGGCCTGCGGCCAGAACAGCACGCCTTCGAGCTGCTGGCCGATGGTGGGTTTGGCCGCATCGGCTGCGGCTGAGGGCAGCGAAATACCCAGGCACAGGGCCAAGGCGAACAGGCAGGTACGGAGGTTTGCGGGCATGTCGGCGCGGGATGCAAGGCAGCGAAGCCATGATTCTAATGGTCGCCACCCGGCGCAGGTCGTCCATGCACGGGCTGCGCACGGCCAACTGATCGCCGAGCGCGCTCCGAAGGCATGGATCGATTACACCGGCGCGGGACGCGTGGTGTTCAACATCTTCAAGCGGGAACGCGTGCCGCACATCATGCCGGCGACGATCATATCCGGCGCCCGGAAGGCCCCGACGATCGCGGCGGGCACAACGTGCCGAAGCCGTCGTTGCAGAGCAGGCTGCAGGCGCTCCCGCATGCCCGGCGCCTGCACATGCCCGACACGCTGCCACTGGCGAAGACGTCTCGGCGCGCGCTGCCGGATTGTCGCGTGAGCCATACCACCACCGGCAACGCCACGTTCGGCGTGCGCGGGTGCATACGGCGACTTGGTCCTCGCGGTCGCGCTGGCGGCCTGCCGGACAGCGGCCGCGAGATCATCGTGGAGCCGTTGCGGTTCGCGCAGGGGTGGGTTGATCGGATGCCCCGCCGATCAGCTGCGATGGCTGCCCTTCGGATTCCTGGGATTCAAGGGTGCCTGGCCGGTGTGTGCGGGATCGCGCGCAAAGCGCTTCGTCGAATGGAACTGCGTTGCATGCTCGGCTACGGAATCGACTTTCTTGCTGGAATACACCGCGTGGATATCGGCGGCAGTCAGGATCTCGGGCGTTTTGCTCATTCGGGCGGCTCATGATGAGGGTATGTCCGACCACCATACTCCCTAACTGCCGATCGCATGGCGTAGCGTCATGTCATCGGTTCGCGCTGATCGCCGTGCCCATGCAACAGAACGCGCCGCCACGACCGGATACCTGACGGATGCAGCCCGCAATACCAAATCGCCCGCTCTCGAAATTCACTCGCAATCCATTGTTTCCATTGGTGCCCGGGGCGGGGATCGAACCCGCATGGCCGCAAGGCCGAGGGATTTTAAGTCCCTTGCGTATACCAGTTTCGCCACCCGGGCGGCGCGCGGAATGCCTGTGCGCAGGCGGCGCGGATCGTAGCATGCACGCGCAGCGCGACCGCCGCGAAACATGCGCACACAAAAAACCCGCCATTCGGCGGGCTTCTGGCTGGCGCAGTCGCCAGCGGGACTATGGAGGCCGAGGTCGGAATCGAACCGGCGTACGCGGATTTGCAGTCCGCTGCATGACCACTCTGCCACCCGGCCAGATGGCGCAGTCGCGACCCACGGGGATCATCGGCTGCCGATAAAACAAAACCCCGGCAACGCGAGGTTTTGCTGGAAAACTGGAGCGGGAAACGAGACTCGAACTCGCGACCCCGACCTTGGCAAGGTCGTGCTCTACCAACTGAGCTATTCCCGCTTGGTGAGCCGCGAATCATAGCAGAAGAACGGCGGATGTGAAGCCCTCGGGCCGTGCATCGCTGCACCGAATACCGCGCACGGCGGACGGCCCGGAAACGGCGAAGCCCCGGCGAACCGGGGCTTCGTGCGTGAATCTGGAGCGGGAAACGAGACTCGAACTCGCGACCCCGACCTTGGCAAGGTCGTGCTCTACCAACTGAGCTATTCCCGCTTGGGAGGGCGCATTCTAATACGCGAGCGCGCGGCGTCAAGACTTGCCCGTGCCCCCGTTCAAGCGTCGCCGTGCGTGCCCGGCTGCCGCTGCGCATCGCCGCGCAAGGTGGGCCACGCCGCGTGCAGGTAATACAGGCCCGACCAGATGGTGAGCACGCCGGCGATCACCAGCAGTGCCTCGCCGATGTGGTACAGGCGCAGCGCGGTGGCCTCCTTCTCGTGCTGCACGATCAGCACCACCAGCGCCACGATCTGCATCACCGTCTTCAGCTTGCCGATGAACGCCACCTTGACCGTGGCACGCATGCCGACTTCGGCCATCCATTCGCGCAGCGCCGAGATGCTGATCTCGCGTCCCACGATCACCGCCGCGGTCACCGCCATCACGATGCTGGACCAGCCTTCCGGGTGCGACTCCACCAGCAGGAACAGGGTGACCGCCACCATCAGCTTGTCGGCCACCGGGTCGAGGAAGGCGCCGAAAGCCGAAGTGAGGTTCATCCGCCGCGCGAGGAAGCCGTCCAGCCAGTCGGTGACCGCGGCGAGCAGGAACACGATCGCGGCGGTGATGTTGTGACCGTGGAACGGCAGGTAGAACACCACCACCATCACCGGCAACAACAGCACGCGGAACAGGGTCAGCCAGGTGGGAAGGTTGATGTGCATGGGAGCGCCTGCGGATTTGCCACAGTGTCGCATGCCGCCGCGCCGCTGCGCAGCGCGGCGATGCGAAACATTCAGCCGTGCAACGCGTCGTAGATGCGTTCGGCCAGGCCGCGGTCGATACCCTTCACGCGCATCAGCTCCTCCACGCCGGCGGCCTCCACACCGGCCAGGCCGCCGAAGGTTTTCAGCAGCGCGGCGCGGCGGCGTGCACCCACGCCGGGCACGTCCTCCAGCACGCTGCGTTCGCGCGCCTTCTCGCGCCGCTTGCGGTGGCCGCTGATCGCGAAGCGGTGCGACTCGTCGCGCACCGCCGCCACCAGATGCAGCGCCGGCGAAGTCGGGCCGGGGTGGATTTCGCGGCCGGGACTGCCCGGCGGCCGGTCGGCCAGGATCAGGGTTTCCTCGCCCGCACGCCGCGCCGGCCCCTTGGCCACGCCAACCACATGGATGCCGGCGACGCCGAGTTCCTGCAGCACGTCCAGCGCCTGCGCCACCTGGCCGCCGCCGCCATCGATCAGCAGCACGTCGGGCTTCGCGCCCTCGCCTTCGGCCACCTTGCGGAAGCGCCGGGTCAGCGCCTGGTGCATCGCCGCGTAATCGTCGCCCGGCGTGATGCCGGCGATGTTGAAACGGCGGTAGTGCGACTTCTCCGGCCCCTCCGGCCCGAACACCACGCAGGAGGCCACGGTGAGCTCGCCGCGGGTGTGGCTGATGTCGAAGCACTCGATGCGCCGCGGCGGCTCGGGCAGCTCCAGCAGTTTCTGCAGGTCCTCGAAGCGCGTGCCCAGGGTCTGCCGGCTGGCGAGGCGCTGGGTCAGCGAAGCCTGCGCGTTGCGCTCGGCCATCTGCAGGAAGCGCGCGCGTTCCCCACGCACGCGGCTCTTGAGTTCCACCGCATGACCGCTCTGTTCCGTCAGCACCTCGGCAAGCACGGCCTGTTCGGGCAGTTCCTCGCCCAGGATCAGCTCGCGCGGCACCGGGCGATCCAGGTAGTACTGCGCCACGAACTGGGCGAGCACATCGGCCGGTTCGGCATCCAGCGGCAGGCGCGGGAAGAAATCGCGCGTGCCCAGGCTGATGCCGTCGCGGAAGAACAGCACGCTGACGCAGGCCAGGCCAGCCTCGATGCGGCAGGCGACCACGTCCATGTCGGCGCTGGCGCCCTGCACGTGGTGCTGCGCCTGCAGTTGCCGCAACGCGGCGACCTGGTCGCGCAGCGCGGCGGCACGCTCGAAGTCCAGCTTCACGCTGGCCTGCTCCATCGCCACAGCCAGCTCGTCGATCACCGCGCTGCTGCGCCCTTCGAGGAACATCTCGGCGTGGCGCACATCACCGGCGTAGTCCTCTTTCGAGATCAGCCCCACGCAGGGGGCGGTGCAGCGGCCGATCTGGTACTGCAGGCAGGGCCGCGAGCGGTTGCGGAAGTAGCTGTCCTCGCACTGGCGCACCTTGAACAGCTTTTGCATCAGGCCGAGGCTCTCGCGCACCGCGAAGGTGCTGGGATACGGCCCGAAATAGCGCCCCGGCAGGTTCTTCGCGCCGCGATGGAAGGCCAGCCGCGGATAGTCCTCGCCACCGGACAGGTAGATGTACGGATAGCTCTTGTCGTCGCGCAACATGATGTTGTAGCGCGGCTTCAGCGACTTGATCAGCTGCGATTCCAACAGCAGCGCCTCGCCCTCCGTGCGCGTGACGGTGATGTCGCAGCGGGCGATCTGCGCGATCATCGCCGCGATGCGCGGCTCCAGCCGCGGCTTCAGGAAATAGCTGCCCACGCGCTTCTTCAGGTTGCCGGCCTTGCCCACGTACAGCAGCTCGCCGGCCGCGTCGAAATAGCGGTAGACGCCGGGCGAGGTGGTCAGGTTGCGGACGAAGGCCTTGCCGTCGAAGGCAGGCGGCGTGTCGGATGGCATGCGGGGATTTTAGCCGGTTCGCCTGGCCGTGACCGGTATCATCGACGCCACTGTCGATGGCTTTGCGGAAACGCGCATGGGCTGCCTGCCAATACCGATATTGTTCGTGCTCGGCGTGCTGGTCGGCGATTGGCTGGGAGGCGACCGCGGCGCACTGTGGGGCGCCGGCATCGGCCTGTTGCTCGGCGCGGTCCTGTTCGGCGTCTTCATCGTGAAGCTGCGCCGGCGTCGCTGAGCTGGTTCGTCCTCCCGGCCTTCGCCGGAATGACGAGCAGAAACCCGATTGGCCAGATGATTCCTGGTGCTTCAGCTATTGACGTCGCGCAAGCGCTCGACCAGGCCGGCGACGCCGCGTTCGGCCAGTTTCACCGCTGCGGCAAAACCGGCAGCGTCGCCATGCCAGGGATCGGGAAACTCCAGTGGAGGTGTCGCGCCGACCCACTCCAGGAACAGCGCAGTCCGCTCCGTCTGTTCAGGCATGGCGGCGAGCTTGTGCAACTCGTGCAGGTTGTCGCGATCCATCGCCAGCAACAGGTCGTAATCCTCGAAATCACGCTCATGCAGTTGGCGAGCGCGATGTTGCGACAGGTCGTGGCCGGCGGCGTGCGCCGCCGCGATCATGCGCGGGTCGGCACCCTCGCCCGCATGCCAGCCGCCGGTGCCGCAGGAAGCCACGACCACGTCCAGCCCGGCTTCGGCCAGGCGCTTGCGCGCCACCGCTTCCACCAGTGGCGAACGGCAGATGTTGCCCAGGCAGACGAACAGCACGCGCCGCACACTCATCCCTGCGTTCGCAGCCATTGCTCGGCGCGTGCGAGGTCGGCCTCGGTGTCGATGCCGGGCGGGAACGGTTCGGGCGTGAGTCGCACCGCGATCGCATGGCCGTGTTCCAGCACGCGCAACTGTTCCAGCGATTCGGCCTGCTCCAGCGGTGTGCGCACCAGCCGCGCGTACTGCGCGAGGAAACCCGCGCGGTACGCGTAGATGCCGATGTGGCGCAGGAACGGTACGCCGGCCGGCAGCGCCTCGCGGTTCGCGGCGAAGGCGTCGCGCGCCCACGGCAGCGGTGCGCGGCTGAAGTACAGCGCACGGCCGTTCGCGCCACGCACCAGCTTCACCACGTTCGGATCGAACAGCTCGTGCGCGTCGACGATCGGGGTCGCCAGCGTGGCCGTCGGCGCGTCGTCCTCGGCCAGCGCGCGTGCCACTTCGCGGATGCCCGCGGCGGGCGCGAATGGCTCGTCGCCCTGCAGGTTCACCACGATGGCGTCGTCGCTCCAGCCGCACAACGCGGCGCATTCGGCAAGGCGGTCGCTGCCGGAGGCGTGGTCGGCGCGCGTCATGCAGACCTTGACGCCCTGCCCGGCCAGCGCATCGGCGATGCGCACATCGTCCGTCGCCACCACCACGTCCGCCGCTCCCGCCTGCAAGGCCCGCTGCGCCACGCGCACCACCATCGGCACGCCGGCGATCTCGCGCAGCGGCTTGGCCGGCAGGCGGGTGGAGCCGTAGCGGGCGGGGATGGCGACGATGAAGGGCGGGACGGCGGACATGGCGACCTCGGCATGGGCCGCCAAGCCTAACCCGCACGCCCCGCCATGTGTAGGAGCGCACCCTGTGCGCGAACGCTCTGGTGCTGGATCAAAACCAAGAGCATTCGCGCACAGGGTGCGCTCCTACACGGCGACGGCCAGGTCGAAACCGCAGCCGTTGGCCAGTTCCATGAAACCGGGAAACGAGGTGGCGACATGGCGACAGTCGTTGATGCGCACCGGCGCCTGCGCCATCAGGCCGGCCACCGCGAAGCTCATCGCGATGCGATGGTCGGTGAGGCTTTCCACCGTGCCGCCGGTGAGCGTGCCGCCGTGGATGGTCGCGCCGTCCGGGGTTTCGTCCACCGTGATGCCCAGGGCGCGCAGGCCGGTGGCCATCGTGGCGAGGCGGTCGGATTCCTTGACGCGCAATTCGGCGGCGCCACGGATGATGGTGTTGCCCTTGGCCACCGCCGCGGCAACGAACAGCGCCGGGAACTCGTCGATCATGTCGGGCACCAGCGCCTCGGGCAGCTCGACGCCATGCAGCGGCGCGTGGCGCACCAGCAGGTCAGCCACCGGTTCGCCGCCGCTCGCGCGCGGGTTCTCGATGCGGATGTCCGCACCCATCAGGCGCAGCGCTTCGAGCAGCCCGGTGCGGCGCGGGTTGAGGCCCACCGCCGGCAGGCGCAACTCGGAGCCGGGCACGATGCTCGCCGCGACGAGGAAGAACGCCGCCGAGGAGAAATCCGCCGGCACGTCCACGTCGGTGGCGCGCAACACGTGTCCGCCGGAAAGCCTCGCACGCCCCGGCTCAAACGCGATCGGCCAGCCGAACGCGGCCAGCATGCGCTCGGTGTAGTCGCGAGTGGGATGCGGCTCGATGATTTCGGTTTCGCCCTGCGCATACAGGCCGGCCAGCAGCAGCGCGGACTTCACCTGCGCGCTGGCCACCGGGAGTTCGTAGCGGATGCCGTGCAGGCGCTGGCTGCCGCGCACGACGAGCGGCGGCAGGCCATCCTGCGTGTCGATGCGTGCGCCCATCGCGGCCAGCGGATCGGTGACGCGGCGCATCGGCCGCTTCGACAGCGAAGCGTCGCCGACCAGGGTGCTGTCGAAGGCCTGACCGGCCAGCAGGCCGGCCAGCAGGCGCATGCCGGTGCCGGCATTGCCGCAGTCCAGTGCTTGCGCGCTGGCACGCAGGCCATGCAGGCCCACGCCGTGCACCACGCGCTCGCCGTCGGCCGGCGTGTCGATGCGCACGCCGAGCTGCTGCAACACGGCGGCGGTGGCGCGGGTGTCCTCGCCTTCGAGGAAACCGCGGATATGCGACACCCCGTCGGCCAGCGCGCCGAACATCAAGGCGCGGTGCGATACGGACTTGTCGCCCGGCACGCCCACGCTCCCACGCAGCGGGCCGGCCGGGCCGCTGCGCCAGTCCAGCCGCCCGCTCACGGCAGGGCCACCGGGTAGGAGCCGAGCACGCGCAGCTGCGCCACCGACTGCTCGATTTCCTTCACCGCCGCCTGCAGCGCCTCGTCCTTGATATGGCCGGAAACATCGATGAAGAACGCGTACTGCCACTTGCCGCTGTGCGCGGGACGCGACTCGATGCGATTGAGGCTCACGCCGTGCGCGGCGAACGGGCTCAGCACGTGGTACAGCGCGCCGGGCTGGTCGTTCACCGTGATCAACAGCGAGGTGCGGTCGTTGCCCGAAGGCGGGAACAGGCTGCGGCCGATCACCAGAAAGCGGGTGGTGTTGTCGGCGCGATCCTCGATGCCGGTGGCCAGGGTGCGCAGGCCGTAGACCTTGCCCGCGATCTCGCCGGCGATGGCACCCGCGTCATCGGCGTGGCGCGCCAGCCGCGCCGCCTCGGCGTTGCTGCCCACCGCCTCGCATTCCACGTTCGGCAGGTTCATGCGCAGCCAGGTCTTGCACTGCTGCAGCGATTGCGCGTGGGCGTAGACGCGCTGGATGTCCTCCAGCCGCGCCGCCATCGAATGCAGGCACTGGTGCACACGCAGCTCGATTTCGCCGCAGATGCGCGCGTCGGAGGTGAGGAACATGTCCAGCGTCACCTGGATCATGCCCTGGCCGGAGTTCTCCACCGGCACCACGCCGAAGTCGGCATGGCCGGCGGCGACTTCCTGGAACACTTCCTCGATGCTGCCCAGCGGCAAGCCATAGGCGGCATGGCCGAAATGCTTGCGCACCGCCTGCTCGCTGAAAGTGCCCTCGGGGCCGAGGTAGCCGATCTTCAACGGGTCTTCCTGCGCGAGGCAGGAGGACATGATCTCGCGGAACAGCCGCACCATCTCGGCATCCGGCAGCGGCCCCTTGTTGCGGTCCACCACCATGCGCAGCACGTGCGCCTCGCGCTCGGGGCGGTAGTAGTCGATCGCGGACAGGCCCTCGCCCTTCACCCGCGCCACTTCCTGCGCCCAGTTCGCACGCTCGGAGATCAGCTCCTGGATCTGCCGGTCGATGCTGTCGATGCGCTCGCGCACATCGGCCAGCGAGGTCTTGCTTTCGGTCATGGCGATGATATGGACGGATGGAAGGCCAAATGCATGATGCCCGAAACGCTCAGCCGTGTCGCGTCGCGAAGTCGCGCATGAACGTGACCAACACGTCCACCGCTTCAGGCGGCACCGCGTTGTAGAGCGAGGCACGCATGCCGCCGAGCGCCTTGTGCCCCTTGAGCGCGAACAGGCCGGCGGCCTCGGATTCGGTCAGGAATGCGGCATCCAGTGCGCTGTCGTGCAGGGTGAAACGCACATTCATCCGCGAACGCGCAGCCGGATCGACCGGGTTGCGGTAGTAGCCGCCGGAACCGTCGATGGCCGCGTACAACCGCTCGGCCTTGACACGGTTGCGCTCGGCCATCGCGGCAAGGCCACCCTGCGCCTTCAGCCACTGGAAGGTGAGCCCGGCCAGGTACCAGCCCCAGGTGTTGGGCGTGTTGAGCATGGAGTCGTTCGCCGCATGCTCGGCGTAGCGGAAGATCTTCGCCATCGGCCGCGTGGCGCGTGCCAGCAGGTCGCGGCGAACGATCATCAGCACCAGGCCGGAAGGGCCGATGTTCTTCTGCGCACCGGCGTAGATCAGGCCGAAGCGGCGCACGTCCAGCGGCGCCGAGAGAATGTCGGAGGACATGTCGGCCACCAGCGGCACCTCACCCACGTCGGGAACCTCATGGTGCTGCACGCCGTGGATGGTTTCGTTGGGCGTGTAGTGCGCGTAGGCGGCGCGCGGGTCGAGCTTCCATTCCCCGCGCGGCGGCAGGCGGCGGTAATCGTCGGCCTTGCTGTCGGCGGCCACGTTCACCCTGACATAGGGCGCCGCCTCGCTGGCCGCCTTGGCGCCCCAGTGGCCGTTGACGATGTAGTCGGCGCTGTCGCCCTCGCCCGCCAGGTTCATCGGGATCTGCGCGAAGTGCTGGGTGGCGCCGCCCTGCAGGAACAGCACGGCGTAGTCGTCGGGGATCGCAGCCAGTTCGCGCAGGTCGGCCTCGGCACGGGCGGCCATCGCGATGAAGCGCTTGCCGCGGTGCGACTGCTCCATCACCGACATGCCGCTGCCGTCCCAGTCCAGCAGTTCGCGCTGCGCGCGCTCGAGCACCTCGCGCGGCAGCGCCGCCGGACCCGCACTGAAATTCCACACCTGGTTCACCGAGCTATCCCCGTGGCTGCATTCGCTGCATTATGCCGCGCCGCAGCATGGAGCCGTCAATGAGATTTTATTGAGTAGTGCGGCCGGGGATGGCCGCCCCTTTGACGTTCGCGATCAAGGATGATCGCAAGGGTGTCGAGCAGTGCGGTCAAGGATGGCCGCTCACTTGACTCTCACGATCATGGATGATCGCAAGGATCAGAAGCGGATCCACAGCACCAGCGCGATGCCCAGTGCCAGCACCGCAGCGGTGACGATCAGCCACCACACCTCGCCGCGCGGGCCGGCGGTATCCTCGGGCAGGATCGGCATCGGCGGCTCGGACGGCACGATCGCGGGTTCCGCTTCCATGCCCGGCGCATCCAGCACGAAGCGGTGCGGCCCCAGGCTCAGCTGGTCGCCGGGCTGCAGCGCCACGCGCTGCACCGGCACGCCGTTCAGCCGCAGCGGATAGGTCATCGACGCTTGCGCCGTTTCCAGCATCAGGCAGCCGTCCTGCCAGCCCAGTTTCAGGCTGGCCACCTCGCCTTGCGGCAGCTCCAGCGGGCAGCGGCCGTACGGCCCCAGTTCCAGACCATCGCCAATCGGCAACACGCGCCCGGACAAGGCGCCGGCCAGCGCACGCAAGGCGGCGGTGCAGCGCGCCTGCACCGGGGCTGGCGCCGCCTCGCGCTGCTACGGCGAAACGGCGTCGCGCAGCAGCATGCGGCAATCGCCCACGCTCAGCATGTCGCCGGGGCGCAGCAGGGCGCGTTCGCGCACCGGCCGCGCGTTCACGTACACGCGGGTGGCCGAGGGCAACACCTGCAGCACCCAGCCGCGGCTGTCCTGCTCGATGCGCAGGTGCCGAGGCGCGGCCTGCGCCGCCGACAGCACCAGGTCGTTGTCCGCCGCACTACCGATCCGCAATTGTGGTTCGGCCCACAGGAAATCTTCGCGGGCGGAATGGAGAAACTCGATGCGCATTGCCGTACCAATCCATTGACCACGGCACTCTAGCATGCGATTCCTGAGCACCCGTTCACGCTTTTGCGCCGATGCACGCCACGTCGAATCGCGGCGCGCGAAGGCTTATCATGCCCGCCCCGACGGAGCCCCGCATGCCCAGCATCGACATCCACCGCCCCCACCGTCTGCCGCTGCCGGAAGCCCGCGCCGTGGTCGAGAAAGTGGCTGCGCGCATGCACGAGAAGTTCGATCTCGAAGGTCGCTGGCAGGGCGACACCCTGCACTTCTCCCGTCCTGGCGTGAAGGGCCAGATCGCCGTGGAAAGCGATGCGATACGAGTGCGCGCCGAGCTGGGCCTGCTGCTGTCCCCGCTCAAGGGCATGATCGAGCAGGAGATCCGGCGCAAGCTCGACGAGCACTTCGCCTGACGGCCTGATTTTGATCGCAGGCCCGACCGTGGCATACTTGCCGGCTTACGCGGTCATCACGGCCGCGCGCGACCCGGACCACATGGCCAAAGACGACGTCATCGAAATGGAAGGCACGGTCCTGGAGACCCTGCCCAACACCATGTTCCGCGTGCAGCTGGAGAACGGGCACGTGGTCATCGCCCACATCTCCGGGCGCATGCGCAAGCATTACATCCGCATCCTCACGGGCGACAAGGTCAAGATCGAAATGACCCCGTACGACCTGAGCAAGGGGCGGATCACGTATCGCATGAAATAAGGCGGCAACCGCATCGGATGAAAAGTGCAGCCATGGATGGCTGCCCGTGTGACGTTCGCGATCAAGGATGATCGCAAAAGATTATGAAAAGGCCGCGCATCGCGCGGCCTTTTGTGTTGCCCGGTGTTGCCGGCCGACGATCACTCCACCACGGCCGGCAGCTTCTCGGCGGCCTCGCAGCCCACCACCAGCTCGCCGTCCTTCACGCCCAGCGTCACCTTGCCGCCATCGGCCAGCTTGCCGAACAGCAACTCGTCGGCCAGTGCGCGCTTCACCTTTTCCTGGATCACCCGCGCCATCGGGCGGGCGCCCATCTGCGCGTCGAAGCCGTGCTCGGCCAGCCAGCGGCGTGCTTCGGCGTCCACGTCCAGGCTGACGCGCTTCTCGGTCAGCTGAGCCTCCAGCTCGATCAGGAACTTGTCCACCACGCGCAGGATGTGCTCGAAGTCCAGCGCATTGAACTGGATGATCGCATCCAGCCGGTTGCGGAACTCCGGCGTGAAGCTGCGACGGATCACCTCCAGCGCGTCGGTTTGGTGGCTCTGCGCCACGAAGCCGATGCTGCGCCGTGCCGCCTGCGCCGCGCCGGCATTGGTGGTCATCACCACGATCACGTTCTTGAAATTCGCCTCGCGCCCGTTGGTGTCGGTGAGCACGCCGCGGTCCATCACCTGCAGCAGGATGTTGTAGACGTCCGGGTGCGCCTTCTCGATCTCGTCCAGCAGCAGCACCGCGTGCGGATGCTTGGTCACCGCCTCGGTGAGCAGGCCGCCCTGGTCGAAGCCCACGTAACCCGGGGGGGCGCCGACCAGGCGCGAGACCGAGTGCGCCTCCATGTACTCGGACATGTCGAAGCGGATCATCTCGATGCCCAGCTGCAGCGCGAGCTGGCGGGTGACCTCGGTCTTGCCCACGCCGGTGGGGCCGGCGAGCAGGAAGCAGCCGATCGGCTTGGCCGGGTCGGCCAGCCCGGAGCGCGCCATCTTGATCGAGGCGGCCAGTGCCTCGATCGCGGTGTCCTGGCCGAACACCACCATCTTCAGGTTGCGCTCCAGGTTCTTCAGCACGTCGCGGTCGGAGGCCGAGACCTGCTTGGCGGGAATGCGCGCCATCTTGGCCACGATGTATTCCACCTCGGGCACGTCCACCTTGCCGCTGCGCTGCTCCTCGGGCAGCAGGCGCTGGCGCGCGCCGGCCTCGTCGATCACGTCGATCTCCTTGTCCGGCAGCAGGCGGTCGGGGATGTGCTTCACCGACAGGTCCACCGCCGCCTTCAGTGACTCGTTGGTATAGATGACGTTGTGGTGTTCCTCGAAACGCGAACGCAGACCCTTGAGGATCTCGATGCTGTCGGCCACCGAGGGCTCGACCACGTCGATCTTCTGGAAGCGCCGCGCCAGCGCACGGTCCTTCTCGAACACGCCGCGGTATTCCTGGAACGTGGTCGAACCGATGCAGCGCAGCTCGCCGGAAGCCAGCAGCGGCTTGATCAGGTTGCTGGCGTCCATGGTGCCGCCCGAGGCGGAACCGGCGCCGATGATGGTGTGGATCTCGTCGATGAACAGGATCGCGCCCGGCTGCTTCTTCAGCTGGGCGATCACGCCCTTCAGGCGCTTCTCGAAGTCGCCGCGGTACTTGGTGCCGGCCACCAGCGCGCCAAGGTCCAGCGCCCAGATCGTGGCGTTTTCCAGCACCGCGGGCACTTCGCCGTCCACGATGCGCTTGGCCAGGCCCTCGGCCAGCGCGGTCTTGCCCACGCCGGCGTCGCCCACGTAGAGCGGGTTGTTCTTGCGGCGGCGGCACAGTACCTGGACGGTGCGCTCGATCTCGTCGGAGCGGCCGATCAGCGGATCGATCTTGCCTTCCAGCGCCAGCTCGTTGAGGTTGCTGGCGTATTCGGACAGCGGATTGCCCTTGGCCTCGCCGCCTTCCTCGCTCTCGCGCTCGCCGCCGCCGGGCGTGCCGGTGGAGGTCTCGTCGCCCACCTTGGCGATGCCGTGCGAGATGTAGTTGACCACGTCCAGCCGGGTGATCTCCTGCTGGTGCAGGAAGTACACGGCGTGGGAGTCCTTCTCGCCGAAGATCGCCACCAGCACGTTGGCGCCGGTGACCTCCTTCCGCCCGGAGGACTGCACGTGGTAGACCGCCCGCTGCAGCACGCGCTGGAAACCCAGCGTGGGCTGGGTGTCGCGCTCGTCGCCGTGCGGCAGCACCGGCACGGTCTCGGCGATGACCTTCTCCAGCTCGTGGGTGAGCCGCGGCAGGTCCACGCCGCAGGCGCGCAAGGCGCCCAGCGCGGACTGGTTGCCGGTGAGGGCGAGCAGCAGGTGCTCCACGGTCATGAACTCGTGGCGCTGCTCGCGGGCCTGCTTGTAGCACTGGCCGATGGTGACTTCGAGATCCTTGCTGAACATCCGGACCGTCTCCGTTGCAATGGCATGGGCGGCGGGCTGCCGCGATGGCTACAAAGTGGGGTCGCTCAGAGCTTTTCCATAGTGCACAACAGAGGGTGCTGATGCGAGCGTGAATATTCGTTGACCTGGGTGACCTTGGTCTCGGCCACCTCCCGGGTGAACACGCCGCACACGCCCTTGCCGCGGGTATGCACGTGCAGCATCACCTGCACCGCGCGCTCCTGGTCCAGGCCGAAGAAGCCGCGCAGCACCTCGACCACGAAATCCATCGGGGTGAAGTCGTCATTGAGCAGTACCACCTGGAACAGCGGTGGTTTTGCGACCTCCGGCTTCGCGGTCTGCACTGCCAGGCCATGGCCGCTTTCGTGTTCGTTTTCGTGTTCGTGGGCCATGGATGACGGGTGTTCCTTCGACAGTTGCGATTATACGCTGCGCCGCCTGCACGCTTCGCGGCGACCGCAACGACAGGTAGTGGCACAATGACGCCTTTTCCAGTCCCCGCCCGTCATGCCGCCTGCCGCCACCACCGACGCCGTCTGGCGCCCGCACGTCACCGTGGCCTGCGTGGTGAGCGACGGCGCGCGCTACCTGATGGTCGAGGAGGACGTGGCCGGCCGGCTCGCCTACAACCAGCCCGCTGGACACCTCGAGGACCGCGAGCGTCTGGTCGACGCCGCGGTGCGCGAGACCCTGGAGGAAACCGGCTGGACGGTGCAGCCCGCCCACCTGATCGGCGTGCACCAGTGGCGCAGCACTGAGCACGGCGAAGGCGTGATCCGTTTCAGCTTCGCCGCGCGACCGCTCAGCCATGACCCGTCACGATCGCTGGATACCGGTATCCGTCGCGCCCTTTGGCTGAGCCGCGCCGAGATCGCCGCGCTGGGCGAGCGCCTGCGCAGCCCGCTGGTGCTGCAGAGCATCGATGCGTGGCTGGCCGGCGCCCGTTTCCCGCTGGACGCGCTGCACTGGCTCGCGGAACCCGCCGCGCCATGAAGGTGATGCTGGGCATTTCCGGCGGCGTCGACTCCTCGGTCGCGGCGCTGCTGTTGCAACAGGCCGGCCATGCGGTCGAGGGCCTGTTCATGCAGAACTGGGAAGAGGACGACCGCTCTGGCCCCTGCACCGCCGACGCCGACCGCAAGGACGCCGTAGCCGTGTGCGGCCGGCTGGGCATCCCGTTCCACGCGCGCAACTTCGCCGCCGAATACTGGGATGGCGTGTTCGCGCACTTCCTCGCCGAATACCGCGCCGGCCGCACGCCCAACCCCGACGTGCTGTGCAACCGCGAGATCAAGTTCAAGACCTTCCTCGACGAGGCGCGCGCGCTGGGCGCGGAAAAGATCGCCACCGGCCACTACGCCCGCGTGGACTTGCGCGACGGCAAGTACCGCCTGCTGCGCGCCGTGGACGCGGCCAAGGACCAGAGCTACTTCCTGCATGCACTCGGCCAGGTCCAGTTGGCCGCCACGCTGTTCCCGGTGGGCGAGATCGAGAAGTCGCGGGTGCGCGAACTGGCCCGCGCGGCCGCCCTGCCCACCCACGCGAAGAAGGATTCCACCGGCATCTGCTTCATCGGCGAGCGCGACTTCCGCGGTTTCCTGGCGCAGTACATCCCGGCCCGGCCCGGCGAGATGCGTACGCCCGACGGCGCGCTGGTCGGCGAACACCAGGGCGCGATGTATTACACGCTGGGCCAGCGCAACGGCCTGGGGATCGGCGGCCGCCAGGGCGCCAGCGGCGAGCCGTGGTACGTGGTGGGCAAGGACGTGGCGGCGAACCGGCTCTACGTGGCCCAGGGCAACGCCAACCACTGGCTGGACTCGCGCGTGCTGCGCGGCGAGCCGCCGACCTGGGTGGCCGGCCACGCGCCGGCCGCGCATTTCCGCTGCACCGCCAAGACCCGCTATCGTCAGGCCGACCAGGCCTGCGAGGTGCGCGTGCTGGACGCCGGCCTTGAAGTACGCTTCGACACCCCGCAACGTGCGGTAACGCCCGGCCAGTCGGTGGTGTTCTACGACGGCGAGGTCTGCCTCGGCGGCGCAGTGATCGCCGCCACCGACGCGCCCTACGGCGGTCTTTCTCCCATCCGGAACGAGAGTTGACGGTGCTTGATGCCTTTGCGATGAACGAGGAACGCGTGCTGGCCCTGGCCGGGCTCTACCAGGCCTGCGCGCTGGTGCAGCAGTTGGCCAACCAGGGCCGCTGCGACGAGACCGCGATGGACGCCAGCATCGCCAGCGTGTTCCGCATCGACGCGCCATCGGTGGTCGGTGTGTACGGCAACATCGCCAGCGTGCGGCTGGGCCTGCGCAACCTGGTGTCCCAGCTCGACGAGAGCAGCGAGGACATGGCGGTGACGCGCATGGCGATGACCGTGATGCGGCTGGAGCGCAGCCTGTCCGGCCGCCCGGAACTGCTGGACCAGCTGCAGCAGGGCATCCGCGCTGCGCAGCGCCAGGTGGAGCACTTCGGCCAGGGTTCCGGCCAGGTCACCGCGCGGCTGGCCGAGCTCTACGCCGCCATCCTGTCCACCTTGCGCCCGCGGGTGATGGTCAACGGCAACCCGCAGCACCTGCAACAGCCGGCCATCGTCGAGAAGGTGCGCAGCAATCTGCTCGCCGCAGTGCGCTCGGCGGTGCTGTGGCGCCAGCTCGGCGGCCGCCAGTGGCAACTGCTGCTGTTCCGCAAGCAGTGCAGCATGCTGGCGCGCGGACTGCTCACCGGGGCCACGCTGGACGGGCGCTGAGGAAAATTCGACATATCGCACAGGCGTCATGCCCGTGCAGGCGAGCCTCCATCTCGCGGATCACGCAAGCAAGGTCATGCCTGCCCGCTTCACCGCGCCGCGATCGAATGTGTAGACGGCGTGGCAACCGGCTTCGGCGGCCAGCTCTGTCACCAACACATCGGAAAAATCGCCCTTGCCGTCACGAAATCGCCGCAACGCGCGCCAAACGACTTCGGCACGCTCGACCCGGATCGACTCCGAGCGCAACAAGGTTTCGACCACGGTGGCGATACGCACGGCATCGGCCTCGTAGCAGGATTCCAGCACCCAGGCCGACTCGACCAGCACCACGTGCGAAACAAATCCGGGCTCGGCAGGCGTCAGCGACTCCACCAGGCGCGTGGCGGCAGCGGCCTGCTTCGCGTCGTCCTGAGCGAGGTAGCGCACCAGCACATTGGTGTCGAGCCCGGTCATTTCGCCAGCGTCTTGGCGGACCGCTGGCGGACGGCAGCGTTCATGGCATCGACGCTGACCGCGCGCGCCGGTTTGGGGACAAGACCTTTCAGGGCAGTCACCGGCAAGGTGGCAGCGATGACTTCGTACCGCCCGGGCGCGATCTCCAGAAACTCGATGCGATCACCGGTATCCACACCCAAACCGGAGCGCACCACGGCGGGGATGGTGACTTGGCCCTTGGATGTCAAAGTGGCAGTAGACATAGTTCGCCCTCTTCGCTTTCCTTACACTAAAGTAAGGCGTCAACCGGCAAGCTTCAACCCCGGCAGCTGCTTCGCCAGCGCACGCAACAGCTTGGCGAAGGCGGTGAGGTCGGCGCCCCACGGCGTGGCCTCGCGCCAGTACAACGCGATCTCGCGTCCCGGCGCCTGGCCCTTGATCTTCGCCAGCACGATGTCGGGCTTGGAAGCCAATCGCTCGTGCGCCAGTGCGGGCACCAGGGCGTGGCCGCCGCGCAGGCTGACTAGCGCGGCGAGGCTTTCCAGGCTCACGTCCTGCACGTGGCCGTCGCCGCCGGCGTGGCTCTCGGCCATCAGGATCGCGTCGGTCGCCTCGAGTTGCTCCAGCGCCACGCTGCGCCGGCCGGCCAGCGGGTGATCCGCGCGCAGCATCACTTCCCACGGCTCGAAGAACAGCGGCTGCATCGCGATACCGCTGGCCAGCGGTGCGAGCGGCGCCAGCACCGCGTCGAGCTCGGCCTCGTGCAGGCGGCGCAGCAGGCCGCGCGGCTTGCCCTCGGAGATGCCCAGCCGCACGCCGGGGAAATGCTGTGGGAATGGCGCGATCAGGTGCGGCAGCAGATACGGACCCAGCGAGGCCGGCACGCCTAGGCGCAGTTCGCCGCCGAACGCCACCGCGCCGGCGCGGGCAGCCTGCTGCAGCAATTCGGCCGCGGCGAGCACGGCGTCGATGCGTTCCAGCAGCCGTTGGCCGCCCGCGGTAGGCACCACCTTGCGTCCGCCGCGCTCGAACAGCGGCGCGCCCAGCGCCTGTTCCACCTTCTGCACCTGGTGCGACAACCCGGATGGGCTGATATGCATGGCCCGCGCCGCGCTGTTGAAGCTGCCCTGGCGATGCACCGCCTGCACCAGCGCGAGGTCGCGCAGCGAGACCGCCGCCAGCGCCGTCGAAATCATCGAATGCTGCATGTCATCAAATGCGTTTGTGCACGCGGGGCATCGGGCTCATCCTGTGCGGCGTTGTCAGTCACAAGCGTTGCCGCAGTTTACTCGCCGCGCCGTCCAGATCACGAGCCCGCGCGCCCCTGCACGGGCTCGTTGCGGCAGCGCCAGCGCAGCGGTCCGGTTCGCGGCCGTGCGGCGTTTGGGCGATAATTGCGTTTTGCCGGGTCGGCGACTACCCCATCGCCAACGTTCAGCCATCCCAGCCGCAGGATTCAGCCAGGAGCACGTCCCCATGAAAGACACCTTTTCCGTACGCGACACCCTCGAGGTCAACGGCAGGAAGTACGCCTTTGCCAGCCTGGCCAAGCTGGGCCAGCGCTTCGACCTGAAGCGGCTGCCGTACTCGATGAAGATCCTGCTGGAGAACCTGCTGCGCCACGAGGACGGCATCGACGTCACCGCGAAGGAGATCGAAGCGGTTGCCACGTGGGACGCGAAGAAAGAACCGGATACCGAAATCGCCTTCATGCCGGCCCGCGTGCTGCTGCAGGATTTCACCGGCGTGCCGTGCGTGGTCGACCTGGCCGCGATGCGCGACGCGATGAAGGCGCTGGGCGGCGATCCCACCCTGATCAACCCGCTGTCGCCGGCCGAACTGGTCATCGACCATTCGGTCCAGGTCGACGTGTTCGGCAGCGCCGACGCGCTGGAAAAGAACGTCGCCATCGAGTTCGAGCGCAACCAGGCACGCTACAGCTTCCTGCGCTGGGGCCAGAAAGCCTTCACCGATTTCAAGGTGGTGCCGCCGCGCACCGGCATCGTGCACCAGGTGAACCTGGAGCACCTGGCCCGCGTGGTCATGGGCAGCGAAGTCGACGGCCAGCTGTGGGCCTACCCGGATACCGTGTTCGGCACCGACTCACACACCACCATGATCAACGGCTTGGGCGTGCTGGGCTGGGGCGTGGGCGGCATCGAGGCCGAGGCGGCTATGCTCGGCCAGCCTTCGTCCATGCTGATCCCGCAGGTGGTCGGCTTCAAGCTGTCCGGCCGCCTGCCGGAAGGCGCCACCGCCACCGACCTGGTGCTCACCGTGACCCAGATGCTGCGCAAGCAAGGCGTGGTCGGCAAGTTCGTCGAGTTCTTCGGCCCGGGCCTGCAGCATCTGGCGCTGGCCGATCGCGCCACCATCGGCAACATGGCACCGGAATACGGCGCCACCTGCGGCATCTTCCCGGTCGACGCCGAGTCGCTGCGCTACTTGCGCCTGTCCGGCCGCAGCGACGACCAGGTCGCGTTGGTCGAGGCATACGCCAAGGCCCAGGGCCTGTGGCACGACGAGAACAGCGCGCACGCCGAATTCACCGCCACGCTGGAACTGGATCTGGCCGACGTGAAGCCGTCGATGGCCGGCCCGAAGCGCCCGCAGGACCGCGTGCTGCTGACCGACGTCAAGCAGAATTTCCGCGGAACGGTGGGCCCGCTGACCGCCAACCGCCGCAAGGGCAACGGCGATGTCGACCGCTTCACCAACGAAGGCGGTGCCGCAGCCATCGGCAACCCCGCCAATGCGATCGGCGAAACCGGCGTGCTGGTGGAACACAACGGCCAGAGCTTCCGCATCGGCGACGGCTCGGTGGTGATCGCCGCGATCACCTCGTGCACCAACACCTCCAACCCGGCCGTGATGCTGGCCGCCGGCCTGGTCGCCAGGAAGGCTGCCGCGCGCGGCCTGAAGGCCAAGCCGTGGGTGAAGACCTCGCTGGCCCCGGGCTCCAAGGTCGTCACCGATTACCTGGAAAAGACCGGCTTGCTGACCGAACTGGAGAAGACCGGCTTCTACCTGGTCGGCTACGGTTGCACCACCTGCATCGGCAACTCGGGGCCGTTGCCCGCCGAAATCAGCAAGGGCATCGCCGACGGCGACCTCGCCGTGGGTGCGGTGATCTCCGGCAACCGCAACTTCGAAGGCCGCGTGCACGCCGAAGTGAAGATGAACTACCTGGCCTCGCCGCCGCTGGTGGTGGCCTACGCGCTGGCCGGCTCGCTCGACGTGAACCTCTCCACCGATCCGCTGGGCAAAGACAAGGACGGCAAGGACGTGTTCCTCAAGGACGTCTGGCCGACCAACCAGGAAATCAGCGACCTGATGGCCAGCGCGGTCACCTCGGAAATGTTCAAGAAGAACTACGCCGACGTATTCAAGGGTGACGAACGCTGGGCCGCGATCGCCTCGCCGGATGGCGCCCTGTACGCGTGGGACGAAGCCTCCACCTACATCAAGAACCCGCCCTACTTCGAGGGCATGACGATGGCGCTGACCCCGGTCGAGGACGTCCACGGCGCGCGTTGCCTGGGCCTGTTCGGCGACTCGATCACCACCGACCACATCTCGCCGGCCGGCTCGATCAAGAAGGATTCGCCCGCGGGCAAGTTCCTGATCGGTCGCGGCGTGGAACCGAAGGACTTCAACTCCTACGGCTCGCGCCGCGGCAATGACGACGTGATGGTGCGCGGCACCTTCGCCAACATCCGCATCAAGAACCAGATGCTGGATGGCGTCGAGGGCGGTTTCACCCGCCACGTCCCCAGCGGCGAACAGCTGGCGATCTACGACGCCGCGATGAAGTACAAGGCGAGCAAGACTCCACTGGTGGTGTTCGCCGGCAAGGAATACGGCACCGGTTCCTCGCGTGACTGGGCCGCCAAGGGCACCTTGCTGCTGGGCGTGAAGGCGGTGATCGCCGAGAGCTTCGAGCGCATCCATCGCTCCAACCTGGTCGGCATGGGCGTGCTGCCGTGCACGTTCAAGGATGGCGAGAATGCAAAATCGCTGGGCCTGACCGGCAACGAGACCTTCGACATCACCGGCCTCGACGGCGGCAACGCGAAGGAAGCCACGGTCACCGCCACGGCTGCCGACGGAAGCAAGAAGCAGTTCACCGTGAACGTGATGCTGCTGACCCCGAAGGAGCGCGACTTCTTCCGTCACGGCGGCATCCTGCAGTACGTGCTGCGCCAGCTGGCCGGCAAGAAAGCCGCCTGACGCAAGCCCGCGCGACACGCTGGGAACCCGAGCCGCCCCGATCCTTCGGGGCGGCTTTTTTCTGCCTCGCCGCGCCTTGCCGCATACGCGCGCGCATGCTCCAATGCCCGCAGGGGGCGTCGCCATCCTTCGCCTTGGCGGCCACGATTCAGGAGTCGAACAAGCACATGAGCAACGAGCGTCCGTGGCTGGACCACTATCCGCAAGGCGTGCCCGCCGAGATCGACCTGAATGCCTACGCCTCGGTGGTGGCCGTGCTGGAAGAATCATTCCAGCGCTTCCGTGACCACGCCGCGTTCGCCAATTTCGGCAAGGCGCTCAGCTACGGCCAGATCGATGCGCTCAGCCACCAGTTCGCGGGCTACCTCACCGGCGTGCTCAAGCTCGGCAAGGGCGATCGCATCGCGATCATGCTGCCGAACGTGCTGCAGTACCCGATCGCCCTGTACGGCGCGCTGCGCGCCGGCCTGGTGGTGGTCAACACCAACCCGATGTACACCGCGCGCGAGCTGAAGCACCAGCTGGAAGACTCCGGCGCCCAGGCCATCGTGGTGCTCGACAATTTCGCCGCCACGCTGCAGCAGGTGGTGGCTGAGACCGAGGTGAAGCACATCGTCACCACCGGCATCGGCGACCTGCTCGGTTTCCCCAAGGGCGCGCTGGTCAACTTCGTGCTCAAGCACGTCAAGAAGATGGTGCCGGCCTACCAACTGCCGCGGGCGGTGCGCTTCAGGGACGCACTGGCGCAAGGCGCCGCGCATCCGCTGCCGCCGGTGGAGCTCGGCCACGGCGACATCGCCTTCCTGCAGTACACCGGCGGCACCACCGGCGTGGCCAAGGGCGCCATGCTGACCCACGCCAACATGATCGCCAACATGCTGCAGGTCGGCGCCTGGATCGGCGAGGCGCTGCGGCCGGGCAGCGAAGTCGCCATCGGCGCGCTGCCGCTGTACCACATCTTTTCGCTGACCGCCTGCGGGATGGTGTTCCCGCGGTTGGGTGCGCACACGGTGCTGATCACCAACCCGCGCGACATGCCCGGCTTCGTCAAGGAACTGAAGAAGCTTCCCTTCTCGATCCTGCCCGGGGTCAACACCTTGTTCAACGGCCTGCTCAACACGCCCGGCTTCGCCGAACTGGATTTCTCGCACCTGAAGATCTCGCTGGGCGGTGGCATGGCGGTGCAGCGCGCCGTCGCCGAGCGCTGGAAGAAGGTCACCGGCCGCCCCCTGTCGGAAGCCTACGGCCTCACCGAAACCTCGCCCGGTGTCTGCATCAACCCCACCGACCTCATGGACTACAACGGCTCGATCGGCCTGCCACTGCCCAGCACGGAGGTGGCGATCTGGTCGGAAGAAAACCAGCCGCTGCCGATCGGCGAAGTGGGCGAGCTGATGGTGAAGGGCCCGCAGGTGATGCTGGGCTACTGGAACCGCCCCGACGAGACCGCCAAGGTGCTGGGCGCCGACGGCTGGCTGCACACCGGCGACATCGCGAAGATGGATACCGACGGCTACGTGTACATCGTCGACCGCAAGAAGGACATGATCCTGGTGTCCGGCTTCAACGTGTACCCGAACGAGGTCGAGGATGCGGTGATGCAGCACCCCGGCGTAGCCGAGGTGGCCGCGGTGGGCGTGCCGGACGAGCATTCCGGCGAAGTGGTGAAGCTGTTCGTGGTGCGCAAGGACCCGAACCTCACCGAGGACGCGCTCAAGCAGTTCTGCCGCGACAATCTCACTGGCTACAAGCGGCCCAAGTTCATCGAGTTCCGCGACACGCTGCCCAAGAGCAACGTGGGCAAGATCCTGCGGCGCGAGCTGCGCGACGAGAAGAAGAATCGCTGATCGGGACTCGGGATTCGGGGAAGCGCTTGCGACCCCGTCTCCCTGGCCGCTTCAGCCTGGGACGGGTCGAGATGAAGGTTTTGCCGCGCGCTCAGTTCTTCCAGGACTCGAGGATGTCCGCGTAGCCGCCCAGCAGGTTCCACAGCGGCACCTGCTTGTCCTCCGGGATGCACACGTAGGAAAAGCCGATGTGGTGGTCGGCGACGCGCGCCACCTGCGCTTCGAGATGGATGTGCAGGTCGCTGCCGAAGATCATGTCCAGCAGCCAGGTCTGGCCCACCTCGCCGCCCCAGCCCAGCGGACGGCGCAGCAGCGCGCCGGTCGCGGAAATGTCCACCAGCTCGGTGGGATGCGATTCGACGCCGCGGCTCATCAGCACGGTCGTCTCGATCTGCATGCGCGCCGGACGCAGGCGTTCGGATTCGCCACTCAGCTTGTTGTCGTCCTTCGCCATGCCGCGCTCCTTGTGTGTTGTTTCCCCGCCGCCGTGGCGGCCCCCGCGGCCCAACTTCGCATGGTGTCCGCGATCACACCCAAGCAAGCCATGTGCCAGCTCCCATATCACCGCGCATTGCGCCCTTTCGCACGCGTTTCCGTCCACGACGACTGACGCCTGCTCGCCGTGTCGGACCCACAGGGTCACTTGGGGCTTGCCGGATCGCATCGCATCTCCGCGTGCAACCCCGGCATTGTACCCGCCGACCGGCCGCCCGTTTCGCGCGCGGTGCGCCGTGCATGCGCTGGACTTGTCGCCAGCCAGTCGCTACTCTGTCACTCACGCGTGGCGCCACGATCAGAAGCCGACCAGTCGATCGGCCGCAGCGATGGCGCCCACCCGATGCCCCAGGCAGATCGTCCAACTTGTCGGTGACGTTGCTCTCGTCACCGCATCGCCTTGTTCCCGCCAGACGCGATCCGCGTTCCATGCCGGCACTTGGCTGCAATGCCCGCACGCCTGATCGAACCGCGACACGCGGCTTCGTCACGCCGGCGGCGACAAGGGGGAGTCGGACATTGTCCACAAGGCATCGTGCGAAACCGCTTTACCGAAGTGCCGCCTCGGCGCCACGATCCATGCACGGGTTCGGCCCGGATCGTCCTGCGAGGCAACCGTTTCGCCCATGATGAATCCAGACGCATTGCCGGCCGCGTAGCGGCCCAACGACACGCATCGATGAGCAACGAGCCAGTCGGGCCGCAGAGCCCGGTCGTATCGCAGGACAGCCACGCGGCGCCCCCGCAGCAGCAGGAAATGCCGCTGGCGGTCGTGCGCGGCGAGCCGGTGCTGCAGATGCCGCAGGACCTGTACATCCCGCCGGACGCGCTGGAAGTGTTCCTGGAAGCGTTCGAGGGTCCGCTGGACCTGCTGCTGTACCTGATCCGCCGGCAGAACCTGGACATCCTGGACATTCCGATTGCCGAGATCACCCGGCAGTACATGGAATACATCGACATGATGCGGGAGACGATGCGGCTGGAGCTGGCCGCCGAGTACCTGCTGATGGCCGCGATCCTTGGCGAGATCAAGTCGCGCCTGCTGCTGCCCCGGCCGCCCGCCGAGGAAGGCGTCGAGGAGGATCCCCGCGCCGAACTGGTGCGTCGCCTGCAGGAGTACGAACGCTTCAAGAAGGCCGCCGAGGACATCGAGGCCCTGCCCCGCATGGAGCGCGACACCGCGCCGGTGCAGGCCGACACCGGCGAGCGCAACGTGATCAAGCTGCCGCCGCCGCTGGACCTCAAGGAAATGCTGCTGGCGCTGAAGGACGTGCTGCACCGCGCCGAGCTGTTCGGCCACCACGCGATCAAGCGCGAGGCGCTCAGCGTGCGCCAACGCATGGGTGAGCTGCTGGGCAAGCTGGAAGGCCATGCGTTCCACCGCTTCGAGACGCTGTTCGACGTCAGCGAAGGCCGGCTCGGCGTGGTGGTCACCTTCCTGGCCATGCTGGAGCTGGCCAAGGAAATGTTGATCGAGATCGTGCAGGAAGCCCCGCTGGCTCCGATCTACCTGAAAGCGCGGGTGGAGCACGGCGAGGAGCCACTCGTCGACGCGGCGGAAGGCGACGGAGCTGACGATCCCGCCACACAGGAATCGGCGTTCGAGACCACGGACGCCAGCAACAGCGGCACTCACTGAATCGGCACCGAAGGCCCATGCAGATCGAGCAACTCAAACCCATCGTCGAGGCGGCCCTGCTCGCCGCCAGCCAGCCGATGACCGTCGCCCAGCTCGGCGACCTGTTCGCCGAAACCGACGAGGTCGGCCACGAGCAGATCGCTCGCGCGCTGGAAGCGCTCGCCGCCGACTGCGAGGGTCGCGGCGTGGAGCTGAAGGAGATCGCCTCCGGCTTCCGCTACCAGGTGCGCCAGGAAGTGCATCCGTGGATCTCGCGGATGTGGACCGAGAAGCCCAGCCGCTACTCGCGCGCCTTGCTGGAGACGCTGGCGCTGATCGCCTACCGCCAGCCGATCACCCGCCCGGAGATCGAGCAGATCCGCGGCGTGGTGGTGTCCAGCAACATCGTCAAGACGCTGGAGGAGCGCGAGTGGATCCGCGTGGTCGGCTACCGCGACGTGCCCGGCAAGCCCGCGCTGTTCGGCACCACCCGCGCCTTCCTCGACTACTTCAACCTGAAGTCGCTGGACCAGCTGCCGCCGCTGTCCGAGATCCGCGACATGGAAGATCCGCAGATGGGCTTCGACCAGACGCCGCTGCCTGCCCGCGTGATCAAGGACCTGCCGATCGATCCGGACGAGGAGATCGGCGAGGAAGTCCCGGCCGAGGATGCCGCGGCGGAAATCGCCGAAGCCGCTCCGGCAACGGATACGCATGAAGTGCCGCGGCACGAAGCCGACGCTGCCGCGGCGGACACCGAGGCAGCCGCGTCTGCCGCCGACGCCGACGAGGCGAGCGCGCACAACGAACCCGAATCCGCCACTGCCGACGAGGCAGCGGCCCCCGCGGATGTCGAAGACGACACAACCGCACAGAATTCCTGAGGAGCAACGCGCATGACTGCGCCGAAAAAATCCACCCTATCCCTCAAGCGCGCGCCGGCCAGCGACGCCGCGCCGCTGGAGGAGCGCCTGCACAAGGTGCTCGCCAACGCCGGCCTCGGCTCGCGCCGCATGCTGGAACAGCGCATCCAGGCCGGCGAGATCGAACTCAACGGCAGTCCGGCCACCATCGGCACCAGCGTGCACGCGGGCGACCGCGTGGTGATCGACGGCAAGCAGTTCGTGATCGCCACCGACAACCGCGGCGACGCCGAGGTGCTGATCTACCACAAGCCCGAGGGCGTGCTGACCACCCGCGACGATCCCGAAGGCCGCCCCACCGTGTTCGAGCAGCTGCCGCGCCTGAAGGGCGCGCGCTGGGTCGCCGTGGGCCGCCTCGACATCAACACCACTGGCCTGCTGCTGCTCACCACCGACGGCGAGCTGGCCAACGCGCTGATGCATCCGCGCAGCGGCATCGAGCGCGAATACCTCTGCCGCGTGCACGGCGAAGTGCCCGACGAGGTGATCGAGAAACTCAAGGCCGGCGTGGAACTGGAAGACGGCCCCGCCCGCTTCGACGAGATCGCGGTGATCAGCCGCGGTGGCAGCCACAGCTGGTTCCGCGTGGTGATCCGCGAGGGCCGCAACCGCGAAGTGCGCCGGCTGTGGGATTCGCAGGGTTTCCTGGTCAGCCGGCTCAAGCGCATCCGCTACGGCAGCATCGAGCTGCCGCGCACCCTGCGCCGCGACGACTGCGCCACCTTGGACGAGGAAGCCGTGAAGCAGCTGCGCCAGACCGCCGGCCTTGGCGCGCCGCAGCCCGTGCTCACCCTGAGTCCGGTGCTGCACCAGCGCCGCGCCAGCCGCAACGTCACCGAGTACCGCCCCGAAAGCGGCGCCACCGGCGGCTGGAGCAGCGCCCATCACGACGAAGCGCGCGAGCTGCGCGCCTACGACCGCATCCGCGAGGAACCGCCGCGCGGCCGCCAGAAACAGCGCGCCCCCGGCCGCGAGGTGAACGGCAACGTGGCGCGGCCCGAGCGCGGCCCGGGCGCCGGCCTCCGCAAGAAGAACAGGCGCGGCGTCGCGCCGGGCCAGGAACTGCCCTCGGTGCGTACCTGGTTCGCCGGCGACAGCCGCGACGGCGCCGCCCGCCCGGCCGGCGCGCCCGGCAAGCGCCGCGGCGGCAAACCCGGCGGCGCCCGTGCCGGCACTGGCCAGGCCGGCTTCGCACCAGCCAGCCCCTACGGCGGTTTCGGCGGCGGCCACGGCAGCAGCCACGGCAACGAAGCCCGCCCCGGCGGCAACCGCCCGGGCGGTCGCGGCCGCCCGCAGGGCCAGGGCGGCAACCGCCCGCCGCACGGCGGCGGCCGTCCCAGCGGCAATCGCCCGCACGGACGCGGCGGCAGCGGCGGCAATCGTTCCGGCAACCGATGATCCGCATCTACCACAACAGCCGCTGCAGCAAGTCGCGCGCCACGCTGGCGCTGCTGGAAGGCCGCGAGGTCGAGGTGTCGAACTACCTCGACACGCCGCCCGATGCCGCTGAGCTCAGGCACCTGCTCGCCCTGCTCGGCATCCCTGCGCGCCAGTTGCTACGCAGCAGTGAGGCCGCGTACAAGGAACTCGGCCTCGCCGATCCCGCGCTCGGCGATGACGCCCTGATCGCCGCGATGGTCGCCCACCCGATCCTGATCGAGCGCCCCATCGTGGTCGCGAACGGCAAGGCTGCGATCGGCCGGCCGCCGGAGGCCGTACTGGCCATCCTCTGAGGGCGAAGCCTGGCGCGGCTTTCCTCGCCAGGCTTCGTTGCCCGCGATTCAATCGCCGTCGGCCGTCACGCGCGTCGCCGAGACGAGCCCCTTGACGCCGCCTTCGGCCGTCTTTCCGTCCGGGGAATACTGGGTCAGCGTGAAATTGCCGGAGTAGCTGTTCCCGCTGCGATCCAGCGTGATGTATTCGCGGATATTGGTCGGGCCGATGAAGGTCTTGCCGGTCGGATCCCAGCCCAACGCCCAGTGGTTGAGCCGGTAGGTCTGCGGCCCCGTCCGCGTCCAGGCGCCCATGCAGAAGCTCTGCGTCATCGGCGCCCGGCCGGAATTCATGAGCTCGGTGCCGTCGGCATGCCAGGTGGCGAAGCCCTGGTCCAGCACGATGCCGTCGCGTATGCCCGGATCACCCTTGGCGGTGAAGGTGAAGCGGTACAGGCCCGCGATTGGTTCCAGTTCCTGCAGGGGGTTGGTCATGCCGGGCACGAGTTGCTGCAGGCTGACCTTGGCCGCGTTTGCAGCCATGGCGTTGGACAGGCCGGCCGGCAGCAGCGGAACCGGGCCGGCCGCCGTTGCGTCGCCGATTCCGCAAGCTTTTGCGTTGTGGCAAAGCACGGTCGACAGACCGATCGCCGTCAGCGCGAGAACGGTGTGCAAGCGAGTATTCATGGCGTTGCCCTCAATGGTCGATGGGGTGGCACCCGCGGTGCGGCCCAGAGATAAACTGCGCGTCGACAGGGGCTTGAGTCATGATGGTTCGGCGAGGGAATCGCGAGAATCGAAGTTCCCGCGATGGCGGTGAGCCGAACCACGGCGACGGTCTGCACCATGGGAAACGACAGGATCTCGACGCACCCGGAAGCGCCCGCCAGGTTCGCGTTTGCGAACGTGGCGATCGACGCGGTCGCCCATCGGCTGACACGCGACGGCTGCGAGGTCGGGATCGAGCCGAAGGCCTTCGCCGTGCTGCTGGAATTCCTCGCCCACCCGGGCCAGTTGCGCAGCCGCAACGAATTGCTGGACGCCGTCTGGGGCCACACCTATGTCACGCCGGGCACGCTCAACCGCCTCGTCGCGCAGCTGCGACGCGCGCTGGGCGACGACAGCGAAAACCCGCATTGCATCCAGACCGTGCACGGACTCGGTTACCGCTTCATCGCGCCCCTGCATGTCCACCCGCAAGCGCAAGTCCAACCCGCGTTGCGCTTCACCCCGCCCGCACAGGCCCACCTGCCGGAACGCTCCGGCCAACTGGTCGGCCGCGAGCGCGACATCGAGGAGCTGGTGCAGGCATTGCGCGGGCACCGGTTGTTGACGATCGCCGGCCCCGGCGGCATCGGCAAGACCCAGGCGGCACTGGAAACCGCGCGGGTTTGCGCGGCGGATTTCCCCGATGGCGTCTGGCTGTTCGACTGCACGCCGCTTGCCACGGGAGAAGCGCTGGTACAGCGGGTGACCGCCATGTTCGATATCCGCGGCACCCTCGACGGGAACGAATTGACCACGCGGCTGTGCGAGCTGCTGCAACGGCGCAAGGCACTGCTGCTCTTCGACAACGCGGAACGGATTGCGGAACCGCTCGCGACACTGACCAGCGCCCTGCTGGCCGCATGCGCATCGCTGCACGTGCTGGTGACCAGCCAGCGCCGCCTGAACTGCGCCGACGAATCGCTGCATTGGCTGGAGCCGCTGGCGGTCCCGCCGCCGGGTGCATGGAGCACCTGCGACGAAGTTGCCGAATTGATGCAGGTGCCGGCCGTGCAATTGCTGCTGCTGCGCCTGCGCGCGGTCTCCACCCGATTCGCATTGACGCCGTCGAACGCCGCGGTAATCGCGGAAATCTGCCGTCGCCTCGACGGCCTGCCCCTGGCGCTGGAACTGGCCGCGGCGCGCCTGCGCATGCTCAGTCCCGAGCAACTGCTGGCGCGCTTGAACGACCACCTGCTCAGCCTTGCCGAAACCAGCCCGAACCGACCGGCACGACATCAAACCCTGTACGCGCTGATCGAATGGAGCTACGCGCTGCTGTCCGAGGGCGAGCAATCCCTGTTGCGCGGGTTGGGTGTCTTCAACGGCGGTTGCACTCTGGGCGGCGCGAACGTGATCGGTGCGACGTTCGGGATGGATGATGCGCAGACGCTCGACCTGCTTGGCGGCCTGATCGACAAGTCCCTGCTCGCCTTCGATGCGAGCGTCAACCCGCCGCGCTACATGCTGCTCGACAGTGTGCGGTTGTTCGCACTGGAGCGACTCGTCGAAAACGGCGAAGAGGCGCGTGCGCGCGATGCGCACCTTGCGCATTTCGTCGATTTCACCGAGCGCGTGAATGCCGGAATCCTGAGCGACGTCCACAAACCCTGGGTCGGCCGCGTCAGGCGTGAGAGCGCCAACCTGCATGCCGCCTTCGACCATGCGTCGACGCGACCGGATCTGGCCGAGGGTGCGCTCGCGGTGGTCGGCAATCTCTGCTGGTATTTCCGCGGAGCCTGTGATTTTCTTCAACCGGCGCAATGGCTGGAACAGGCATTGCAGAAGGACCCTTCACCCACGTTGTACCGCGCCCGCGCCTCGATCGCGCTTGGCATGGTGCTGCACCAGTCGCTGGATCACGCGCATGCCGGAGCGCGCCTGCGCGAAGGCATCGCGCTCGCCTCCGGCCTGGGAGACGCGTTCCTGGCCGGTGCAGGCCAGGCGATCCTGGCTTTCGAACTCGCCACCTGCGGGGATTTCACGGGCGCCGAACCGTGCGTAAGGGCGGCGCTGGAGATTGCCGAGGCGCACAACGACAGCTGGATTCATTCGAATGCGCTGCTGAGTCGCGGCATAGTCCAGGCCCTGAACGATCGCCACCGCGAAGCGGAAGCGAGCATGAGCGAGGCGGTGGACGACCTGTCCACGCGGAACGATTCCTTCCAGCGGGCCTACGCGCTGATCAATCGCGCCCTGCAGCGCTTCTATCTGGGGAATTGGCGGGGCGCCGCGCAAGACTGGCTGTCCGACCTGGATGTGTTCATCCCGATCCAGAACTGGCGTGGCGCGGCGGGTTGCGTGGAAGGCATGGCGTACGTTGCCGCCGAATGCGGCCGATTCGAGCGAGCCGCACGCTTCCTGGCCGCGGCCGCGCAGGTGCGCGACTGGACCGGCGCGCCGCTGATGCCGCAATGGCGGAAGGCGCAGCAGGCCGTCGCCCGGAAAGCACAGGACGCATTGGGGGCCGCGGAATTCGAGCGCGTGCAGCAGGCTGGCGCCGCTGCGCGCTTCGAGGACGTCGTGGCCGAAGCACGCATGATGCTGGCGGAAACCGTGACGACTCAGGTATCGCGCAACGGAGCGAGCAAGCCGTACGGGTCGTAATGCGCGCGCAACGCGGACAGTTTCACCCGGGTGGCGGAATCATGCGCCAGTTTGCCCAGGTCGCCCGTTTCGCCCGTGAAATTCGGCTGCATGCCGGCGCGCGCGTGGGGGGCGAGCGCGGTGCGCAGCCCGCGTGTCCAGTCGCGCACGGCGGTGAAGCGCTCCGCCGCACCGGCGTGGCCGATCACGTTGACGAAGAATGGCGCATCGCGGTTCGTGAAGGCCGTGGCACCGCCGGGAACGGCGGCCACGGCACCGCCCATGTGGTGCACGTGCACTTCGCACAGTGGATCCGGCGGCGTGGCCGCCAGCGGAACCAGGGCGCCGATCAGTGCGTCGTCGAGCGCATCGAGTTGCGAGGTCGTCCAGTAATAGTGGTCACCCGCTGGAGCGGAAGGGTCGAACGCCTGCTGCCACGCGGCGTATGGCATCACGCCTTCGTGGCGCCCCAAGGGCTGGCCGTGGTTCGTGAGCGGCGCCAGCACCAGCGGGCCTTGTTCGGGCTCGCCGCTCCAGCACCAGGCGAGCGCGACCACGCGTTGCCCGTGTGCTTCGGGTGGCAGGAACGGCAAGGGCGGCGCGGTGGTGAATACCAGCATCGCGACAAGGGCCTCCGGCGCGCCCGGCGTGAATTCGCGGAACTTGCGCAACAGGCCCGGGGCCGCCTCGACGGGGTGGAACACCACGCCGGCATAGACCTCGCCGACCGCATGCAGCCGATAGCAGAAACGCGTGACGACCCCGAACCCGCCCGCCCCGCCGCGCAGGGCCCAGAACAGGTCGGCGTGCCGCCGCTCGCTGGCCACCACGCTGCGGCCGTCCGCCAGTACCACGTCCGCCTCGATCAGGTTGTCGGCAGCCAGGCCGCAGCGGCGCATCAGCCAACCCACGCCGCCACCCTGGGTGAAGCCGCCCACGCCGGTGGTGGAGACAAAGCCACCAGTGGTGGCCAGGCCGTGCGGCTGCGTCGCCGCGTCCACGTCCCGCCACAGCGCGCCACCCTCGACGCGCGCGATGCGTGCCTGCGGATCCACCTCGATGCGGTTCATCGCACCCAGATCCAGCATCAGCGCATCGTCGCGCACGGCCAGCCCGGCCACGTTGTGGCCGCCGCCGCGCACGGTCATCGGCAGGCTGGCGCGGGCGGCAAACCGCACCGCGGCACCGACATCGTCGGCATCCAGGCATTGGGCGATGGCGAGCGGGCGACGATCGATCGCGCCGTTCCACACGCGGCGGCGTCGCTCGTACTCGGCATCGCCGGGCTGCAGCACGCGGCCCCGCAACCCCTCGGCCAACTCCTGCCAGGCAATTCCGGTGGGCATGACCCTCTCCCCTTTCGCGACGACGACACGGCACGCTGCCGGCCGGTCGGCATCATGCATCAGGCGAAAGCGGCAAACATGATGAAAGCGTTGGGGTTTGGCGAGAGGTCCACCCGGCCGTAACCGGGTGGACCGATCCGGTTACGGATCGCGTGTGGGTGCGCTCATCGCGGCGATGGCTGTGCCCCCCATCGCGATCAAACACCCCATCGTGGCCGCTCCATGGCAAGGCCGTGATCGGCCGTCCGCCGGAAGTGGCGTTCGCGATACCCGATCTGGCGCGCTTGTCGCGATCAATCTTGGCGACATGCCGGCTTGGCCATCCGGCTACTTCATCGCACCGATCGTCGCCTCGTCCAGCTCACCCGTGACCGGCAGCCCGCGAATCTTCTGGAACTTCCGGATTGCTGCCGAGGTGCCGGGGCCGGAAAGGCCGTCGACCTTGCTGGTGTACAAACCCAGTCCGGCCAGCTTGCGTTGGGCGTCGGCCAGGGAAAAGTCGTCGGCAGACTGGGTCGAGCCGTCCACTGCAAGCTTGCCGCCGGTACCCAGACCACCTGCAACATGTTGCGGCGCGTATGCGCGAACAGCCTGTACCAACTGGTTGTAGGAGTCGAGGAAAGCCCCCGCAATGACCTTGCCTTGCGGTGTCTTGCTGTACGCCCCCATGGCTCCGGCGCCGCCACCACCGATACCGAGCGCGCCGAAGCCGAAGTCCGTATTTTTCGCGCTGCCTTCCGCCGCAGCCACCTGCACGCCCGAGCGCGTATCGACAAGCATCAGCGTTGTGGAGGCTTCACTTGTCTTCATGGACCCGGCCACGGCGCCGATGATCGCGCCGTAAGGCAGCAAACCCGCCAGACCAGCGGCGCCGCCACCCGTATTCTGCGAAAACTGGATGGTAGGCGTGACCACGTAATCGGCAGCAACCATCTGCCCCTTGCCCATGTTGCTGCGGTTACGCAGCTCGCCCGAAGCGCCGAGATCGCGCTCCTGCATCATCGAGTTCATCGCACGACCGCGATCCACCACGACAAAGCAATTGCTCTGCTGAATCATCAAACGGATCAGCGGTGTCGCCGCGGGCAAGTGATACTGGGTCGTCAGGATGATGTACCACGACTGGCCGGTATCTTCCTCGACTGCAATCGTGCCCAGCGGGCGATCGCAATGCTCGAGCGTCTTGGCGGCATTGGCACTCGCAGCACCACCTGCCGACCCGCCGACCGGATTCTTGCTGCCACCGACAGCCATGTCGGAACAGCCGCAAACCAACAGCGACGAACTTACTGCAAGCGCCAGCAGGACCGGCTTCATAGAATCAATTCTCATGACAACTCCTTGTGTTGAACGATTGGATGCGCACAGACAGGCTCGGACTTCTTTGTTCCCCTTAGTTGAAACAGACAGGCAAGGCTTCGCGAATGCGCATTCACCGGTGCCGGCGAGTGTCATATCGACAAATCAGATGAACGGGTGGCTGCTTGAGACAGACAACCGACACAGCGCCGGTTGGCACGCCGACTGCAAGGTGTCGGGCAATGGTCCGAGGGTGCCGTTGGAAAACCTGGCACGCGCGGATACAAGGCTTCCCGGTGTCTCACCGCGGCAAAATCGCGGGACTCGACCCTCACCGGTACGACGCAGGTCGTCCTGTCTGATACGTCCATGAACAACATGATCTTCCTTGAAGCACCACCATGGCGCTTTCCCCCTGAGCACTGCCGACACCACGCATTGCGCGCCGGCAGCGGCGTGTCATCAAGGCTAAGTTATCCGAGGCGCGCATATCAAGCGCGACAACCCGCTTTGATCTCGAAATTTCTTCAAATGCAGACATCGTCACGTCGCCCGGATTAAGCAGACAGACGGCGTCAGGATTTGCCTACATTTCTCGTCTTTCGCGCTGATTGCATTCACGCAAATACGCGATGATGCAGAGTCAGCCGGATTCGAGCGTGAACGCGTCGGCGTCCATCCACGCCGGAAAGCGTTCGCGGTGCGCGAGCAGCGGCGCGGGATCGAGAGTGAGCGTGGCCACCTGTTCCAGCGCACCGCATTCCACCAGCGCTTCGCCCACCGGATCGAGCACCGCGCTGTCGCCGGCGTAAGGCAGCTCGTTGCCGTCCACGCCCACGCGGTTCACGCCGATCACGTAGCTGAGGTTCTCGATCGCGCGGGCGCGCAGCAGGGTGCGCCAGGGCTGGCGGCGTGGCGCGGGCCAGTTCGCCACGAAGATCGCGAGGTCGTAATCCATGCCGGCCGCCGCGCTCGCCAGCCGGCGGTTGCGCAGCCACACCGGGAAGCGCAGGTCGTAGCAGACCTGCGGCAGGATGCGCCAACCCTTGAGTTCCACGATCAGCCGTTCGCTGCCGCCGCCGTAGCGGGTGTGCTCGCCGGCCATGCGGAACAGGTGGCGCTTGTCGTATTGCTCGAAGCTGCCGTCCGGGCGCGCCCAGATCAGGCGGTTGTACACGGTGTCGCCCTCGCGGATGGCGAGGCTGCCACACAGCACGGCGCCGACTTCCTGCGCCAGCGCGCGCATCCACGCCACGCCCTCACCGTCCATCGTGTCGGCGCTGGCACGGGTGTCGTTGCTGAAGCCGGAGAGGAAGGTCTCCGGCAGCACGATCAGGTCGCTGCCGCGCGCACGGCGTACCAAGGCACCGTAGTAGTCGCGGTTGGCCGGCGCGTCGTGCCAGCGGGTGGCGCCCTGCACCAGCGCGACCCTCAACGGCTGCAAACTCACAGCTTGCACAGCCGCTCGGCGGCCGCCTCCATGGTGACGTCGCTCTTGGCGAAGCACAGGCGCAACAGGCGCGTGCCCGGCGCGGTTTCGCAGAACGGCGACAGCGGGATCGCCGCCACCCCGCCCTCTTCCACCAGCCAGCGGCTGAAGGAAAGATCATCCTCGTCGCGGATCGCGGAGTAATCCACCAGCTGGAAGTAGCCGCCCGGCACGTCCAGCAGCTTGAAGCGCGAGGGCGCCAGCAGCGCGCGGAAGCGGTCGCGCTTGGCTTGGTAGAACGCGGGCAGCTCCAGGTAGTGCTGCGGATCGCTGGCGAGGAAGTCGGCGAACGCGGCCTGCGCGGGATAGAAGCTGCAGAACGTGAGGTACTGGTGCACCTTGCGGAATTCCGCCGTGAGCGCCTTGGGCGCCACCGCGTAGCCCAGCTTCCAGCCGGTGCAGTGGTAGGTCTTGCCGAAGGAGGAGATCACGATGCTGCGCGCGGCCAGTTCCGGATGGCGCAGCACGCTCTCGTGTTGCCGGCCGTCGTAGACGATGTGCTCGTACACCTCGTCGGACAGCACCACGATGTCCGTGTCGCGCACGATCGCGGCGAGCTCGTCGAGATCGGCCGCCGACAGCACCGCGCCCGAGGGGTTGTGCGGGCTGTTGATGAGGATCATGCGCGTGCGCGGCGTCACCGCATCGCGCACACGCTGCCAATCCACCGAGAAAGCCGGGGCGATCAGCGGGAGGTGCACCGCCTTCGCGCCCTGCAGCTCGATCGCCGGTTCGTAGCTGTCGTAGGCGGGATCGAACACGATCACTTCCTCGCCTGCGCGCACCACCGCGGCGATCGCCGCGAACAGCGCCTCGGTGGCGCCGGAGGTGACGGTGATCTCGGCATCCACGTCGGGGCGATGGCCGTACATGCGCGCGGTCTTCGCCGCGATCTGCTCGCGCAGCGGCGCGGTGCCGTGCATCGGCGCGTACTGGTTGCGGCCCTCGTTCATCGCGCGCGTCAGCGCGTCGCGCAACCCTTGCGGCGGTTCGAAATCGGGAAAGCCCTGGCCCAGGTTCACCGCCTTGTGCTCCAGCGCGAGCTGGCTCATCACGCTGAAAATGGTGGTGCCGACCTTGGGGAGTTTGGTGTCGATCTTCATCGTGCCGCCATATGGAAGTCCAAACGAAAGCGTAGCATGCGCATGCAGCCGCTGTAGGAGCGCACCCTGTGCGCGAAGGCTCCTGCTCCGATCAGCGTCAGGGCCTTCGCGCACAGGGTGCGCCTACAGGTCAGGCAGGGCTCGCGTCTTGCACTCCTCGTGCTTGCGCAAGGTGGTCGCGGGCAGGCGTTCGGCGAGAAAGTCCACCAGCGCGCGCACGCCCGGCAGCATGCCGCGGCGGCTGGGATAGATGAAGTGCATGGTGCCTTCCGGCGCGCTCCATTCCGGCAGCAGCACCTCCAGCTCGCCTCGGGTCACTGCCGGCGCGCAGACGAACTCCGGCAGCAGGGTCACGCCGATGCCGCGGCGCGCCGCTTCCAGCAGCACGGCGAAGTCACCGCAGATCAGCCGTGCCTGCACTTCCACGTTGACGCGCTCGCCCGCCGCGTCGATCAGCTCCCAAGTCTGCGGGCCTTCGTGTTCCTGCATCGACAACGCCGGCAGCTTGGCCAGTTCGTCGGGATGCTGCGGTCGGCCCAAGGCATCAAGCAGCGCAGGGCTGGCCACCGGCAGCACGCGCGACTGGCCGAAGCTGCGCACCACCATGTTGGCGTCGGTGTCGAGCTTGCTGCGCACGCGGATCGCCAGGTCGTAGCCTTCGCCCAGCAGATCGACGCGGCGGTTGCTGGAAAGCACGCGCACCTGCAGCCGCGGGTACTGCGTCAGGAAGTCCGGCAGCACGTGGGCGAGGATGGTCTGGGTGAGCGACACCGGGCAGCTCAGGCGCACCACGCCGCGCGGTTCGGCGCGCAGCTCGTCCACCGCTTCCTGCGCGGCGCGTGCCTCCTCCAGCACCGCGCGGCAATGCGCGTAGAAGCGTTCGCCCACCTCGGTGACCACGAAGCGGCGGGTGGTCCGCTGCAGCAGGCGCACGCCGAGCCGGTCCTCCAACTGCGCCACCCGCTTGCTGAGCCGCGACTTGGGCACGCCCAGCGCCCGTCCCGCCGCGGAGAAGCCGCCGTGCTCGACCACGGCGGCGAAGAAATACAGGTCATTGAGATCCTGCAAGGCGCCATTCAACTGCAGCATGAGCGTTTCCTTTCCAGAACGACCAGTTCAAGTTTTGCCGGCTTATCACCGGATTGTTCCAAATATACCTTGATTGCGTCGCCGGACACGCCGGCCCCGATCAGGAAACCGCCATGAAACTCTTGCACATCGATTCCAGCGCGCTGGGCAGCCATTCGGTTTCGCGCCAGCTGTCCGCGGAGGTCGTTGCCGAACTGCAGCGCATGCATCCGGGCATCGAGATCCGCTACCACGACCTCGCCGCCCAGCCCCTGCCGCACTGGACACCGGTGGCCGACGCCGCCGATCCCGCCGCCGTGCGCGGCAGCGAGATGCTGGACGAATTCCTCGCCGCCGACATCGTGGTGATCGGGGCGCCGATGTACAACTTCAGCATCCCCAGCCAGCTCAAGGCCTGGCTGGACCGCATCGCCGTGGCGGGCAAGACCTTCCTCTACGGCCCCAACGGCCCCGAGGGCCTGGCCGGCGGCAAGCGCGTGATCGTGGCGTCCAGCCGTGGCGGCGCGCACGCCAACAGCCCCATGGATTTCCAGGAGCCCTACCTGCGCGCCCTGCTCGGCTTCCTCGGCATCGACCACGTGGAGTTCGTGCGCGCCGAAGGCGTCAACATGGGTGACGACCACAAGTCGAAGGCACTGGCCGCGGCGCGCCAGGCCATCGGTACGCTGGGAACGCTGGCCCGGGTCGCCTGAGCCGCGCCAGCTCGAAGCAGAACCCGCGCAAGGCCAGCCCCGTGCTGGCCTTGCGCTTTTTCGTGCCCGACTGCCGTCCCGGGACCACCCCTGCCATCAGTCATGTTGCCAAACCGGCAGGTTCCGCTTGACGGGCTCAGCTTCAGTGTTATAGTTCACTACAACACCGGTCCACGAGCTCACTAGAGGAGAGTCGACATGAACGCGAAGCACGAGTCCCGCACGAACCGTCCCGCCGTCGTCACCGACGACGTCTTCGTCTCCACCCTGATCCCGGCCCGGCATTGGATCGCCTCCGCCGCTGCCCTGGTGATGACCTGTCTGACCCTGGCGCTGGTGAACCTGCCGGTCCGCACCCCCGAGGTGGCCTGGATCAACGGCATCCACGTGACCAACCTGGCGCCGGTCGAGGTGACCCCCACCGCCGCCGAATGGAAGGCCGCGACCCTGCTGGAACATGCCGCGGTGGGCATCGCCACCCTGCCCGACGGCGGCAGCGCCGCGCGGCTCGGGGCGCAGTTGGCCATGCCCTACTATTCGTTTGGCTCTTCGACGGCCGGCATCGCCAGCAGCAAGGAATAATCCATGACCATCACCTGGAACGACAGCATCCCGATCTATCGCCAGCTGCACCAACGCGTGGTGGCGATGATCCTGGATGGCGCCTTGAACGAGGGCGACCCGCTGCCGTCGGTGCGCCAGGTGGCCGCGGATTTCCAGATCAATCCGCTGACCGTGTCGAAGGCGTACCAGGAGCTGGTCGACGAACGCTTGGTTGAGAAAAGGAGGGGCTTGGGCATGTTTGTCATCGAGGGAGCGCGCGAGGAACTCTTGAAATCCGAACGCGAACGTTTTCTGCGCGAGGAATGGCCCGCGCTGTACGCCCGCCTGCAACGGCTGGGCCTGGACCTGAAGACCCTGCTGCGCGAGACGCAGGCCGACCCGGAGAAGCCCGCATGAACGCCGTCGTCGTCGCCAGTGGCCTGAGCAAGCGCTACAAGAACACCGCCGCGCTGGACAATGCGAGTTTCCGCATCGAGGCCGGCCGCATCGTGGGCCTGATCGGGCCGAACGGCGCGGGCAAGACCACCGCGCTGAAGGCCATCCTCGGCCTCACCGACTTCCAGGGCGAGCTCAGCGTGCTGGGCCTCGACCCGCGCAAGCAGCGCGGCAAGCTGATGGAGCAGGTCTGTTTCATCGCCGACGTGGCGGTGCTGCCGCGCTGGATCCGGGTGCGCGAGGCGGTGGACTTCGTCGCCAACGTGCACCCGCGCTTCGACCGCAGGAAGTGCGAGGCCTTCCTGGCCCGCACCAAGCTCACGCCCGAGCAGCGCGTCAAGCAGATGTCCAAGGGCATGATCGTGCAGCTGCACCTGGCCCTGGTGATGGCGATCGACGCCCGCCTGCTGGTGCTGGACGAGCCCACGCTCGGCCTGGACATCCTCTACCGCAAGCAGTTCTACCAGAACCTGCTGGAGGACTACTTCGACGAGAACAAGACCATCATCGTCACCACCCACCAGGTGGAGGAAGTCGAGCACATCCTCACCGAC